>JAEHJW020000087.1_pt1 | contig 38986 bp, 54 predicted proteins | sample 9271431 | NCBI WGS metagenome assembly JAEHJW02 | reverse complement strand
AGGATCTGGCGCAACTGATCCTGAAGCGGCGCGCGAAAATCCGCGCGTTTTCTCGCGATAATCGACTAGCCAAAGAATTACAAAGGATACAAGCAAATTACACCCGCTAGAACAAGGCTCCGGCGCCAGGCTCCCAGGTCGTGATCACGAGCTCCCGACTCTTCTCCGGGCGCCCGTGATTGTTCCCAACGCTATAGGGGATCTCAAGCTCGAGGGCCGGGAACCCCTGGAACGCCCGCCGGATGTCGGGGTGATCGTTGATTGAGACCATTGCAGAGCCCTTGCAATCCCTGATCATGGCCGCCATTTCCTCGTATTGCTCAAAGCCGAACGGCAATCCGTAACCTTCCGTCTGCCAGTAAGGGGGATCCAGGTAGAAGAAAGTGTGCGGCCGATCATACCGCTTAAAGCAGTCCTGCCAGGTCAGGCTCTCGACCTGGGTGCCTGCGAGGCGCAGATGGGCAGCGGAGAGGTTCTCTTCGATCCTGCAGAGATTAATCGCCGGCGACGTCGTCGCGGTGCCGTAGGTTTGGCCATCGACGCGGCCGCCGAAGGCATGGTGCTGCAAGTAGTAGAACCTGGCCGCCCGTTGAATATCGGTCAGCGTCTCAGGTTCGATCATCTGCTGCCACTTAAAGACCTGGCGGCTGCTAATCGCCCACTTGAACTGTCGAACAAACTCCTCGAGGTGGTGCTGGACTACCCGGTAGAGGTTGACGAGGTCGCCGTTGATGTCGTTGAGCACCTCTACAGGTGCTGGGTAGGGACGCAGGAAATAAAGGGCAGCGCCGCCGGCGAAAACCTCCACGTAGCACTCATGCGGAGGAAAGAGGGGAATCAAGCGATCTGCGAGGCGCCGTTTGCCACCGAGCCAGGGAATAATGGGATTTGACATCGAATGCGTCCATGTTAGGCTTCGGCTCGCCGTGTGCACGGTGGCGGCGCCTTGGCCTGACGCAGGGTAATCTGCCGATGGCGGCCGGTTGTGGTGTTCCACCACCGCTTCCGGTCGCGCCGTCTTTTCACTCGACTACAGTCACTTCGATCGGCGTGTCCAGGTGGATATACATCCCGGCGAGCCGCTTGTTTATCTCGGCCTCGGTGATCCTGTAGTAGCCGCTTGCCGCGAACGACAGGCTCACGGTTGCCGCACCATTCACCAGGGGAATGCTCTTGACCCTGACGACCGCGCCAGTGGCATCTTGTATAGGCACGGCGAAGGTCTGGTTGATCGGCAGCACGTTGCCATGCCCGTCCTTCAGCGTGGCGGCGAAGCTGATCGACGCGCCAACAGCCGCCTCGGCCGGCGTCGCTGTGACGCTGAGATGCACTTCGGCCGAGAGCTTGGCGGCAAGGGCTGCGGCGGCGGCTGACTGCGCTGCTGTCTGCGCTGCTGCCAAGCCAGCCAGGAATGCAGTTTCCCACGCCTGAGCTTCGGTCTGGCTGGCAAATGGCCGCTGCGGCTGCACGTCCGGGTTAATCGGCTGCTTTACCCCATACTCGGGAAGCTCTACGACATAGTTGCCATTTTCTAAAGTGACCATGATTTCCTCAGAAGTCCAGGTTTGAGATCGGGATGGAAGCCCAGAGTAAGCCGCTGTATTGGACTCCCCCCGTCATTCCTATGCCACCTTTGAAGGCCAGATCGAGGTTTCCATTTTTCAAGCGGCCACCCATCAGGGAAGCGCTCGAACATAAATCGCTCACCGGCTGCACCGTGGTATCGACAAAATAAGGAATGATGAATGACCCAAGGTGCTTGCACACATTCGTCTGCTTGTTCAGCAGCGCGACCGACGCTTTAGCGCGACCTTCCGCAAACGGCAGCAGCCGGTTGTATGTGGTGCCCCCATTGATCGCGACCAGATCGTAAAGGTTCGACACCATGCCAAAGAGCGTGTAGGTATCAGACAGCCGGAGCGTCTTGTTCTGGGAGAAATATAGCGAGGTCTGATTCGCGAAGAGCGTACCGGCAAATGTTTCACCGGGTATTAGGCACTTGAATGTCGCCTGAGACTGAGCTGCCGAGTTGTCGTGGACGGCGAAAGAACTCGAAAACGTAGTGGCATTCGGCGGGAGCACAGGGATAGGGTGGTTTTCCGCAGAATTGCCTCCGCTGAACGCGGAAATGGCGCTCGAGTTCGCGCCGCCAGCAGGTAGCAGGGCGTCAATATTCCAGACGTTTTCATACGACACCAGGGTGCTTGCGATATAAAGGCCGGCTGGCTGGGTAGCCGTCACACTGCCTGCCGTCCCGTTCGACAGGAGATACCAGTTGCCCGCGGTCGCATCGTGATACCAGAGCGCGCCCGTCGTCGTCTTCCAGATCGTCAGCGCGCTTCCATTGGCAGCGGCAACCACCTTTGCCCACGCCGGCGTTCCGATTGATGCCTGACGCACATAGAGTCCATCATTGCCGCTGCTGTTGTTGACAACACCCCACACGCGCCCGGTACCAGGCTCAACAGCCATTTGATGCACCACCAACGAGGTATCGAGAGCCATCGCGTTTCCGCCAGCCAGGAAGGCGTCAGGCTGAAGCCGATAGACAGCCGCGCCGGCAGAGAATATCAATATGTCCAGCACCTCGTTGTAGATGCACAGAGCGCCACTTGGAGAAAGGTCTTGGCCGAACAACACCGATGGATTTTCATAGTGCATCAAGGTCCACATCGGCGTCTTTTTGAAATACGGGCCGGAGGCGATCAGCCGCTCTGTGTTGTCGAGGATTATTGGTTCAAGCATGATCGTGTCCTTTAGGCGATTGAGGCGAAGCGGTTGCTGGCGTCGTAAGTGACGGTCTTGGTGAATGTGGCCTGAACGACCGCTGCGCTGTCGCTGATGGTGACGACGATGGTGGCGATCTTGCCGGCACTGTTGCGCGTGAAGGTGTAGGTCATCGTCCAGCCCGAGGCGAAAGTGGTATTGACGCCGGAAATCCTTCCAACAGCGTCGCGCGTCACACTCTGCGCCGTTACGGCACCCCCGAAGTCCTTGTGGAAGTTGAGCCGGTCGGTCGCCTGCTGCGCGGCGTTGGCTGCGATCTGGGCGGCAAGCGTGGGGATAGTGAAGCTCTGCCCGTTTGCGAGGGTGATGGTGACGTTTCCGCTGCCTGTTCCGTAAGACACAAGTCCCGCCAGTACAGCCTGGGAGTTCACGGCCAGGGAGGAAAAGGCATTTATGAGGTCGGTTTCTGTCATGATGGGTTCCTAGATCTATTGAATGGCCTGTTTAGCCCGCGACCCACGCCGTTCCGTTGTCGAATACGGGGCATTTGACTGTTCCGCCCCCAGTCAGCGCGCCAAGGAATATTGGCGCGGTCGCGTCCGTAACAAATGTACGGCGACCAGCGACCCCTGCGGCCGGGAGCGTGGCTACCGTGTAGCCGTCAGTGGAGACCGTCACAGGCCACACCACGTTCGTCCCGTCGCACTCAAGCATCACGCGCGCGCCCTGTGGCACCACAATTCCTGTGCCGGTCGCAGTCTTGACCGTGACGGTGAAAGCCCCGGAGGTGTTGTTGTAGAAGAAGAAGGCCCGCGTGCTGTTGGACACGAGGACGTTGATGTTGGCCGTGATCGCGCCAGTCAGCTCGAAAAACACATTCAGCAGCTCGGCGTTGGTCAGCGTCACGTCGGCGCCCCCGGCGACCGACTTGGCCAAGCGGCCCCCAATACCGAGGGAGAGCTGCGACTGAAGCGCGGTGATGGCTGCCGCGTTGGTCGCCACAGCATCCTGGATTGCATAGTCGAACGACAGCAGCCCGATCTCGACCTTTGAAAGCCCTGCCGTCAGAAGTGCGTAGTTCGGGTCGACGGTGACGGTGGTGACGCCGGCGGAATAGACGCTGCTCGCGATGGGCGCATATGCGTAGCTGCCACTGATTGTGCAACGCAGCTGTGCGCCCGCGATATAGACCTTCGTTCGATCGGTGGGCACCGAGAACGTGGTCGTGCTCAGGTAAGTCGGGGTGTCCCCATTATCGATCCATTTGCTCTGGAGGGATGATAAGAGGATCGAGCCATCGGCCGCGAGCGCCTTCGAAAGGCGTGCCGCGAGGCTCGCGGCCACTCCGCGCGCTGTCACCACCTCGGCGCTTACGGCATTCGCCGTGGCCGAAATATTGTTGATGCCGTGTGCGTCTACGACATTGGCCTTGTGGCTTACGTAGTCCGCCTCAGACGCGAGTAGCGCGGCGAGGCCGTGGGCGGTGGTCGAGTCGCCCTCGTGCGCAAGGAGCTCGGTGACCAGGGCGACGAGGTTGGCCAGGATGGCGGTGATGTTGTCCCCAAAGCTCAAGGATGAGTTTGGTTTGGTACTATCGAAGCCCGGGACTGGCATGGTCAATACCTCTTGGCAAAATAGGTGACGGTGGTCGGCGTGGCCGAGTCGGTGTAGAGCGTGCAGCCGGTAACGGTGATGCTGGCCGGGTCGGCCCAGGACTTCACCGCGCCGGCCGCGCCGGTCATCACCATCGGCGCGACGTGGTAGGTCTTTTGAAAGGTTACGGCTTTACCGGCATTGGTCACGCCTGTCACCTCCGCGACCTCGCTCACGTCCGGAACGTCAAGCGTGATGGCGCCTGCGGTGATCGTGATGTCGGTGAGCGGGCCCGCCATAGTGACGGCGGCGACGAGCTTGACGTAGCGAACCTCGGTGACCCAGTCGCCGTTCTGCACCTCCATCCAGTTGCCAGATTCCGGGCTGTCGGAAGCCACCAGAAGTCGCACCGAAACGAAGGCCTTGGTGTCCATGATCTCCTGGGCGAGATATTCCCCCAGGTAGCCGCTATTCACCTGCCAGAACGCCGACGATGGGCCGTCGCCGGCGTTCGTCACGGTCTTCGTCAGATTGACCAGGAGCTTGCCCGATAAGACCGCGCCGAGGTCCAGGACGCCGCTCTCGAAGAAGCCGTTTTTCTCGCGCCAGAACTTATCGCGAAACCACGAAGACGGCGTATTCCATAGCGCCGAGGAGGGAAGGCTCCAGAGGTTGAAGCCGAACGCGTAGAAGTCGCTGTCGTTGATCCCAGAAAAGTAGGGTGCGACCGGGTCAGCGCCGAGCAGCCCGACCCGGCGCACCTGGTTGGAAGCCGTATAGGCCATGTTGATGTACTGGCCGCTGGTGATCGGCAAGCTGATGTTGACGATCTCGTTGTAGTTGTAGACGCCGGTCAGGCTAATATTGACGTCCGCATAGGGCGATTCGCCCCCATCGGCAGCAATGGCGAAGACCCGGAAGACCGCGTTCGTCCATTTTGGAATCGGGAACGAGACCGTCGGGCTTCCGACGACCTGGACCCGCGTCACGCCGCCGTCCTCGAAGAGCGCGACGTACTGCGCCGCTCCGGCCGCGGCGCCCCAGGAAAAGACGATATCGGGCTCGCTGACGCGCCATGAAAGACCTTGCAGGGTCGACAGCGCGCTACTGGAGAAGGAGATCTTGTAGCTGGCAGCCGTGTAGCCCGCGGCATAGACCCCCTTGATCCAGAGCGTGAGGCCGGAGAGCGACAGCACCGGCAGCGTGATGGTGTTGCCGGTGGTGGAAGCGAGCGTGGTGCCGGTCTCGAAGGTTGCACCGCTGCGCAGCTCATAGCCCGTGATCTGCGGTTCCTGGATCGCCTCGAAGGTAATGACGGCATTGCCGATCGCATCGACGGTGACCGTCGCGTCCTTGATCGTGGCGGCCGGCGCCGTTGGGTCGCTCGTCGCCGATACCTGGGCGGCTACCGTTGCGGCATTGACAGACGAGTTTCCGCTGGTATCAACCGCTTTGACCAGGTAACTATGCAGGCCGCCGGCAACGTTGCTCAGAAGCAGGGTCGTTTCGAGAACATGGTCCGCGACCAGGCGCGCAGCATCCCATTGGGTCCCTTCACGCACCTGGTAATGATCCCAGTCTCTGTCGGATATGCCCGGCCAGGTTAGCTGTACATTCGGACCATTTGCGATCGCCGCCACGCTGGCGACGTCGGACGGCGGTTGAGTCTTCCCCACGACCACGTGGGCGCCCGTCGTTGCCCAATCGCTCAGCACGCCATAGGCGTCCGCGCGCGCCCGGACGTCGTAGGCGATGCCGCGCAAGACGGGGGAGAGATAGAGCGTGCGCAGATCGGGCGATGCCACGCCTCCGGAGAGCCAAGTAGAAGACAGAGACGGCTTGTACTGCACCTCGAAATCGCTGATAGCCACCGACGTCGGCGCCGGCGGATCGATGACGACGGCGATGCGGTTCTGCACCGAACCGTCGGACAGCACCAGCGCGGCCGTATCGTCCGACCGGAGGCTGAACGTCGGCGTCGCGGGCTTGCGCTGCGCTTGCGGCGTCTGGACGGTGATGTAGCTATTGAAAGCCGGAATCACCCCGCTGTCGGCTGTCCACACGCCGTCCTGGGCGTCGGCCATCGTGATCTTGGCAGTGAAATCCGGGCCGCGCTCGATCTTCTTGACCAACATCGGCGCCGATTCCATGCCCAGGGTTCCGAATTGGAACAGATCGCCGGCGGCCGGTGCCAGGGCGACGGGGATGGGATTGACAAGCGTGACTGCGGACTGGGCGCCGGCGACGGTGACGAGTGCCATCACCACGCTGCTCCCGTCCGACTTTCGCGAGCGCATGCCATAGCTGCTTCCCGCGACCATCTCGATCGGCCCGTCGAGCGCCAGGTTGGTCACATTGTTGCCGGCATCCACGGTGAGGCTCTTGATACGGCCAGCGCCGAGACCGACCAGGATCACGTCGTGATTGAAACGCACCAGGTCGCCGTTCGTGCAGCGCAGCGACTCGATGTCCATGTAGACGGTATGTTCCTCCGGCCGCAGCTTGCCGACGGCGAGCAGGTATCGGCCGATCCGCCAGGCCTGATTGGCGCGCTTGCAGCCGTAATACTCGACCGTCTCGAAGACCGTCGCATTCATCTCGGTGTAGCCGTCGGCGTAGACGGTGACCTGGTCGTCGACGTAGCCCTTGTCCTCGTTGGTGAACTTGACGTTCAGCGCGTGCGGCAGGTCGAGGAACTGCTTGGAGCCGGAATAGCCCCAGGAATTCCTGGGCGTGATGTGCTGCACCGGTACGGTCTGCGCCGAATCCATCACCACCGAGTGCTTACCGTCCTTCATCGTGTAGGCAGCGCGGCCGTGGGCGGCGATGTCGCGCAAGGCGGTGAACACCGAGCCGCCCTCGATCACGTTGTCGTAGGTCCAGTATGGCTCGGCGGCGTTCGGCGCGGTGGCATCGCAGGCGGCGGCCCAGGCCTGCAGTGCCGCCAGGTCGATGCGATTGTCGGCGATGAGGGTCTCAGCGCCGCGATGGCGCAGGATCTCCGCATAGGCCCAGGCGTTATTGCGCGAGAGCTGGGTGGTCCAGGTGTTTCCGTCCCAGACCGGCAGGTAACTTTCCGCCAGGCAATTGATGGTATTCGGGGTGCCGTTCAACTGCGCGCTGGCCTTGATGCGGATGGCGATCAGGCAGACCTGCGGCTGGGTGACTGGCGTTTCGTGCTGGATGCTGCGCAGTGCGGACCAGACCGTGCTGTCGACGTCGTGGTCGCTTCCGGTGGCCGTGGTGCGCCGACATTCGACCTCGTATTGTCCGGCAGCCGCCACGAGGAAGCGACCGCTGCGCATCACGGCGCTTTGCGAGGTTTCGGACGCGGTGATGACGCCCGGCGTGTCCATGCCCGGATCGGTCGCATTGGTCCAGTCCGGCGTCGTCCAGGCCGTATCGCCGACCAGCCGATAGCGCACATCGCAGCTCACCGTGCGCAACTGCTGGCTGCCGTCGGCAGCATAGGTGATCAGGCCGCTCGGGAAGGAAATGTCCAGACTCACTTCACTCGTGTTGAACTGCGTGGTGCGGCTTTGCCAGTCGTTATCGGGTACCGACGAGGCGGTGAGCGCGACGGTGAGATCGTCCTCGTGGATCGCCTGGGTGTAGAGCGTGATGTCCGTGTTGCCGGCCCAGCCGGGCGGACCTCCCTCGGTGACCTCGATCTCGACACCGGAGAAGGCCGTGATCGGCGTCTCGCCGATCTTGATGTCGCTGATGGCAAGCGGCCCGTAGCCGGCCAGCAGGAGCAGCCGCACATACCGGTCGTTGCCCTGGCTCTCGGTGTAGGGGCGTGCCGCCATCATCGGATAGAGCCGCGTGCGCCCAAAAACCCGCGGGATGGCTGCGTAGGGCTGAAAGGTGTTGCTGGTGCCGGTGATCTGATAGACCGGGGTTGTCTGCCCGTAAGCGCCGCCCGGCGACGGCGCAGCCGGCGGCACCAAGGCGTTGATGGCCATCGAACCGACCAGATTGACCGCCACCGTGGCGACAGCGCCCTCAAAACCCAAGGTCGCAGCGCTGACCCCCCACGTCCCTGTAAGTGCGAAGCCGGCCACCCACGGCGCGGCGACGATTAGCGCGAGGGAGAGGACGGTCGCCAGCGGATTCTTGCCGCCGCTGCCACCTTTGCCCGGCAAGACCTTGAGATAAACCACGCGTCCCGCCCGGGGACGCGCCGTCGCCCACAATCCGCGCGGCACTTCCCAGCCGTCCACCCAGATCCGGACGTGCGGCAAATAGGGCGCCGGCAGTTCGGCCAGCTCGACGATCTGCAGCAGCGTTCGGCCGGCAGGCGCCAGGCCGTCGATGCGCGCCGTGGAAAACGGGTGCGGCTGGACGATCAGCGCGTTGCCGCCCCGGTGCAGGTCGGACAGGTCAGACATGGCGGTAAAACCCCAGCACGCGGCGGTTCCAGGCCATGCCGCGGTAGTTCTCGATGCAGGCCGCGGCCGTTTCGTGGGTGTGGATCATCCATCCGGGCGCCACCACCAGGCCAATGTGCAGCGGATGGCCGCGCAGACGCAGGAGGATGCCGTCGCCCTCGCGTTCAGCGCCGGCCTCGATGCGCCGATATCGGGCCACCTCCTTGTCGATCGCCGCGCCGATCTCCTGGGCATCTGCGCCCTTCCTCCAATGCGGTCCCTCGTAACTCGGGAGATCGATGCCGTAGCGCTCGCGCCAGATCAGCACGATCAGGCCCCAGCAGTCCAGCCCGGCGCGCGTGCGGCCGGCCTCGAGGTAGGGGATGCCGATGTAGGTTTCCACCCAGGCCGGAATCATCAGAACATCCCCGGAAACTTGTCCGGCGTCAGCGTCGTGGCGATCGGCTCGGTGAGGATCTCCTCGAACACCAGGTCGCCGGTCACCCGCATGGCGTCGTAAGTCGCGTTGCGCAGGACCAGTCCGGCGAACTCGATTTCGACCAGGTCCGGGCTGCTGGCCAGGATCACCTGGATCACGACCATCGGCGGGCTATCGATCTCGCGCAGGGTCTGGACGATGACGCGGTCGACGTTGTCGATGTCCAGTTGCGCCGCGGCCGGATTGTCCGGATCCTCGCCCGGCAATACGATCTTGAAGTCGTAGGCGACGAACAGATTGCCGTTGCTGGTGATGTTCTCGTTGTTGCCCACCACGCGGATCGGCTCCGCGAGCGCCGGATGGCTGATGGTCACCAGCGGCAGCCATACCTCCGCGGTATTCTCGGCATTCTGCGATGCGACGGCCGGCGCCGAGAGCGTCCTCACGGCATCACCTCGAGATTCATTTGCACCGTGTACTGCATCTGGCTGACCATCGCCAGCTTCGGCGCCGGCTTCCTGAAACGGAGGGTAATGGCAGCCTGCGTCCGCGGATGTACCCAATCGAAGGGCAAGGAACCGGCCGCCAGCGTGGTCTTGTAGAAAGTGCTGAAGGTGTCGTACTGACTCGGCGTCATCCCGACGGCGAGGGCCAGCAGGGTACCGTCTCCAGTCCAGCGCCGGCGCACCTTCACCGGCCCGGCGTCGACGGGGGTCTCGATGATCCCGTCGACGATGGATTCCTGGTAGCCCTGCATGAGCACGAAGGGCGGCAGCGACAAGGGCCAGACCGGATTGCTCACGTCATCGCCTCGTCAGGGTGCGGGAAAGGCCGAAGTTGGTGCGCAAGGCGCTGTCGAAGCCGCCGCCGTTGAGCTGCGAGCGCACCGCGTCCCGGATGATCAGGGCCACTTGCTGCGCGCCGCCCGAGCCGGTGGTCTGCTGCACATCGACGGGCGCCGAGTTGGAAGCGCTGCGTTGGTCGATCACCTGGATCTGGACGCCGGTACCCGAACCGTCGCCCTGGGCGCGCACGCCGAGCTTGCCGTCGGCGCCGCGGGAGAGCGGCATGATCGCCTCGGGGCCGGCTTCGCCCATCAGCCCGGTGCCGTTGGCGAATTTGAACAGCGTTGGGCTGTTGACGATGCCGGTGTTGTCGAAGACGTTCCCGTTGGCGGAGGCCAGCGTGAAAGCGTCCGCCGACCAGGCGTTACTGCCGGCATTGATGGAACTCCCCGCGGTTCCCCCCCCGAACAGGCCGCCGATATAGGCCGACAGGCCACCCACAGCCGTTGACACCACCGGCGCGAACTGCTGCTGATACACGGCCCGGGCGGCCTCCTGCTCCAATGTGCCGAACAGATCCCGGATGGTGAGCTTGCCGGTGGTCGCGAGTTTGACGAAGGCGTCCTCGATCCCCTTGAGCGACGTCGTGACGAAGTTCTCGGCCGTCTTCGAAACGTTCTGGAGGGTGTCCTGATAGGACGTCAGCGCCTTGGTGGTGCCGTTCTCCCAGGACGCATTCAGCGCCTGCTGCTCGTTGTTGAGATCGATCGTCTTCAGGCGTTGGGACTCGGTTGCGTTGGTGACCTTGGCCATCTCGTCGGCGTAGGTGGCGGCGTCGATCTTGCCGTCAGCGAACATCTTGGCGATCTGCTCGCCGGCCTTCTTGCCGGCGTCGTCGACCTTGGCCAGCGACGTCTCCAGTTGCCGCTGAGCCGCCGGCATGATCTCCATGCCCCGCTGCACAGCTTCGTTCTGTTTCGCGAAGTTGGTCTGTAGCTGGCTGACTACCTGGTTGGCGCGGCGGGTGGCGTCCTCCATCTTCTTGTTGGCCAGTGCCACGCTGTCGCCCATCTTGGTGTAGGCATTCCCATAGTCCTGGGCGAGCTTCTGCATCTGGCCGAGCGCCGTCGCCATGCCGCGCTGGTCGCCGCCCTTCTGTGCCGAGGTGTATTCCTGGGCGCGAATCTGCATCACGCGGCGGATGCGGTCCTCCTCGATCGAGAACTGCTTGGTCGCATACTCGGTGTCCGTATCCAGCAGCAGCGTCACGCGCTTCTTCTCTGCCTCCTGCTCGCCCCTGGCGGCATCGTTGATCAACTGGATGCGCTGTTCCGCCTGGGCGCGCGAGGCGGTATAGCCCGCGCTCAGGCCGTGGCGCACCGGGCTATTCTTGTACTTCTGATCCGCGGCCAGGATCAACTGCTGGATCTGATCCTCGTCGTAGACGCGCTGCTTGCCCGCGGCGAGCGCGCCGGCATTGACCGCCTCGGCATCGTCGCGGATCTTCTTCGCCTCGTCGGCCCGGATCTGCGCCTTGGTCCGGACGCTCTTCTGGATGGCGGAGAGTTCGTCGGAAGCGGCGATCGCTGCCTGCTGGGTCTTGGTGTAGATGGCTTTCTGGTTGGCGGCGATCTCGTCCCTGTTGGCCTTGTCGATCGCCGCCAGGGTTACCTTACGGGCCGCCTCCAGCCGTTCCTTAAGGACCGCTGTCGCCGGACCTCCGAATGTTCTCTGCGATGCATCTGCCAGGCTTTGACGGATTTCGTTTTCGTTTTCAATAGCCTGTTTGACGGCTTCGTTATCACTCAAACCATTGAGGGCATCCCTGCCGAAATTCATCATGGCATTCTTGGCTACATCCCAGGCCATTCCCAGGCCTAGAACCCCCGCTTTGAGGAAACCGACGCGCTCCGTCGTAGCCGGCATGCTCTTGTTGAGCGCTGAAGAGACCTCGATGACCGCCAGCTCCTTGTCCCCCTGTTCGACCAGCGCCCGGATGTGTTCGTATTGCACCACGTCCAGATAGTGGTACTGCTCGTTGGTCTTTTCCGCCCACTTGACGGTGTTCTCAGTCATGCCGGCGAAGAGCTTGGCCACCTTGTCGGCCGACTCCCCCGAGAGATTGGCGAAGTCCAGGGCGGCGCTGCCGACACTCTCAATCTCGCCGGCGGTAAACCGGCCGGTGGCCGAGAGTGCTTCGAGCATGGCGCGCGACTTGACCACGCTACCCGTCATCGTCGTGATGCTCTCGGACATCGCGTCCAGGGAATCTCGGGTCAGCCCCGACATGCCGCCCGTGAGCTGCATCGCATCGTTGAAGTGGCTGAGTTCCAGCGCGCCCTTGACGGCCTGGTAGGCGAAGGTACCCCCCGCGATGGCAAGCGCGGCGAAGCCCAGCACCATCGGGCTGAATAGGGTCGCGGTCGCCCCCATCCGCTCTGCCAGCACCATGAAGCTGCCGGGCATGCGCGCGAAATTGCCGCTGATCGCCTCATGCCCCAGCACGATCATTTCGCGCCGCGCCTGGGCGGTGGCGAACACCGCCCGCTCCGCGCCTACCGCAACCTCTCCCAGAGCCGCTCCCGCCGCCGGCCCCGCACCTTCTGCGGCCGCCTGCAGGTCGCGCATCTGGGATACCAGGCTGCCCATCGCCTTATCGTACTGGGCGTCCTGGAGGCCGCCCACCAGGCCGCCCTTGGCGGCGGCAGACAGGGCGTTGAAGTCGACCTGCAGTTGCTTGAGCTTGGTGCCCAGCGGGTCGTATTTGTCGATGAGCTTCTGGACTTCGGCGGAAGTGCCCGACATCGCCGTGCCGGACTGGCGAGCGGCCTGGGTGACGCGGCCGACGTCTGAGGCCACGCCGTTGAATTTCTGGCTCTCGCTGGCGTCGACCTTGAGCTTAAGCCCGAACTGAATGTCGCTGTTCATTTCTCCGCTCCGGAGGGATACCAGGTGTCGAGTGCGCCGCGCTCCATGATTCTCAACCCCTTAAATACGCGTTTGCGATTCCGCTTTTTAACGCCCATCAGTGCCAGCGTCGCCGGGATCGCCATGTAGTCGATGCCCTGCACCCGGCTACCCGCCAGTCCGCCGGTGATGCGCCACTGGGTATCGAGCGCCTGGAACACCTCCAGGGTTTCCCAGTTCTCTTCCCACACCTCGAAAAACGCCGGCGCATCAGCGCCGGAATCCCCCACCCAGGCCCGCGCCTGCTCCAGGCTGGCCCCCATCTTGACGGCATCGGAAACTGCATCGCCGGTATCCGCACTGGTTCCCGTCTTGCCGCCGCGCGCCCAGAAACGCGCGGCCTCGATTAGTTTTTTTCCTGAGCCGCCGTCCCGGATGCTGCCTGGAAGTAGGAATTGAGAAGCGCCACGCGCACGAAGGTGACGTCGATCACGCGCTCGACAGACTCGGCAGTGAAGGGGATCTCGGTCCCATCCTCCTCGGATAGCCCCTCCCAGCCATTGAGCGCTCGACGCAACAGCGCCTTGTTGCCGTCGGTGCCCGTGAGCAGGGCGTCGGACTCGGAGCTGGGCAGTAAATCGAAGCTAGCCTTGATTTCCGACTTCTTCACCGTGCCGCCGTCGATCGGCTCATTGACGGTGACGGGCCATGTGACACGGCGGTTACTGGTAAGCTTGAACATGGTCATCGCACCTGCATGGAAAATTCGTCGTTGCCCGCGGTCGAGGGCACCAGAACCATGTTCATCTGCAGCATGGCCACTCCCTGAAGATCCTGGTATTGCGGGTTGGTGAGCTGCACCAAGGGGGCATCCAGCTCGATGATGTTGCCGGCCACCGTGCCATGAATCAACTGGATGGGGGCTGTCGTGGCCGACTCCGCTTCCGTCCACCAGTCGTGGGCGGCCACGGGACCCGCCTCGATGCTCACCGTACCGACAGGCACGCGATCGGTGATGAGCGCCTGCTGCGCACCGACCAGTTGCCGGAAGGCCAGCGTATTGGCGATGTCCAGGGTGAGCGTGGACAGCACCGCCGTGCTCACGCCGTGCAGGCTGAAGGTGGGCGTGTTGGTGAGATTCACCGCCAGCGGCATCTTGAAAGCGGTGAAACTTACCGTCGGCGCCACCGCATCGACCACCGGGCTGTAGATCCCCATGAACTTGAACTTCATCACCGGAATGGTGTTGGCGTTGGCGTCGATGCTCACGGTACCGCGGGCGCCCGTGAGTTTGTGGAGGACCCCGTCTTCGTTGAAGTAGATCGTCGCCGACTCGAAGAAATTGGAAATCGGCGCGTAGGTGACGCTGACGCCGGCGGAAATCGTTTCGGAAAAGCCGCAGGCGCGCATCAACACCCCCCAGGCCGGGACCGTCCCTGCAGTCCCCGCTCCCGCCAGCTCGACCTCGAAGTCGATGCCGGCATAGATCGCGGTTGGCAGTTCTTCGGCATTGCCGAGATAGGGGCGCACGATGTTGCGCTTAACCAGGGTGGCCGATTGAGGCGTGGGCGTCAGGTTCCCTACCAGGATCGCGTTTGCGGCACCCGTGGGAATGGGGTCGACGCCGTAAGCGGTTTCGATCTTGGCCAGGACGGTGCGCTTTCGGGTCAGCAGCATGGCTTACTCCTGCGTATGGGAGGGAAGGGAGGGGCTCGCCGGCTGAATGGAGGCCGGCTCGGCCTCTCCCAGCTCGCGGGTGCGATGGACGAGGCGGCGCACGCCGTTCTCGAGGATGTAGCTGCCGCCCAGCCCGTGGTTTTCATCGACGGGGATCGGCGGCGGTAGGATTGCGTTCATGTGGCCCTCACATAGTAGGTAGTGTCGTAATCGTCCTGCCACCACAGCACGCCGTCGGCCCACTTGACCATCCGGCCGGCGCCGTAGGTGATCGGCGAATCGGCGGCGGCCGGCTGCCAGCCGAGGAGTGCCCCGAGGACAGCGGTGCGGATCGGGTCAAGATCCGTCTGCGCGGCGTCGCCCTGCATGTCGCGCAGGTTCTGGATCGCCAGCACCACCGAGAAGCGCAAGGTGACCCGCTGCGAAACCGCATTGATGTATTCGTTGGGACCACCGCGCTCGGGTCCCGGGAGAACGAAGGCGGCGGGCGCCTTCAGGCGCAAGTTCTGCATCGCCGTCTGGAAGTCGCCGGCCAGGCCGACATCGGCCAGCGCCGTGACGGCACCCTTGAGGTGAAGCGCGATCGGATGCAGGTCCATCAGTAATCGCCCAGGCTGCCGGCATTGAAGACGCGATCTGCGGCGACGACACGCGGGCCGCCGCTCTCCAGCGCCGGCGCCGCGGCGGCATCGAGGCCGAGCGATACCTTTTCGTCGGCCACGCCGCGCAGGAAGGCCACGGCGTTCTTGTAGCGGTCGGACGCCGCCTGCTGCACCCGGTCGCCCATCAGGTAGTAGCGCGCCATATCGCCGCACAGGCGCTTCAAGACTACCGGTATCGTCGACAGCGGCAGCGTATAGACGGCGGCGAGGTAGCCGTCGATCTCGGCACTGGCGTCGTCCAGGGCGCCCTGCAGCACCGTGTTGTCGATCGCGCCGGTGTTGCCGTGGTCCGACAACTCGATCAGCTCCTTCGAGCCGAAGCGATCGATCATGTCCTGGATTGCGGCGTAGCTCATGGAGGCGGATGCGGCTTAAGCCCTACTTCTTCTTCGTGTCGGCGTCTTCGCCTGCGGCCGAATCGGCAGCGGGCACGTGGATGGCACCAACGGCCTGCAGCTGGGCAAGCGCAGCGTCGCCGACATCGAGGGATTCACCGACGGCGTAGTCGACGCTGTCGTGGGAGACCGGCACTTTGGCAGTGACGGTGGTGGTCTTGCCGGTTGCTTTTGCCATTTGTGGCTCCTATTGGTGCCCCGCCGGCATCGCAGCCGGCGGGGACTTTCGGCGGTATGGGCTCGATCAGCCCTCCCTTCGGTTTATTCGGTCCCCCCGGCGCGCGCGCCGGGGGGGGGATGCTGCTCTCTCTCTAAGGTGTCTCGTTACGCGACGCAGTTCTGGAAGAGATACCCTGCGTCGTTGGCGCTGATGATTTCCTTCACGCTCTCTCCGGAGCGCACCAGGACGCCGCCGCGCAGGCCCTTCCTCGGCTCCGGCATGGCGCCGGCGATGCGGGTGCCCCATTGCGCCGTGAAGCCGTAGTTGGGCTGCATGGTCTGGGCGGCGAGCATCGAGCTGAAGAGCAGCGAGCAGTGCTTGCCCCAGGTGCGGGCGTAGGTCGGCGTTTGGCCCTTGCGCGCGGTATTGACCCAGGCGTTGCCGACGATGATCTGGTCCATCTCCAGCGTCTCGGCGAGCATCTCCTTGGTGACCACGCCGGCGCCCTGCACCGTCTTGAAGATGGCCTGGACGATCTTGGGATGCTGGCGCAGGACGGTCCAGGCCTGCTGGCCGATGACCATCTTGTTCGGCCGGATCAGCGTCGAGTCCAGCGCGCTCATGATGGCCGAGAGCGGATTGGAGTTGGCGTAGTCGCTCCACTGGCTCGTGCCCGACAGGGTCGCCTGGTTGCCCGCGGCGTAGTTGGCGGTGTTGAACACCAAGCCGGCGACGCGCACCTCGCGGTCGAGCTCGAGCAGACCCGTGAGCATCATCGTCGAGAGCGCCTGCGGATCGACCGGGCCGCCGCTGGCCGGCTTGGCCATCGAATCGTAAGCCTGGATTTCGTCGTTGGGCACCAGGTCGTCGAGGCCGTAATCGACCACTTCGTCCGGCACGAGCTGGCCGCTGAAGTCGACCATCGTCGGATCCGACTTGCGGCCGACCTTGGTATCCGGGACCGTAAAGCCCTGCGCGGCGCTGTATTTCGTCCAGTTGAACTTCTTGGCCGTGGGCACCCGCGGGAGCACCTGGTCGGCGATCAGATTGATCTCCGGGTTCTTGTAGCCGATCGCGATCGCGGTGAGTTCCGGATTGACCGGGAAGGCCGACGTGCTCAGGCCGAATGCGCCCACAGCGAGAGAGCTGGATACGGGATCGATCCAGCCGAAGTGCATGGCGGCGACGGCGAGCGCGACCAGGGCGAGCGTGAGCCACTGGACGCGGGTGAGCGAGCAATTCAGTTTCATGGTATCTCCTGATGGAAAAAGGGGAAGTTGTCGCCGCCGGGGGGCTTAGCCCTGGATGCTGCCGATGCCGAGCAGCACGCGGATCACGTCGCCGACCGCCGAGGCGGATTCCAGCGCGCGGCCGATCACCGTGTTGTTGACGCCGGCTGCGGGAGCCGCCGCCACCGCCCGGCCAGACGCGTCGGACGTCACCGGGCTGCCGCGCGTCACCGCCGCGCCAGCCACGATGTAGGCGATGCCGGTCATCTGCACGTCGGCGCGCTCGCCGCTGGCCGCGGCCAGCTCCATCGTGACGCCGATGAACAGGTCGGAGACCGCCGCCGCGGCAACGATGTGATCGTCGGCGGCATTCTGCTTGACCAGGGTGTAGGCCGGGATCGCGCCGTCGGCGAGGTAGCTCTTGGTGATTCCTTGATCCATGTGGATCTCCTAGATGGAAAAGGGTTGGGGTGCCGGCCGCACTATTTGTCCGCCTGGGCCTTGACGTGGGCGACGGCCTGCGCGATGTTGAACGTGCGGCCAACCTTGGCTTCGGCTTCCTGGAACTCGACGGCCCTGGCGGCGAGCGCCGGAGCATCCTGGTTGTCATCCTCCGGCGTCTTGCCGCCGGCGCGCTCCTGGAAGTCCACCACCTTGGGCTGGCCCGAGAGGAACTCCTTGAAGGCATCGATGAGCGGCTTCTTTGCCTCTCCTTCGCCGAACTCGACGATGTCGGTCTGCGCGGCCATGAAGTCCATCGTCGCCACGGCGACCGGGGCGTGGACGGGCAGCAGTTTGCCGGCCGTGACCAGGCTCTCGCAGAAGCTCGCGTGGGCGGTGTGACGACCGGCGCGGGCGGTGGCCGCTTCGCGGGCGGCCCGATCGGTCGCCTCGGTCTTAAGGCGCGCGTTTTCGGCTTCCAGCTCGGCGAGCCGGGCCTTTTCTTCAGCAGACATTTCGTCTCCTTTTGCGGTGGATGACCCTGAAAGCCCGGGCTCGGCATAGGATGGGGACGCCGCGGCGCCAACGGCGTCGGCATCGGGGGAGTCGTCGGACGGGTCCTGCTGCGCGTCCTGCTCCAGCGCCGCCACGGCGTAATCGGGAATGACGCTGTCGGCCTTGTCGAGGCCGGTGGTGGAAATGAGGTAGTCGCGCAAGCGGCGCCAGAGCGAGGCATTCAGCGTATCGCCGTAGTCGGCGAACTCGACGACGCCCTCTTCGCTGGCGGCGAACTCCGGATTGCGCAAGCCCTTGACGGCGGGCGGCTGCGCGCCGAGGAAGCCGACGTGGCGCAGGTAATAGACGCCGGGCACCGGGTTGCCCGGTGAATTCGGCGCGTAGAAACTGGCGGAGATCTTCTTGAAGCGGCCTGCCGCCACCATTTCGGCGAAGGCGGGATCGACCTGGTCAGGCTGTGCAGCAAGCGTGCCGCCGGCCACGCCCAGGCTCTTGACCCAGCCATAGGCGGGGGCATCGGCCTTGGGATGGCCGACCACCAGGGGCGCCTCCCCCTTCGCCGGATCGTAGGCTCGCGCGGAAGCCAGCAGATCGGATTCGGAGAAGTTCAGCGCGGCGCCGTTCGAGGCGACGTGCCGGCCGGCCCGGAAAATCTGGATCGCTTTTGGTGTGCTCATGGACCGGGATGATCACGGCCCGCGCGACGGGGAGGAGACTAAAGCGTTTTAGTTTCGGCGCCCGAATCCCGGAAGGAGGTGCGGATCGGGGGTTGGGCGCGCCCCTGAAAGGGGGCCGGGAGGCGGTTATAAACCTTTATAACGCCCCGACAGCCCCTCCGGTGGCGCAAGGATACCACCGAGGTGGATTGAGAGGCCTACGGGGCGATTTAGCGCGCGGACAAATCCGCCCAGTGTAGAAGGTGACGTGTCGCTTTCTGCCAGCCGCTCACCCGCGCGCGATGCGCCGGATTGGAAATCCCTTCAGCACGCAGCAGTTCGTTGCGGCAGAGAAGGTCGAGCGCGCGATAGACCGGCGGCTCATCCTGCTCGATGCGCAGGCGCTCCAGATGATGCTCTTGCCACGTGCCATCCTCGAGATCGCCCGAGAGCATCGCCATCTCCAGAACGCCGAAACGCCTACGCAGCTCTCGATGCAATCCTGCCTTGGCGGCGTAGTTGACCACCATGTCCCACGCAACCAGGAGCGCAGCCGCCACCGCAAGGGAGGACAACCACCAGGGGGTCGCACCTGGCCGGGCGATGTCGAATAGGACCGAGCCAGCAAGAAGAACGGTGAGGCCGCCCGTGATCTGATGCAGGCGATCGAAAAAGGCGCGACGTCGGTCGTGGTAGCGCATTGAGCGCTGCACGTCGAAGAGCAGTCCGTATTGTTCGTGGTTCAGATCCCGCAGGTTCATTTCTTGTCTTTCTCGCCTCCGCCCTGGTGGGGATTGGGAGGAGCCGGTAGCGTGTTGGTGACGGTCTGCGCACGTCCCCTGTCACCCTTGGAGACGCTCTCGCCGAAGTCCGTACTGTCATGCGCCGGGCGGTGTGCCGGCGCGGGCTGGGGCTTGGGCGACGGGGGTTTCTTTTCGTTTGCCATTTTACGCTCCTAGATTGATTACAGTCATCGGTCACCCGCCAACTCGCTTGCAGCCCCCTTGAGCAAGGGCAGTATCGAACAGGTTCGTTTCCATCTCACCGTATGTCCGGATTATCTTGCCGTCGCGGATGAGAAAGAAGTACGGCCGCTCCCCCACATATCCACCGTAAGAATTTTTCGCGTTAATGAATACACAGACACCCCATCCATAATCACGCGATCCGAATATCGATCCCTTTTGCCAAACAGTGGCGGGGCTGCCGCGATAGTCGAGGATGGCCGAAGCCGGATCTTTCAAACTTCTATTCAGATGCTGTTGGATGATCTCCTTGTAGTCGAATGGATAGTGCCCGTAGTCGAGATCTGCCAACTCTTTCGGGGTGAAGGATGCACATCCTGAGAGAACCGCACAAATCAGAACCATCGAAATCAACGTAGCGCGATCAATTATGGCTTGCATGATGCCCCTCTCACGGTGTGGAGCTCTGTAGGTGCTTCGCCCCTACGCCCTGCGGGAAACGACAGCAGGCTTCGCCTGGCGCTTTGCCGTGTCGGCCCGCTTCCAATCAGAGACGGTATGGTATAACGCCGCCAACTGCGTATCGTCGAGTTCTTTTGCTGACTCCACGCCGTAACGCTCGCTCAAGTGCGTCGTGAGACGCGCGCCGGCATCGAGCTGCTTCACGTTGGTGAAGATGAACGAGTACTTGCGCTTGCGCCAGTCAGGATCATTCTTTGCCGCGCTCTTGGTGCTCGACAGGCGGCCGATCCATTCGCGCAGGAACTTTGCCGCCTTTTCGAAATCATTCGCCTTGATCAGATGGTAGCTGGTGGTCTTGAGCCGTTTGTTCAGCGCGCTCCACACCGAGCTATGAGGCTTGGGTGTTCGGCGCGCAATGGATTCGAGCTTGACTATATCGTCAACGAGCGCCTTGAGCTTTGCGCGCTGCTCGTCGCCGATGTGCTCTGGCCCAGGGTTGATGACGACCTTGAGCTTTGGCGTTGGGTCATGCTGATCGTGGTGGATATTGATGACGTTGCCGTTGATGATGTCGCGCCCAGCGATTTGGTCCGCTCTGCCGTCATTCTTGACTGTCATTTTTTATTCTTCCTCCCCGTGTTGATGATGTTCCTTCCCGCGACTTGATCCACACGACTGCGCCCTCCGACCTTGACGCTAGGCTTGCTCGATGGTGGCTCATCACCTCGCAACACGCGCAGTGCCGCGTCCCTCAATTGCTTTGGCGCTAATCGATAGCAATCGATGAAGTAACGCTCTTCAGAACTCAGCGCGAGGTTTTCCGCGTCCTCTCGTTTTTCTCCGTACATCAAATAGTCCAGGCTCACTCCATATTCCCGGCCAAAGCCTTGCAAGAACTTGGTGGACACTGCGCCGCGGCGACGCCATGTCTTAATGGTGTTATCGGAGACGTCGAAAACCTCGGCATAGCTCATTCCAAGGTGATTTCCGGCCACCTTGAACATTCGCGCGAAAACGGCTTCCACGCCATCTTCGGAATGCCGATGAAATTCGTCCGCAAGAACCCTGTTGACAGGTTTCATTTTGAACCTCATAATGGTTTCAACATGCACCACACAAACACCATACATAAACCTACTACGGAGGCCACCATGACCGCCGAGCAAATCAAACAGCAGTTCCGCAGCCGCGGTGAAACGATCACCGAGTGGGCACGCCGCAACGGCTACAGGCGCACCGCGGTCTATCGCGTCCTCAATGGCCAGGAGAAAGGCCACTATGGACAGGCTCACGAAATCGCCATGAAGCTGGGCATGAAGGCAGCTATTCCATCAGAACAGCTCGCCGCCTGATCATGAGCCGCTACGACCACACCACCAAGAAGCCGCGCCCGATCGACGGCACACCATTCACCCGGCGGCTTTTCGAAAGGCGATTTCGCGATGCTCGCAATCGTGCCATTCAAGTAGCCCGCGCCGTCTTCTACATTCCGCGCCTCGGATCTAGTGAAACACCCGAGGAACGCCAGGCGCGCCTGCACCGTCGCCTGCTCCAGGTTCTGGCAGGAGAAGCAGCAAATCCGCCAGAAGGTCCTTCGTCGCGTCCTGCGAACATCACCGCGCATCCAGTTCGATCACCAGTTGGTGTTCTCCCTTTCGAGAGAACTCAAACCGGCGAGCTGTACATACGAGCTCGATCCTGCAACTCTCAAACTCGCCACCTGAAAGGAACCTCTATGTCCGACCCCACTCGCCATCCATTCAGCTACCTCTACTCGCTCTCCGATGGCGCCTGCCTTGCGCTGTTCCCGCTGGTGCTCGACGGCCTGGTGACGTTGGCGCCGCTGCCCGGTTTTACACCGGGCGAAATTGACGCCTTCATCGCCAAAGCCATCAAGGCAGGCCGCTTCACGCCGTGGACCGGCCTGCTGGCGGCGCAATATCAGTATCGAGCACGCCTGCAATGTGTTCCACGGCCTGACGAACTTCCGGCTTCGCGTGATGCAGCCACACCGAATCCCCCATCTTCGCCAGCAGCCGACGCCTCACCGGAAACCCCGCCTCGTCCAACGCTTCCACCAACATCCAGTACGCAAACCGAAGCGCCTCTATCTGCGCCGGCGCCGTCTCTGGGGTAACGGTATGCACGTCCTTCATGGTAACTCCCCGTGTTTCGATGCCCTGAACTTTAGCGCCTTGCAACGCACTTGCATATTACCAAAACAACATTTTGTTTGCTGCATCCTCCGGGAGGAAGGTTCCAATGGCTGACGTGAATTGGAAGAAGCAGCGGGCGCGCAGCCTGCCGCACGCAATGGAGCTGTGCCTGGCCTACGCCAGGGAGAAGCACCACCGCTCGGTCGATCAGGTCGCCGACCTGATGGGACTGCCCAACAAGTGGCGCATCTACAAGTGGGTCGAGAACGCCGACATGCCGTCCCGCTACCAGCTCGCCTTCGAGCACGCCTGCGGCATCGACTTCATGACCCAGTACCACGCGCACTCGCGCCGACACCTGCTGATCTCGATCCCGCGCGGCCGTAACGTCGAGGCGGCCGACCTGCACGCCCTGCAGCTCATGACCAACGACGCCGTCGGCGCGCTGATCGCCTTCGCCGCCGGCACCGCCACGTCCGACGACGTGATCGCCGCGACGACGCGGGCGATGGAGGGCCTCGCCTGGCACCGCGCCAACGTCGAGAAACATCTGCAACCCGAACTGGAGCTGGATGCATGAGCCGCAAGACCGACTACACCAGCCCCTGCCAGCAGCGGATCCTCAAGGTGATGCAGGCGCTCGCCGGCCATGAATTCGCCGGCATGGCTCCCAAGGAGCTGGCGGCCGCCGCCGGCACCACCCAGCAGAACATCACCCGCGACCTGGACAACCTCAAGACCGCCGGCCTGGCCGAGCCGATGGATAACGGCCGCTGGCGGCTGACGCCCAAGGTGATCCAGATGGCCGTGACTTTTCAGGTACATCTCGAGCGGGTACGAAACCGACTCAATGAGATCAATCAACGCTACACCCGCATTTCAAACTAAGGGGAAACGAAACGTTATGCCGCGCAAGCCCAAACCTGTAGTCATACAACCGCCTGTCGCCATGAACGAGGCGGAGACAGCCGCCGACATGAAGGCGCATGCAGCCCTCGCTGCTCATTCGAGTCAGATCGCCGAGCAGTTCGGCGACGGCTTGCCATACGAGCGCGAGCGCGTAATCCATGAGACTCGCTTTTACATGGCTCAAAGCGCAGAAACCATGCTGGAGGCCGGGAAGCGGCTGATCGTCATAAAGGAAAACGAGCCACATGGAGAGTTTACGGAAATCATCCAGAACCGCCTCGGCCTGAATGAGCGAACGGCCAGGGTGATGATGCAGGCGGCGATTAAGTATCTATCCCCCCAGCTTGAGTCAAAACGGCAGGCGCTTGCCGTTTTGGGTAAAACCAAGCTTCTGGAACTGATGGTCGAGGATGATGAAGATCTTGCCGCCCTCGCAGACGGTGGCACCGTCGCCGGTCTGACACTGGATGAGTTCGAAACCATGACCAGCCGCGAGATGCGTACCGCGCTTCGCGATGCGCGCGAGGAGAAGGCCGCATTGGAGCGCCTGAATCAAGACAAGAGCAAGAAGATAGACGATCTCATCAAGAAGAGCCGGCGCAAGCGGCCCGATCCCTGGCCCGAGGAGGTCGCCGGCCTCAAGGATGACCTGCACGGCCTGGGCAAGGTGCTGGACGAAGTCCTGGGCAAGCATCTGACCCTGATCGACGCCACCGAGCTGGAGATCGACAAGTTCGCCGACGGCGAGACCAATCCCGACGCATTCGCCGGCTACAAGACGGTGGTGCATCACCTGGGCGAGCAGATCGAGCGGCTCTGCACGCTGGCCGCCGGATTGCGCGCCGAGTTCGACACGCGCCTGTCCGGCTATGTGGAACTCGACAAGACCCGCATCCTTCCCGAGTAGCCGGAGCGCGCCATGTCCCTGGCACCTGACAATCGGGAACATCTGGCCGAGATTGCCCGTCGGCTGGACGCGACGCCCTACCGGGGGCGCCGCGCCATTGTCGATGAGGCCTGCACGCTTTACGGCTGGAGCGTCGCCAAGCTCTACGCCCGGCTCAAGGCCGACGTGGGATGGTCTTCCGGGCGCAAGACGCGGTCCGACAAGGGGTCCACGTGCGTCCCGGTGGCGAGCCTGGAGATGCTCGCCACGGCGGAGCGCGAGTCGGTCCGCGCCAACGGCAAGCAGATCCTGTTCACGCCCACGGGCGCCTCGATGCTTGCGGCCAACGAGGTGCCGCTGCCGGTATCCAACGGCCAGTTGAACCGCCTGATGCGCGCCCGCAAGCTCGACGTGTCGGCGCAGCGCCAGGCCGACGCGCCGGTGCGCATGCGCAGCCTGCACCCCAACCACGTCCATCAGGTCGATCCATCGCTCTGCGTCCTGTACTACATGAAGGGCCAGCAGGCGATGATGGATGCCGACAAGTTCTACAAGAACAAGCTCGACAACTACGCCAAGATCAAGCTCAAGGTCTGGCGCTACGTGCTCTACGACCACACCAGCGGTCTGCTGGCGGTGCGCTACTACGAAGCCGCGGGCGAGAATACCCCGACGCTGTTCGAATTCCTGATGTGGGCCTGGGGAAAGCAGGAGGGGCGCGAGTTTCACGGCGTGCCGAGGATCCTCGTCTGGGACAAGGGCAGCGCCAACAAGGCCGCCGTCATCAAGAGCCTGCTCGGCGGGCTGGAGGTGATCCCCATCGAGCACGCCGCCGGGAAGGCCCGCGTCAAGGGCGGCGTCGAGTGCGGCAACAATATCATCGAGTGCAAGTTCGAAAGCCTCCTCAAGTTCGAGACCGTGCACAGCGTCGCGCAACTGAACGAGGCGGCGCTGGCCTGGCAGAACGCGTTCAACGCCGATCTGATCCCCCGTGAGCACAATGCGCTGCGCCGCCGCGGCATGGCGCCGACGCCGCGTTACGCCCTGTGGCGCCGGATCAAGGCCGATGAGCTGCGCATCCTGCCGCCGGTGGACGTCTGCCGCCCGCTGCTCGAGGGTCGGGAGATCGTGCGCAAGGTGCGCGGTCTGGCCGTCACCTTCAAGCACCCGGGAAGCGACATGACGCGCAGCTATCGCCTGTCCGGCCTGGACGGGATCTGCGAGGGCGACGAGGTCGCAGTCCGTCCGCTGCTCTATGGCGAGTGCGCGATCCATGTGCGCGTGCCGCGCTACGACGGCGAAGACCTGGTCTATCGCCTGGAAGCCGACGCGCTGCCGGATTCGTTCGGGCAGCCGATCAACGGCCCGGTATGGAACGAGAGCTACAAGTCCAACGCGGACACCGCCGCCGACAAGGCCGCCAAGCGCATGGACGCGCTGGCATACCCGGGCCAGGACGCCGAGAAGCAGCGCCAGAAACAGGCCGCACCCTTCGGCGGCACGCTGGATGCGCACTCGCACCTCAAGGATATCGCGCTGCCCGTGGGCCTGCCGCGCCGCGGCTCCGAGATCAACGTGCCCGACCGCCTGCAGGTGGAAGTCAGGCCGCTCAATTGGGCGCAGATGGCGGCGGCGTTGTGCCGAGTGATCGACGGCTGGGGGCCCGACCTGTACGCGCTGATGGAGAAGCTCTACCCGGACGGGGCGCTGGAGGCGGACCTGCCGGCGGTGGCGGAACGATTGAAGTCAACGCCCAGGCTGGTGGCCGTGGGCTGAAAGGAATTCGGCCCGCAGCGGTATGAAGGCGGCGGGCCGAAGGTGGTCGGTGGTGGAACACCGGCCGGTGCAGTGGAGATTGCGAAGGAGATTGTACATGAGTTCAGAAACGAACCGGGAGGCGAGCCATGCGCGCCGCCCTTCATAAATTCAGGGGGTACGACTACATGCCGCTCAAGCTCAAAGGCGTCCTCGTCAGGCACGGCATCAGCCAACCCGCGCTGGCGGAGGCCATTGCCCAGAAGAACGGCGTGCCGATGTCCAAGACTTCGGCCTCGTTCATCGTCAATTGGGGGATGTTCCCCAAGTCGACCCCGAAGGAGGACATCCAGCGCCAGGCGGAAACCCTCCTGCGCGCCAGGGGCGTCCCCGACGAAGAGATCGCGACGGTCTGGGAGCCGGAAGGCGATACCACCAGGCGCCAGGTGCATCCGATCGGATCCCACCTTCCTGCCGCCGCCAAGGCTGCCGAGAAGCGCGCCGCGAAGCTTGCCCTGATCCGAGAAACCACCATCGATCCCGTGGAGACCACTATGCTTTCCCCCGCCGCCAAGCGCCACTTCAAGCTGTTCAGAGATCCCTTCCAGGATGACGTGTCCGGGCCGGATGACGTATTCCTGTCGACCGAGCAGCGCTACATCAGCGAGGCGATGTTCCAGACGGCCAAGCATGGCGGCTTTCTCGCCGTGGCCGGCGAGTCTGGCAGCGGCAAGAGCACGCTGCGCAAGATGCTACTCGAGCGCATCAAGGGTCAGCCGATCCGCGTGATCTTCCCGCGCGCGCTCGACAAGACGCGGCTGTCGACCGGCAACATCTGCCAGGCCATCATCAACGACCTGGCGCCGGGCACCAAGTTCAAGTCCAGCCTCGAGGGCCAGGCGCGCCAGGTCGAGGACGTGTTGATGCAGTCCTCGCGCGCCGACAACAGCCACGTGCTGGTGATCGAGGAAGCGCACGACATTTCCATCAACACGCTCAAGTACCTCAAACGCTTCTTCGAACTGGAGGACGGCTTCAAGAAGCTGCTGTCCATCGTGCTGATCGGTCAACCGGAGCTCAAGGACAAGCTCGACGAGCAACGCTATCCGGAGGCGCGCGAGGTGATCCGGCGCTGCGAGCTGGCCGAACTGATGCCCCTCGACGCCGATCTCGAAAAGTACTTGGCGCACAAGTTCAAGCGCGCCGGCATCGAGCTGCCGTCGATTTTCAGCGAGGACGCCTACGACGGCATCCGCGGGCGGCTGACCAAGGCCAAGCCGGGCCGGCGCGAGGTTCTTTCGCAACTCTATCCGCTGGTGGTGAACAACCTGGTCACCAAGGCCATGAACCGCGCCGCGGAGCTCGGCATGCCGATCATCACCGGCGACCTGGTGAGGGAGCTCTGACATGAGACACGCGACACCGCAACCCCTTATCCGGCATGGTTCGCACGCCGGCCAGCCGTATCCCATCACCGAACTGTTCATCGACCGCCTGCGCGCCGCCTTCGAGGTGAGCCTCAAGCTCAAGTTGAACGGCTACACGGTGCTCGACACGCAGGTCATGGGCCGCGCCAGGCCCGTCATCATGGTCGCTCACTGCGCGCTCTGCGACGAGATGATCCGTCTGGAGTATGCGTTCTATGTCTTCGACGGCGTCGATCAGTGCGGATACAGGCGCACCGGGCAGTTCTTGACCCACGGCGTCCACGTCGAATGGGACGAGAGGGGGCGCCAATGAACGCACCCACGCCGCCGTCGGCCGTGGCGGTCCCCGCCTTCCTCGAACGCAAGGAGCCGCTGGCGCTGTTCGCGCTTTGGAGCACCGGCCGCTTCGTGATCACCAAAGATGAGAAGTCGCTCAGCCTGTCGCAGGACGATCTGCGCGAGCTGAGGAGGTACTTCGATCTTTTCGCGGAGGAGACACCATGACGCCCTCGGTTGCGAGCGCTCGCGATTCGCTCACTCTGGCGGCGCAGATCCTGGCCGCGCAGCGCGCCGTCCGGGACGAAAGGGCGCGCGTGGAACGCGAGAATCGCCTGAAAATGGGCGGCGCGCGGACGCCGCCAGCCGCGCAGAATCAGACGCTCACCCGCGAAATCGTGCGCGTGCTGCTCGACGCCGACAAGCCACTGCTGGCGCCAGAGATCCGGGAGCGTCTGACCGAGTGCCGGGAAAAGAGCCTGGCGCCGGCACTGAACCGGCTGATGCAGTCTGGCGCCATCCGGCGCCAGGGCCGCGAAGGCAAATACCGCTACACGTCCAACTGAGGAGACCCTCATGGCCACCGTCCACCAGCTCCTCGCATCCCTGTCCGGCCACATCGGCCGGGAACGCGGCATCACCGCGCACCAGCTCGCCGCTCAGCTCGGCGTCCTGGAGCGCCAGGTGCGAACCTTGATCTCGGAAGCTCGGGAGGGCGGCTATGGCGTATGCGGGACGCCGCGGGACGGCTATTACATCGCCGCCAATGCCGACGAGCTGGAGGAGACCTGCCAGTTCCTCCGAAACCGCGCCATGCACAGCCTGGCGCTCGAATCGCGGCTGCGCAAGCTGCCGCTCGCCGACCTGGTCGGCCAACTCAAACTTCCAACCTGATTGGACCCGACATGCCCCTCATTTCCGAAGTTGAAACCCGCGCCAAGTATTACGCCAAGGCGCGTGAACACCTTGCCGGCCTGGTCGGCGACCTGAATGCCAGCATCGAGGCGCTCAAGCGCGAAGCGATGCCCGAACTGAAGCGTGCGATCGCCCGCGCGGTCGAGCATCACGACTCCCTCAAGGCGATCATCGAGGCATCCCCGCAGCTGTTCGTGAAGCCCAAGAGCGTGGTTTTCCACGGCATCAAGCTGGGCTATCAGAAGGGCAAAGGCAAGATCGAGTGGGAGGATGCCGACCGCGTCGTCGCGCTCATCAAGAAGCACTTCCCCGACCAGGCCGACGTGCTGATCGCCACCAGCGAGAAACCCGCCAAGGACGCGCTGGCTCTGCTCTCGGCCGCTGAGCTAAAGCGCCTGGGGATCTCGGTCACCGATGCCGGGGACGCGGTTTTCATCAAGCCGACCGACGGCGCCGTCGACAAGATGGTCGATGCGCTGATCAAGGGTGCGGCCGAGGAAGCCGAAGCGTGAAGCCCATCGACCCGGACTTCTCTGAAGTCAAGCTCAAATGCAACGCCAGCGGCTCCTGGATGAACGTCTTGACCTGCCACAGCGACGACATCGCGGCAGTCCAAGAGGCTTGCCTGACGCTCGTCAAGGCTTCGCGGCAGCGCCTCAAGTTCAAGCTGCTGGATGCGGCCGGCGGTGAACTCGCCAACCTGGACGGCAGCTATCGTCCAGTGAGGTGGAGAGATAAATGACCGACGCCGAGAAGATCGCCGTCCTCAAGGCGTCGCTGCTCAACATCGGCCGGCTGCTGCCCGACGGCGTGGAAGTCTTCTTTTTCCATGAGGGCGACGATCCGCGTGCCCGGATGCAGATCTGCCACGCCGACGGCACAAACACCGAATACATCTTCGCGAGCCACGAGCCGATCTACCAGGTTCCGGCCCAATTCGATTTTTCCACCACCACGAAAGGGTAGCAAATGAACAAAGCGCAACTGATCGATGCCATCTCCAAGAACGGGATGAGCCACCACGACGCCGGGATTTCCAAGACGATGGCCGAGGCCGTGATCGACACCATGACCAACGCCATCACCAAGGAGCTGGCCGGCGGCGGAGAAGTCACGCTGCCGGGCATCGGCAAGCTCTCAGTCACCCAGCGCGCCGCCCGCGTGGGGCGCAACCCGATGACCGGGGAAGCCCTCAAGATCGCGGCCAAGAAGGCGGTCAAGTTCGGTGCGGCCAAGGGGCTGAAGGACGCGGTCAACGCCGCACCGGCCAAGAAGGGGAAGAAGTAGGCCGTCGCCTCATGCCGCGCCGCGGCACCGGGCGGGGCATCGGAGGATGGCTTACCGAATCGGAGAAAACATGGCCTTTGCTCACGGAACCCGAAACAGCCAGATCGCCACGATCAAGATCGCGGCCAAGCAGCTCGGCATGGATGACGACACCTACCGCGACATGCTGTTCACCGTTGCCCGCGTGCGATCGGCGGCGGATCTCGATTGGGCCGGGAGGAAGCAGGTGATCGATCACCTCAAGAGCCGCGGCTTCAAGGTCCGGCACAAGAAGGACTCGCGCCCGTCGACCGGAAACGCCCAGACGGACAAGATCCGCGCGCTCTGGCTCGAGCTGCATCGGAGCGGAGCCGTCCGCAATCCCTCGGAGGAAGCACTGGCCGTCTTCGTCAAGCGCCGCACAGGTATCGACGCGGTGCAATGGCTGCGGCCGGACCAGGCGAGCAAGCTCATCGAGGAAATGAAGAAATGGCTGGCGAGGCTCGCGACGGCATGAGCCAGGGCGAGCTGCTCGATCCGGACGACAACCTGGCGGAGCTGGCCGACACTGCTGTCGATGTTCCCCGCGACAAATGGCCGAAGCTGCTGGCGGAGATGCTCGACGTGGTCGAGGTCGGCTTTTGCCGCGACGGCATGGCGCCGGAGGAAGCGGCGCGCCTGGCACGGCGTGCGATGCTGCTGCTGGCGCGCTATCATGGCGGCCACAGCTTCTACCTGCCCGCCGGTGGCGAGATCGAACGCGCACTCCGCGACGATGCGATCTTTCGCGACCTGGGGCGCATCCCTGCCGATATACTGGCGCGCGACCACAAGATGTCCGAGGTCCGCATCTACCAGATCTACCGGGAGCAGAAGGCGCTGCGCATGAAGGCGCTGCAGCCAACCTTGTTCTAAAGCGCTTTACTCTCTGCCGGGATGCCGCGCGCGTGAGACTGCGGCATGCGCCGTCAAGCCTCCGTTGCCTGCTTCAACCTCATCCGCGAGTCCGAGGGTTACTCGTCGGTAGTCTACCTGTGTCCCGCCGGTGACCCCTCGATCGGCTACGGCCATAAAATCAGGCCGACCGACAAGCTCGATCCGCCGATCAGTCAGGCGCGAGCGCTGTCGCTGCTGATCGCCGATCTCGCCCCCATCGAGATCTACCTGACCGGCGTGCTGCCGGGCATCCCGCAATGCCAGTTCGATGCGCTCGCCTCGTTCATCTTCAACGTTGGCCTCGGCAATTTTGAGGATTCCACGTTGCTCAAGAAACTCAAGGCGGGAGACATCGCCGGCGCCGCAGACGAGTTTCCGCGTTGGGTTCATGCCGAGGTCGATGGCGTCAGAACTGTGCTTCCCGGCCTGGTCTCTCGTCGCGCCGCAGAGCGCGCCCTGTTCCTGAATCTCAATCCGCAAGCAGGAGATCATTCATGAAAAAAGCTACAGCCGTGCAGGTTTTCTCGGCGCTGGCGGTCCTCGTCGGCCTGGTGGTTTCGTATTTCCCGCCGGCGCAGAACGCAATGGCGCTTTGGTCCCTGGTCAGTATGTTCCTCGGGTACGCGGTGCGCGACCTGTTCGGCGAAAGCGGTGTCGCCCTGCCTGATGCCCGCAATATCGACACGTCCGCTCCTGGCTATTATCCAAACCCCCCGCTAAATCCGCACGAACCGGATGCCCCGGTACCTTCCCCCGATGTCAAGCAAGCCGGCCGCGCCCTGCCGATCTTTCTCATGTTCGTGGCGATCGCAGCGGCGCTGGCGATGGGCGGCTGCGCCTCCCTGGAAAACGCCGGCAGCAGCAGCATGACGCTCAAGCCCTTCGTCACCGACGTCAAGACGGGCGCAACTGTCTGCTGCGAGGTCAGCGTCGCCGACGGGAAGCAGCGAGCGTCGCTGACGCTGAGTGCCACCAAGACGGGCGATAACTACGCCTTCTCGCTGGACGAGAAGGGCGTCGAGGCCTTCCAGGGGCAAGCGATCGCTGCAGGTGCGACCCAGGCGGCCATAAATGCGGCTGCGAAGGCCGCAGCGGCCGCTGTGCTTGCCCCGATATTGCCGGCCCTCATGCCGGCGGCTGGCGCGGCCCTGGCGAGCCCCGGGCTCGGTGCGGCGGCGGTCGGTGCGGCCACCGTTCTCGGCACCCAGCAGCTCACCAAGCCGGCAGCTCCCTGAGCCGGCCGACCATCGACTAGCCTTCAAGGAATCAACCTCGTGAGCGGCAAGTTTCTGACTCCCCTCATCGATGAGTGCATCGATGACCTGGCGAATGACGGGCGCGGCATTTGGAAGATCAAGGCGCCGTTGCTGTACTGGTCGGACCTTCTCAAGCGCGTCGTCACGGTCGAAATCGGGTTCCTCACAGACTACGCCTCGGTGCCCCGCATCCCTTTTGCGTATTGGCTCCTCGGCGACACCTCGCATAAGGCAGCCGTCATCCACGACTGGCTTTTCCACCACCATGAGGTCTGCGACGAACAGACGGCCAACAAGGTGCTGCTCGAGGCGATGGCCGCCGAGGGCATCCCGGCGTGGCGCCGATGGGCCATCTACGCGGGCGTGGCCATCGGCGGCGAAAGTCCGTGGGAGGAAGACGGAAAGGGAAGCGGTCACTCGATCATCGATGGGCAAATCGTCTGATGACCGACATCTTCGACCGCGCGACGGAACGCGAGGAGCAACTGCGCTCTGCCGCCCTCGAGGATCAAGGCCGCCACGATCCATCGCGCGGCAAGACGGTTCTCGATTCGGCGTATGAATGTCGCGTTTGCGGTGACCGGATCCCCGAGAAGCGACGCCGCGCGGTACCGGGCGTGCAAACCTGCGTTCCGTGCCAAGCCGATCTTGAAAAGGCTTTGCCATGAGCGTGCAGATACAAGTTTGGGAATTGGTCCTATCCATCGCCGGCTTGTTCATCGCGTTCATGGGCTGCATCTTCGGTTTTGCCAAGGTGCTCGGAAGCCAGATCGACAAGCGCCTCGACGAGAAATTCAACGCGCAAAAGGAGGCGCGAGAAGTTGCCGACAAGGCGCTGAACAATACGCTGCAGCGCCACCTGGACGAAGAGCGGAAGACCACGGCCAAGATCAGCGACCTGGAAAAGGACTTCCTCAAGTGGCAGGCGGAGTTGCCAGAGAAATATGTACGCCGCGATGACTATATCCGCGGCCAGACGGTGATCGAGGCCAAGCTGGACGCCCTCTACGACAAGCTGGAACTGGTGCAATTGAAAGGAGCCCGATGATGTCGATCGACCACGCCAAGATCCGGCGCGAGTCCATGCGGTGGCAGTTGATCGCCTATCTGAACAAGGCGAGGCCGCACACGACGCACGAGAACCGTCTGCTCGACACCCTGCGCGTGATCTTCGGCGACGATGCGACCCCGATGGAGATCCGCCGCGAGCTCGACTACCTGGCCGACCGTAAGCTGGTCGAGTTGACGAAGGAGCCGTCGGGCACCTGGTACGCGGATCTCACGCGGTGGGGCGTGGACCTCGCCGAATATACGGTCGAGTGTGATCCCGGCATCGCGCGCCCCGTCAAGTACTGGGCTGAATGATGGGGCGCCGCAGCCGCATCGAGACGATGCCGGAGGATGTACGGCGCTGGCTGGAGCGGGCGTTGATGGAGTCGAGTTTTTCCGGCTATGAGGAATTGGCCGTTCTCGCCCGGGAAAAGGGCTTCGTGCTCTCGAAGTCCGCCATCCACCGTTACGGCCAGAGGATCGAGCGCCGCTTCGCGGCGATCAAGGCCAGCACCGAGGCGGCGCGAATGCTCACGGAGGGTGCGACCGACGACCAGGATGCGCGATCCGAGGCGGTGATCGCCCTGGTACAGACCGAGCTGTTCGAGAGCATCGTCAATCTGCAGGAAGCCGGAGAGGAAGGAATGTCCGATGCCGATCGCATCGGGCTGCTCTCCAAGGCGGCAAAGAATATCGCCACCCTGGCGCGGGCATCGGTGACCCTGAAGCGCTGGCAAGCCGACGTAAAGTCGAAGGCGAAACTCGCCGCCGACACCGTCGCCCAGGTGGCGAAAAAGGGCGGCCTGACTCCGGCGGCCGTCGACACCATCCGGCGCGAGATACTCGGCATTGCGCAATGACCGCCCCCGCCGTCCTTCTCCCCTATCAACAGGACTGGGTCTCAGACCCGGCCGATGTTGCCCTATGGGAGAAGTCACGGCGCATCGGCGCTTCATGGTGCGACGCCTCTGACTCGGTGCTGACCGCGGCGCCGACGGACGGCATGGATGCACTGTATATCGGCTACTCCGAGGACATGACTCGCGAGTACATCGACGACTGCGCCATGTGGGCCAAGGCGTTCAACTTCGCCGCCGGCGAGATGAATGAAACGCTGTTCGAAGACACCGACGACAACGGCGACACGAAACACATCAAGGCGTTCCGGATCGACTTCGCGAGCGGCAAGAAGATCCTCGCGCTCTCAAGCCGGCCGCGCTCGATCCGCGGCAAGCAGGGCAAGGTCACCATCGACGAGGCGGCCTTCCATGACGATCTGCCCGGCCTACTGAAGGCCGCACTGGCGATGCTGATCTGGGGCGGCAAGGTGCGACTGCTATCGAGCCACAACGGCGACACCAACCCCTTCAACGAGCTGGTGCTGGATATCCGCGCTAAGAAACTGGCCTATTCGCTGCATCGCACGACCTTCGACGACGCGCTGCGCCAGGGGCTATTCGACCGCGCCAAGCTCATCCAGGGCGATCGCCTCAAGGAGAAAACCGTCGAGGCCTGGCGCGCCAAGATATACAGCCTGTACGGCGACGATGCCTCGGAGGAGCTCGACGTCATCCCAGGGTCCGGCAGCGGCACATACCTCACGCGATCGCTGATCGAATCCTGCATGGAGCCGGGCATTCCCGCGCTGCGCCTGTCGCTGCCTGACAGCTTCACGGTGCTTGCCGCGCACTTGCGCGAGGCGGAGACCCGCGACTGGTGCGAAGAAAACCTCCTGCCCCTCCTGCAGCTGCTCGATCCGAATCTCGATCACTACTTCGGCGAGGACTTTGCCCGAAACGGCGACTTGACCGCCATCTGGCCATTGGAGCAGTCGAAGACCCTGCAGCTGGTGACACCCTTCATGATCGAGCTGCGCAACGTGCCATTCGAACAGCAGCGCCAGATCCTCTTCTACCTGGTCGATCGCCTGCCGCGCTTTCGCGCCGGAGCGCTGGACGCGCGCGGCAACGGGCAGTACCTGGCCGAGGTGGCGATGCAGAAGTATGGCGCCAGCCGCATCGCCCAGGTGATGCTCTCGACTGAGTGGTACCGCGAGAACATGCCGCCATTCAAGGCCGCGTTCGAGGACAAGACCCTGTCGATCCCCAAGGATGCCGATGTGCTGGCGGACCTCCGGGCCATCCGGATGGAGAAGGGTATCGCCAAGGTGCCGGACACCGCTCGCGTGCGCGGTAGCGACGGCAAGGACCGCCACGGCGACACGGCGATAGCTCTGGCGCTGGCCACCTATGCCGTGTTCGAGATGGAGCCGACGCCGATCGAATTTCAGTCCCTCGGGCGGTCTCGCCAGGCCGCCCGCATCGCTGACTACCTGGGGACCCCATCATGAGCATCCTCGACCAGAACGGACAGCCGATAAAGCAGGAAATCGCCACAGTCGCCAAGGACATCACCTACCTGGCGTTCCAGGGCATCCTGCGCAGCCACGACGACACGCTGGAGACGCGCGGGGGAGGCCGCAGTTACCGCATCTACGACGAGCTGGAGCGCGATTGCCATGCCTACGGCGTGCTCAGCAAGCGCAAGCTCGCCGTGGTGGCGCGTCCCTGGCAGGTCGATCCCTTCTCCGACGCGCCGCTCGACAAGAAGGCCGCCGATATGGTGCGCGCGCAGCTTTCTAACCTGGGAGTGCCCGCGGCGGACGATCCCGGAGAGCAGGTCGTGGTGGCCAGCAACTTCGATTTTGCCTGCTACAACCTCCTCGACGCGATCAACAAGGGTTTCGCCGTCGGCGAGATCATGTGGGATACCGACGGTACCGAGATCGTCGTGCGCGAGATCCGGCCGCGCGACCAGCGGCGCTTCAACTTCGACACCGATTACAAGCTTCGGCTCAAGACCTGGGCGCAGCTCATTCCCGGCGAACAGGTGCCGGCGCGCAAATTCATCGTTCATTCCTACGGCGCGAAGGACGGCAGTCCCTATGGTATGGGCGTCGGCAGCAAGATCTTCTGGCCGGTGTTCTTCAAGCGCACCGGCATCACCTTCTGGCTGACCTTGCTCGACAAATTCGGCACGCCGACGGCGGTCGGAAAGTATCCCACCGGATCATCGCAGGCGGATCAAAGCGCGCTACTGGCCGCGTTGTCGGCGATCGCGCAGGACGCCGGCGTCATCGTGCCGGACGGCATGGCCATAGAACTGCTGGAGGCGACACGCGGCGGCCAGGCCGGGTACGAGGCCTTCTGCCGTTACCTGGACGAGGAAATTACCTTTGCGGTCCTCGGCGAATCGCCGATGACGAAAGGCTCCGGAGGTGCCCAGGCCGCCGCCGCGCTTGCGCGCGAGGAAGTGAGGCTCGAGCTCGTGCAGGCGGACGCAGATCTGCTCTCGGCCACGCTCAACTCGACGCTTTCTCCCTGGCTCACCGCCTACAACGTCCCCGGCGCGCGGCCGCCGAAGATCTGGCGCCAGGTCAAGCAGGACGAAGACCTGCTCCAGCGCAGCACGCGCGACAAGAATCTATTCTCGCTGGGATACCGGCCGACGCTTGAGCAGGTGATGGAGACCTACGGCGGCAAGTGGGAGCAGGTTGCCCCCATTGTGCCGGGCGTCGGCGGCGGCCCGGGCGCCCAGGGCGCAGGGCAGACTTCCGGCGATGTGCCAAGCGATTTCGCCGAGGCGTCGGCCGCTCCTTTCATGGACCAGATCACCCTCGACAAGGCGGCGGACAGGCTTCCGTCCCACATGCAGCAAGCTCAGATGCAGGCCGCTTTGAAGCCGGTCCTCGACCTGATCGCGCAGAGCTCAGACTATGCCGAGGTCTTCGACAAGCTCGCCCAAACCTTCCCGGCGATGGATACCAACAGGCTGGAACAAGTCCTTGCCCGTGCCATGTTCGTATCGGACACGTGGGGGCGCCTGCACGCCCAGTCGGGAGAGTGAATGGCCTCGAGGCGCGCGCAGCGTCGCAAGGCCTGCGGCCATAAGGTGCGGCATGCCACGGAAGCCGATGCGTTGGCCGCGCTCCGGGCATTGACGAAGGAAAAGGGCTTCCAGGGGAAGATGCTCACCTATCGCTGCCAGTTCTGCGGCGGATTCCATTTCGGCCATCCGCCGGCCAAGATCAGGCAGGCGCTCGGCGCGCGGGCGTGACATGCCTGTAACCGCGACCCCCGACCTTTCCTTCGCCTTCGCGCTGCCGCCAGAGCGCGCGATCGAGTATTTCCGGTCCAAGGGCTACGTGATCACCTGGAACTGGCACGACCTGTGGCAGGAAGCGCAGGCCAAGAGCTTTACCGTGGCCAAAGCTATGCGTCTCGACATCCTCAACGAGATTCGTGCGGAGTTGGACCGTTCCTTGGCCGACGGCACGCCATTCCGCGACTTCGAGAAGGCCCTGACGCCGCGCCTCCAGGCACTCGGCTGGTGGGGGAAGCAGGTCATCGTCGACAGCGAGGGAAATGCCGAAGTCGCGCAATTTGGAAGCCCTCGGCGACTGGCAACGATCTATCGCACCAACATTCAAACGTCGCTCATGGCCGGCCGGTACCGCCAGATGCTCGAAAACGTCGATCGGCGCCCCTGGTGGCAGTACGTCGCGGTGATGGACAGCCGCACACGCCCGTCGCACGCGGCGCTGAACGGCGTGGTGGCACGCTACGACGACCCCTTTTGGCAGTATTTCTACCCGCCCAACGGCTTCAATTGCCGCTGTCGCGTCCGTGCCTACTCCGACGCCGACCTGAAGACGCGTGATCTGAACCCGATCGACGGCAGCCGTTACCTCGGCGAGACCTGGAAAGTCGAGCCGGGCACCGGATTCACCGAGCGCGTGGCCACCATCAAGCTCCCCGGTATGTCCAAGACCTTCAGTCCGGACCTGGGCTGGAGCTATAACCCAGGCGCGGCGGTGTTCGGCAACGATGTGGCGCTGATGCGCAAGATCAGCGCCGTCAAGGATCTCGATCTGCGCGTTCAGGCCATTCAGGCGATCAACGATTCCGATGCGAGGCACGCCGCCTTCTCGGACTGGGTGAGCCAGGTGCTGGCGCGCAAACTTCCGATGGGTGAGGCACAGACCGTGGGCATCATGGACGAGGCCGTCGCCGAATTCGTGCGTAGCAAGGGGCTGGATCCGGCCCAGGTGATCACGCTCTCCGATCGCAGTCTGATCCATGCCGATCGTCCGCTGCATAAGGACAAGGGCGTGGCGCTGGCGCCGGCGGAATACCAGGCGCTCCCATCGCTGCTCGCAGATCCGCAGGCCGTTCTCTGGGACGTGCGCCATCAGAATGTGATCTATGTTGGACCGAGCGCGACGGGCGACCGCTCCAACAAGGTTGCGGTTGCCTTGAGCTACAAACTGAAGAAAAAAGGTGTAGTAGATGAGATCGTCAATGCCTACAAGGTCGATCCGAATGCCTTCAAGGACCGGGGAAGCTATGAGATCATCGAGGGAGGGTTGTAGGCGGGGGTGGGATTCGAACCGCACATAATGCCCAGGCCAGTGGCCTGCGCAACCTTACCCGTAGGAAACTCCCGCCTGAGTCAAGTATAGCAAGGAGAGAAAATGACGGCCACTTACATTGAAGTCGACGACGAGGCGGTGAATGCGGTCCTGCAGCGCCTGGTGGAGCTTGGCGCAGACATGACCCCAGTGACGCGGCCGATCTCCGAGGACATGATGGCTGCTGTGGAGGATCGGTTCGCTGACGAGGCGTCTCCGGAGGGACCGTGGGCTGATCTGGCTCCCTCAACCAAGAAGGCACGAGAGAAGCGTGGCACCTGGCCTGGTAAGATTCTCCAGGAAAGCGGACAGATGCTCTCCCGCATCGTTCCGTTCTACAGCGAGGATGAGGCTGGAGTGGGGACAAATTACCTTGCGCCTGGCGGCGACGCCATTCTTGCCGCTATCCATCATTTTGGAACTGATCGGGCTGGCCGCAATCATTCGACGACGATCCCCGCCAGGCCGATTTTCACGCTATCCGACGACGAGATCCAGAGGATCTTCGACACGGCCCTCGCATCGCTCGACCAGGTCATCCAGGGAGGTTACTGACCATCTTAAGAGGCCCTCGCCCTGTTTCACCCCTTGCAAGCGCCTTTCAATGTCCTTCCCATGCCATCCCCTCTGGTCCCACCCCTTCCCGGAATTATCTCGCCCGTTTCCCCCGGATTATCTCGTCCCCTCTCAGCGCGGCGCC
>JAEHJW020003106.1_pt2 | contig 38989 bp, 46 predicted proteins | sample 9271431 | NCBI WGS metagenome assembly JAEHJW02 | reverse complement strand
GCCTGCTGAAATCTGTTCCTGCCAACCTGGTCGCTGCTGCTCTAGTGGTCGGCTCACACACAAATCAATTCAGTGAGTCTCGCATAACATCACGTCAGCTCGCATCGGAAATGAGCGTACAGAGACAGGTCGCTTCAGCATACTTGAGGTCTTTGCGAAAGATTACTTTTGATGGAGAGCCTTTGGTTGATATGTCCTTCGTGCATAAGGAACACACGCCAGTGGTATCTATGGTGAACGTTTGTTGGCAGGTTCCTGATCTGTTCAGCAACGGGGGCAATTACGTTACCGATCACCGTTGGGTCAAATTGTATAACGGCATAACCCGTTTCTCGCGAGAGCTTTCGCCAGAGAGCTTTGTGACTTTGGTTGGTTTAGCTGTTTTGGCAGATGAGTCCAGGTGCGTACAGATCTCTTTTTCACAGCTATCGCAGATGTTGGGAGTTGCGCGGTCTAAGGCACAGGAGCGAATTGCGAAGCTGATAGATAGCGGACTTCTCACATCCGATACTAGTCAGAGGGTTGCTACCTACCATATTGACATTTCTTTCCCTGTTGATTTTGGGGGAGAAATGGAGATTGATTGCGAAGATGAAGATTTAGGTTCCTGGGAGATTTTGACTTCAGAACCGATCCTCAATCGTACCCGTTTGGTACACTCCCCTAAAAAAGATCGTACCCGTTTGGTACACTCCTTTAATGAAGAAAATAAGAGAGATAAAGAAACAAAAACAACAACACGCAAACGTGCTGGTAGACCTGTTGTTGTTGATTCTGTAAAATCCAAAACAACCCCTCCCAAAACAACCCCTCCCAAAACTGCCAGAGAGGATGATTCCAAATCTCTTCCTTGGAGCAAATTTGTCGGGGGTGCTCTCGCTCGCAAGTGGGTGGTCGATTATGGGATGGATAGGTGCATGTTGGTGTGGGGAGCGGCGCAGAGTGCCAAAAAAGTGGGCGGGTTCATGCGATCAGCCCTTGAGCAGAACTGGATCATCACCGAGGACAGTCCAACTACGTCAACGGAAGTTTCTAGAATGCCCATTTTTGATCCCGTTGCTCGTGAAATGCAAATTGCGAGGGATTCTCTTTTAGCCGGAGAAATTTTTATTACTTCAGAAGAGTCAGACATTTCAGGAGTTTCTAATTCTTTGGCTATGATTCGTAGTATCCAAAATGCTGTCAGTGGCAGATGTTTTCAAGATGCTTGAAATGAGCCAAAGTGACGAACGGAGAGTCGCTATGGGTATTCACTTATGGCCGTTTGTCGCTAGTGATATGGGGATTTGGTTTATAGGTGGTGACGCACCGTTGGTTGCTGGATGCAATACAAGTGATCCTGACATCATTTCCGTGTGCAAGTCGTCGTTGATGGATCGCTTTGAAGAAATGTTGAACATGTGTTGTTTGGTAGCGATCCACTACAATCGTCCGTTTGTCACTAACCAAGTTCCAGATTTTGCGGCAGTAGTAGAGGTCTCGGAGATTCCCAAAGGCTCAGTTCTGGCGAAGCCTCGTAGTTCCATCAATCAACACCCGAGCGTTTACGGTTCCGTTTCACCGTGGGTTCAAATGTCCGAGATTTTGCTGTCGATGTATGAATCTGATCCAAAGTTGAACGAATTGTTGCCTAAGGAGTGGAACCTTCGTAATTCTGATAAACGAGTGACTCTTCGCAATAGGCGATTTCGTTAGTTTAGGAGCGACGGAGCCAGCGTGTTTCAACTTACCACAACCAAACAGCGATACTTGTGGCAATGTTTTGTGCTAACAAATGAGGTCTATCAACATATTTTCGACATGTGTACAGATAATGATGAAAAACTATAATTATCTGTTATGCTAGAAGCATGAGAACGAATACGTTGTTGCACGCCTTGGATGCTTGGGATAAGCACGGAATTTGGGCATTTGACTTGCCTCGTTTACGGATGCTTTTTGAACAATCGTCTGGTGACTTACAACAGTCGCTCCTACATCAAACACGATCAGGAAATATGGTTAGGATTGCCCGAGGGATCTACGTCAATCCCAGGGCTAGGAGTATGCCAGCCGAACCCCTTCTTGCGTTGGTGTCCATTATGCGTCCGTTTGAGTTTTCGTACCTATCTCTCGAATCGGTACTGTCGGATGCAGGATGGATTTCTCAGGTGGCGCAGAGATATACCTTGATGTCAACGGGTCGCAGTTCGGTGTTTTATACGCCATATGGGGTGCTGGAGTTCACTCACACGTCACGAACGGCAAGTCCACCCCAAGTTGTTTTTGATAGAAGTAGGGGAATCCATATCGCAACGCCTGAACGTGCTTACGAAGATCTACGGTTCGTAAAACGCAATACAGACTTAGTTGAAGTATTAGAGAAAGACGCATTGTGATGGAAGCAGAATTTACATCGTTGTTAGGTATGTCTCAAGAGATCGCTAAAGAAAAACAAGCCAGCTTACCTGCCGTGATCAAAGAACTTTTGCATTATGAAATCATCCAAGCATTGTTGCAGAGCGGTAGTGCCTCAGAGCTAGTGTTCCAAGGAGGAACGGCGCTTCGACTTTGTTACGGTGGAGTTCGTTATTCTGAAGATTTAGATTTTGCAGGTGGCCTCGATTTTGATCCTTCTTCGATGAAGCCGTTTGTTGAAAAATTAAAAGATAACGTTGGAGCAACGTATGGCCTGTCAGTAGCAGTAGACGAGCATCTTCCCAACAGACATGACAACGTACCGGTGGGTCGATGGAAGTCTAAAATTCTGTTACCGGACTACGACAAATCAGCAAAACAAAATTATGTAATTCACGTCGAGGTGGCACAAATCCCCGCTTACAGCAGCGAAGTGCGTCCACTCCAAGTTATCTCTAACCGTGTTGCTTATGGGTATAGATCACTCATGCTGAAGGTCGAGTCAAAGGACGAAATTTTGGCAGACAAGATTGTCGCTCTCGGTGCAAGGGATTATCTCAAATCTAGGGATCTATGGGATATTCACATGCTCGCTCAGGATGGGGTGTGGCTAAACACCGATTTTGTACGATCCAAAATCAAGGATTATCATCTTGACTTTGACAATTTTCTACACCGGCTCAGAGAGAGGGTAGCGGTACTCGGACAACCAAGCACAATTAGTGCGTTTCAAAAAGAAATGTCTCGATTCCTGGATTCCTCCCTTCAAGCTTTTATTCAAGACACCAAGGTTGTACGCAATACTTTGGACGTAGTTGTCGACGTAGCAGAAACGGCTCTTAGTCAGTTGGCATTGGCACATCCCTCTTCGACAGAAAAACCTCGTAGCCGCCTTCGGAGATAAATAGCGTCTATCGTCGGTAACTGCCCTTAATTAAATAGTGTAAATATCCCCTCCATTTGATGTAGTACGTATGACATTGGTTTTCTTTGCTGTAGTATGTATAACGTTTTACAAACGCAAGGAGCAATGGAATGAATGAGCAGTTTCAACCAGTAGTGGATCTCATCGTAGCTAAGAGTCCATCGACAGCACCTGAAGCACTCAAAGTTCTTAGGTCGTCAGCTCCATTGCTTCGGTTGAGGGCGATTGCTCCAAATGCTCTCAAAGAAGGAACCTGGACAGAAGAAGAACGATTGCTTTTGTTGGACACTCTCAATAGTGACAGAGATGAAGACGGTGGTGACTCTACTCAGTCAGGTCGCACAAAGACGTTGGCGATTCGACTTACAGAAGACGAACACAAGCAACTATTTTCTATGGCTAAGGAAAACGGCGTGAGCGTTAGCGACTTCATCCGAGTCAACCTTGGACTCTAGCGCCGAGGGTTTGGTTTTAGCACTTAATTAAATAGTGTCGGATGCAGACGACAACTCAGTTTGTAAATCCTCCAATGTAGGTTTGTCGATCTTCACCCCAAGACGACTCATGTAGCGATAAACGGTGTTCCGGTGGATTCCCATCTTCTTGGCAATCATCGTTTTAGGAAATCCTTTTTCAACTAGATCGGACAACTCTTTTTGTTGGTCGGCGGTGAGGACTTGGGATCGTCCTTTATATAGTCCTTTCTTTCTAGCGAGAGCAATCCCTTCTCTTTGCCTCTCGTTTATCAATGCTCTTTCAAATTGTGCGACCGCTCCCATGATCGAAAGCATCAGATAAGACATGGGGTTGTTTTCTCCCGAAAATTTCAAGTTCTCTTTATGGAATTCGACTTCCACATCTTTTTCGACCAATGCTTGTACTATCGCCAAGAGGTCTGGTAGATTTCGAGCCAAGCGATCCATCGAGTGAACGACGACTGTATCGCCGGAACGGACGTAGCTCATCATTGCTTCGAGTTGTTCCCTATGGCGGTCTTTGCCCGATGCTTTGTCGATGAAAGTTTTTTCGACACTGACACCTTCAAGCTGTCGGTCAGTTTTTTGGTCAACCGAACTGACCCTGACGTAACCAACTCTTTGTCCGGTCGCCAAAATCGTTCCAACTTTCACAAATTAATGGATAGTGCCTCATAAACATCTTAGTGTTCAATGGGGCATATGCACCATAAGCAATTTTGCCTATTTTGGTGCATGTGTTTCCCCTGATTACTTTGGCGAACACTCATACTATCTTGTGCTACAATAGGGTGTACCCTATTAGTGCATGTAATTTTTGAGATTTCTTTAGTTTTCTTGTATTTGGTTGCATATATAAGAGTTAGGAATCCAAAAAGGGGGATTGTGATGTTGGTGATGTTCGAGAACAACGACAAGTTTGAGGCATTAGTAAAGTGGACGGCGATAGACATGGGCTTGCCAACACTCACCCCTGAAGAAATTGGTTGGGATGATTGCTGGGCATACGAACCCCCTGGCATAAAAAACGGTCGTCTGTCTATCTATCCAGTTTTGCCCCGACCTTCGAGCATTTTAGGAATTACCTTCGAGGGCGAAGACCTCGAAGTTCCAGAGCGTGATCCGGTGCAGTACTCGACCGACCCTCTCATCTCTTTGCTTCGCAGACATTCAAACGAGCTGAACCCGTTGACCAATACCACGGCGTTAGCGGTTAGGGGTTGGCAGAGCTTCCCTGACCCAGGACAGTCGCAATATCTGGTGGATGTGTGGCGTGATCTGTTTACCCAAAAGATCAATTCCTTCGGGTTGGCTACTTCGGTAGAGAATGACGCAGGAGAGAAGTTCGCTCGTTCGATTGTTGACGAAAAACATGGACGCTTCGTTTTACACGCCGACAACTATCAAGAAGAGAGACATGATGCGCTGTCGTACATGTGTGCCATAGGTCAAAGCGATTATATGTGGCTGGTCAAGATGAGGTCTGACGTAGTGACGGTTGAAGATGCTCTCAAAGAGACACCGTTGGATATTCAAGAAGATTTAGGGATTGCCATTCCGGTGGATGAGTCCGAAGAAGTGATCGTTGAAGCAATCAAATCTCAATCTTTCACCAAGAAACGCCGTGTAGGAGTTTAAATGTCAAATATCGAAATGACGATAACGGATAGCAACGAAGTGCATCTTAAGGTTCCCTTTGACATGAACCCATTTGTCAAGGGAGCTGGCTTCCGCTGGGATTGGGAAGGCAAGTATTGGCGCGCCCAAATGTCGATACAGGTGTTGACGTTTTTGAATACTGTTGGGGTTGCCGTTCCGCAAGAAGTTATCGACCAGTATCAAAACACGATTATTGAATCCCGTTCTTTCGATGCAGACATAGAGATTCCCGTTCCCGATGGTTTAGCACTTAGACCATTCCAAAAGGCTGGGGTGCGATGGGCATTGCAGCATCCAAATACTTTTATCGGTGACGATATGGGTCTAGGAAAAACCGTCCAAGCGGTTGGCGTTATCAATTCCGACGAAAGCATCAAGAAGGTTTTAGTCGTTTGTCCGTTGTCGGTTTCGCTGAACTGGCGTGATGAGATAAACAAGTGGCAGACCAGAGGACTGAGCGTAGGGGTCTTATCTAGTAAGAATTTGAATTTTCCAGATACCGATGTGGTCATTGGACACTGGGGGATTATGTCGAAAGTCCAAAAGCAGCTTCGGGAGCGTAAGTGGGATTTGATCGTACTCGATGAATCCCATTACGCTAAAAATCCTAAGGCGCAGAGGACGAAGGCGATTATAGGTGATTTCAAGGACAAGATACCGCCACTACAAGCTGGTCGCAAGATCGCTCTTAGCGGTACTCCCATTCCTAATCGGCCTATTGAATTGTACTCGATACTGAAGTGGCTAGACCCACAGGTATCTGGTACGTGGATGCACTATGCGACTCGATATTGCGACGGCAGGCAGACCAGGTACGGTTGGGATGTGTCGGGGGCTTCCCACCTAGACGAGTTGCAACAAACACTTAGAAGCTCGATACTAATCCGCAGGCTCAAATCTGAAGTCTTGACGGAGCTGCCTCCAAAGACGAGGCAGGTTATCAAGTTGTCGCTGGACGACACCGGACTTACTTCTGTCGTCAAGAACGAGCAGAAAATCGTTACGTCAGCGCAGGCAGCTATTTCCAAAGCGAAAGTGGCCGTTGAGCTAGCTAAAGCGGAAAGCGACGAAGCGTATAAAAAGGCAGTAGAAGCTCTACGAGAAGCACAATCCATAGCCTTTGCTGAAATGTCTAAAGCTAGGCACGATACCGCATTGGCGAAGGTTCCTAGTGTTGTCGCCCATCTTCAAGACCTTTTAGAGGACGACGAACAAAAAATCGTCGTATTTGCCCATCACCGTGATGTGATCCAACTGTTGAGAGAAAATTTGGAGACTCCCACTAAGGATTGGAGCGGAGTTAAGACGGTATCTATCGTGGGTGGCGATTCACCCGAGTCAAGGTTGGAAGCGGTACATTCCTTCCAGGACAATCCATCGGTTCGAGTTTTTCTAGGAAGTATCGGTGCAGCTAGAGAGGGGATTACCCTTACGGCAGCGGATATTGCGGTCTTTGCGGAGATTGATTGGGTTCCGGGGAATCTATCTCAAGCAGAGGATCGTATTTTTAGAATCGGACAGAAAAAGCCGGTAACAATCCAGCATGTACTTTTGGATAAGTCGATTGACGCTGGGATGATTCAGACGATCATCCATAAGCAGGAAGTTTTAGACCAAGCCTTAGACACAATCACGTCACCGTTGGTCAATGGAACCATAACGCCGGAGCCGGTGTCTGTAGATGAACAGGTAGACGATACTTCTACGGTGTCTTCAATCGTAGAAGATGCTTCGACTCATTCTACGACGAGATCTCAAATTGAAATGTTGGCTGAATATGTTTCGGACGCAGAAAGAGAAGTCGTACATAGCGGTCTACGCAAGCTGTCTGAAACTGACAATGATCGAGCAATGGTCGTAAATGGAGTTGGCTTCTCTCGCATCGACGTTTCTTTGGGTCATGGTCTTGCCGAGCGTCAGTATCTTTCAAACAAGCAGGTCGTCTTGGGAGCAAAATTGCTGGTCAAGTATAAGAGGCAACTAGGGGAAGAGGCAACTTCGACCTGGAATGTGCTTGTCCATAAAAAAGAAGAGCAGGAATCGCTGACAACTACAAATGCTTCGGTCGATGCCAATTCGTCTTTTGATAAAGGCGATGCTGGCGATTCTGACACTCCTGATGTTCCTTCACGAAACCGCACACGTTCTCGTGGGTCACGGATGAAGCTGTAAGGCTTCACAAAATTTCTCGTCACACGTCTGTTTTCGTTGCATATATAAACAGTAACGACGAAAAAGGATGGGTTGAAAATGACGAGTCTCCGATCACTACTTGCAACTGACCTCAGGATTTCACGCATGAAGTCGGAATGGGGAATGGACAGGAATGATGGTATCGGCGGTAGTGAAGCTGGGTCGCTTCTTGGCTTGAACAAATATAAGTCGCCAGAAGAGCTTTTAGAGGAAAAAATTACTAGGACAAGTAACGTGGTTTTTACCCCTGACCAGCAATTGAGGATGGATTGTGGACATTCCCTCGAAAGCTTGACACTGGCTACGTTTGCGGAGCAGACCCTTGGTGTGCCTTATGTCGATGCTGAAATAAATCTTTTGAACCTTGGTGATGGACTAGCTCACCCTTCACAATTTTTGTTTATCAATTCAAATTTTCCTTTTGCTTTCGCCCATATCGACGGACTTTATCGAATTGGAGACACGGTAGGGATAGCGGACGCAAAGGTGTCGTTTCGTGATCCTTGGCCGGAAGTTCCCGAATATTACATTGCTCAGCTTGCCCACTACGGAGCGGTGCTAGGAATAACAGAATCCTGGATAGCAGCGATGTTTATGACCAATCCGTATCCCGTTCCTGGACGTTATCAATTTCACATCTCTCAACACAATTTGGATTTGGTAATGCAGGCAGAGGGGTTGTTTTGGGGGATCGTAGATGCCCACCGTAACGGAAACCCATTATCAGAAGGACAAAAGCGATCCATCTTAGATAGATGCCGGAGCATCGGGGATGAGTTTCTAAGCAGTGTTTATGCAGATAATCCGGCAGAAGTACTTGATAGCAATGCGGTCACCTATGTCGTAGACCCTGAAGACGTTGCGATGATCATCAAGTACAAAGAGTTGAAGAAGAAGGTCGGAGAGTTCAGCGAAGAAGTTAGTGCTATCAAAGAGTATCTTGACACAACTTATGGCGCTATGGATGCGATCTTGGTCGATGCAAATGGTATCAAAGTTGCCAAACGGAAATCCTATGTTCAAAAGCGGATCGACACAGATTCGATGGTTGAGGTCGGGTTTCCGGTCGAGCATTTTTACAAGGAACAAAAATACTCTCGTTTGACTATATCGAAGCAGTTGCCTGCCCCTATTGTTGGTTCACCAGCACTAACAATAGAGGCAGAGCAACTTTCCCCCGAAGCTGTCGCTGCTATAGACAACGAAACAGACTCCCTGATTGCTAATTTTTTAGCGACGGCGAAAGAACCCGAAGTTCAGCCGACTGACGGACAAGGAACTGACGGACAAGGAACTGACGGAGAAATTATTCAGCCTCGTGTTCGTCGGACTCGCTCGAAGACGAGATCTCTATGAGATCTCTTGGGTGTCGGGGAGCGAATATGCCTGCTTTGTTGAGTGTACGGACTGGCACGGATGCCTCTCTCCAAGAATCATACTCAATTCCCTTGAGGATAGAAAACTCGCGAGCATTGGCGATGAAGTACTCTTCGAGTCGCTTGAACTCTTCGGCATTGTTGAGAGATTCGAGAATCTTTTCGGTATCCCTCTTGGCTTGGGCGGTTCTAACGCGTGCCATTCCTGTTAGCCGTGGGTTCTCTAACGCTTCGTCATACTCAGCAATCGCTTGGCGTAGCTTGTCAACTTCTTCTTCTGACATTTTCTTAAAACGATCTTTGTTCTTTAGTGCGTTGAGGTATGCGTCAAAAGTTCTGGACTTCTGCCGTCCTTTGATTAGAGCAGTTTTGTTTTCGTCACTGACAACTCGCGGTTTTCTGGTTTTGGCAACCTTAGTTTCTTCAGTCATTTTTTTACTCTCCTACAGACACATACATAGACATGTGCTAACACCCAACATAACAGATATTCAAGAATAACAACAGAAAGTTTTAGATATGCCGTCCCCAAATGAAGAACAGTCACACATTCTCGACGTTGCACGCAAGGGAGACACTCAAATCCTTGCCATAAATGCCCTGGCAGGAACGGGTAAGACCACTACTTTGACGATGCTTGCTGACGTTTACGGACCTTACGCAGGTAGAGATATTAAGTACTTTACTTTCAATGCTCATGCTGCCGCCGATGCCAAAAAACGCTTTGGGCGCAACGTTGAGGCTTCGACTGCTCATTCATTTGCTTTTAGGTCGAGCTATCCTGGCATGAACCTTACCATGAGAGAGGTATTTGCAAACAGGCTGGTAGATCACGGTTTATTTAGTCCGCTGATGCAGTATGCCAAGGAACACGAACCCCTCGAACGTATGTTCTACAATGCTGCAAAACTCTTCAACATAAGTGCTAACGGGTGGAAACAAGGGATCTCACTAGTTCTACAAGTGTTAGAGAGCTTTTACAAGTCGGCAGACAAGGCGGTTTGTTTAGATAACGTGCCTGATTCTCTAAAGGCATTTGCTGCTAAATGTCACGCAACCGGATCTCTTGGAAAGTTGGTGTCGCTGGCAGACCAGCTATGGCAGATGCAAATTGACGTGAATTCTGACGTTCCTGTTTCACATGGCGTGTATCTCAAGCTCGCTTCGATGTACCCCGATCCGATGAACGTGCAGACCGTGTTCTTTGATGAAGCTCAGGATGCTTCGGCTCCAATGCTTGAAATTCTCAAATCGCATATCGCTCAGGGCGGTGAACTAGTCATGGTTGGTGACCGTTACCAGCACATATACGAATGGGCAGGAGCGATGAATGCGATCACAGCGGTTGCAGAAGAGTATGCGGATCGCTCGTTGATACTTCCTCTTTGTCAGTCTTATCGCTTCGGTCAGGAAATTGCCGATTCGGGGAATCTTTACCTTCGAGCTATGGGCGCAAGCTATCAGTTGCAAGGGATGGGGAAGTCCGGTCGGATTACCTACGACGATGCCCAGGCAGACGTGACCCTGTTTCGATCAAATTTCTCGATGCTGACGGCAGTTCTTTCCACTCTCAAGGAAAACTCGACGGCAAAGATACACATAGTCAAGGGTGTAAGCGATTTAGTCAGCTTGCTTTATGACTTGCGATCACTTTACTATGGCAGTCCTGTCTCTCCTGGTTCCGAGCTTGCCGGATTCGAGAGCTGGAATGAATTAGTGGAGTTCTCTTCTACGTCTATTGGGTCGGAATACGCTCCTTTGGTTGGACTGGTCATGTATAAAAAGGCAGCGATCCAGGACTACATCAATGGCTTAAACCTGATGAAGAAGGTCAAAGAGAGTAACGCTGACATTATCTTTTCGACCGCTCACAAAGCTAAAGGAGCCGAATACCAGAGAGTTCGTCTTGCGCTTGACTTCCATCGTGCGTGGGATAACGCTATCGCACCGCCAGAAGCAAAACATCTACAGTCTGTTGTGCTGATGCCTCCTGAAGAAGAACTTGCCTTGCAATATGTGGCGGCCACAAGAGCCAAAGAAGTGTTGGCTCACCAAGGACTACTTAGCAAGGCGGCAACTCACTTGCTTGCGTTGAAATCTCTTGCGTCATAAGTTTTTCAACAAAGTTTCCGAAAAATCCGTTCAAGGTGTAAAAAAGTGCGTATATAAAAAGTATGAACACATCAACAGTAAACAAGAGCACCAAGGTGCGAAATGCAATAGTAGGGCTGGCAAGCCTAGCAGTAGTTGGACTTGCCCTTGGACATACGGCTCCTGGGTCAGTGGTTAGCACCATTGCTCCAAAGAGCCAGACAGTAGCGGTCGTAACAACGAGTGGACATGTAAGCGGTAATTCTGCTTTTCTATGCGGTCACTTGTCAGTTTGCGGCAGGTAAATAGTTGGGTATCGTGCGAGAGTGCGATGTTATCGGAGAGGCCCCTTAGGTGGGGCTTCTCCTGTCTATACGCTACTTAAGGACAAGAGGCAAATATGGAAAGGTATGCAGTTTTTGTTGATGCTGGATATTTAATGAGTGCAGGTCACAAGCTACTTGAGGATAATGGAACAACTCGGTATGTCGATGGATATGCCCTGTTGCGGTGTCTAAATCAAGTGGCTAAACGAAGTATTGGTGAAGATGCAAAGTTGCTTAGGGTTTATTGGTACGATGCGTCGCCAGGTCGTCAACCATTGCCAGGTCACGTAAGGTTGGGTCGCTTACCAGATATTAAGGTAAGGCTTGGGTTGCTCACAACCTTTGGTAAACAAAAGAATGTAGATTCAATGTTGTGGTCAGACTTGACGACACTTGTTCGCAATAAAGCCATTAGTGATGCGATTTTGTTGAGTGGAGATGGAGATTTCGTAGACGGAGTGATGGAAGCACAGTCGTATGGCGTAAGGGTGCATCTATTGGAAGTGCAGGGATCTAGGTCGTCAATGTCGCTTTACATGGAAGCTGATCGCAACGTATATCTCGGAGCTAAAGAGATTTCGAGCATATTCGGAATTGTCGATCAGGCGGTGGCTGACGTACTCGATCTAAGGTCACACGACCTGTTCTCGCGGGTTTTCCAGATCGGTTTGGCTTTTGCCGACACTGTCCTGATGGAAAATGACGAGTTCGCTATTGCGGTTGCTTCTGGTAAAGACGACCCCGATGGAATTGTCCGAAACAACTTGCTTACTTTTGCTAAACAGCAACTCGGTCTACTGCCAAGCGAAATGCTGATGAGCGGATCTTTGTGGGAGGGGTTTTTGTACGGGATACAGAGCTATTCGCAGCACGGATTTATGGCGATGCACCATGACTGATTTGTCTGCTCAAACACCAGAACCGAATAGTGATTCAAGACGCTTGTCTCTACTTCGCCCAAGGGGACACGGTGGATGGTGGAGGAAATTGCTGATTACTACGTTATTAGTGATCGGAGTATCAGCGGTCGCCATAACAGGAGTGTATTACTTCCTATCAATCTACAATGGTTCTGCTCCCTCACCTGCAACAATGCTCCTTAGTGTGTGTGCTGTGGGGGTAATTATTTCGTTTTGGAGTACCCCACCAGAAGCTTGGGGAGTTTTGGCGATATGGTTTTTGTTCATCTTCCTTATCCTGTTCTATGTACTCCCCGCAGAGATCCATCAGTTTTCACCACCACCACAGCTCACCCTCAACTCCCCTTTGAGCAGTTTGCCAGGTTTGCCTGGTGGTTAGGAGCAAAGATCCGTGAGGCAGCGGAAATCAGGGATCTAAGTTAGTGGTCTTACATGTGTGCATACATGTAATTCAAAAGACTACTAACTAAATAGCGAGTGTGAAATATGAGAATTCGAGACTTTAGAACGAGTAAGGGGGTGGTAGGTATGGTGTTGCTTGTCGGTTCGTTGATGGGTAGTTCTTATCATCTGCAAGCTGGAACGCAACTGGCATCAAGTTCATTTCTTGCGCCAGATGTTGAACCACCCGTACCCAGCAGCAATATCGCCCCTAGCCCTGATTATCAAGTTGCTTGTTTTGGGGAAACGGCAGATGCGACGGCGATGTGTGATGAGGCAGTATTGAGAGCCATTAACAATGCTCACGCAATTGAGGGGATACCAGCGATTGCGCTGCCAGACAATTACCCATCACTGCCCAATAACATACAGCAGTTCATCATTGTTAATGAAGAGAGGATAACTCACAACGTACCTCCACTAACAGGCATTTTGCGATCTCTAAACAACATAGCAATGCAAGGAGCTATTGCCAATGCTGACCCTTCGCTGCCTCCCTCTATAACTGCCGCAGCAAATTGGTCTGCTGTTGGTGGTGCTTTGGAATCAGATTATGGATATATGTATCAAGATGGTTGGGGTGGCTCTATACAAAACACAAGGAATTTAGATTGCACTTCCGCTACCGCTTATAATTGCTGGGGTCACCGATACAACATCTTATTCAATCCAGGAGTTCCACTTAGTTTTGGTGCTGCAACTGTTGATGTGGCGAATGGTAGTTGGGATTCGACACAAGTTATATCGGAGCAATTGTCAAGTCCAGGTGATCAATATATCTACACTTGGGCAGATTATGAAGCATCGCTAAGTCGCGGCAGATCTACCACATACGGGTCACATTTCCAAAACGTCATGAATCAACAAGCGTTGGCGCAATCACGTGTTCACCTGTCTGGAACGCTTTTAGGTGTGATAATGCCTTTGGTGAAAGACGTATCCCGATGGAGTGTTGGTCTTTGGCATCACATCAGCAATGCCGTCAGCAGGTGGTTTTAACAACATGTCCAAACAAAATCTGTTTGGGTTTAGCAATAGGAAAGGCAATATATGAAAACAAAGGCATTGGTGGTCGGACTCGGACTAAGTGCGCTTGGGTTGGCATCATGCTCTAGCTCAAGTGCTGCATCGTCGGCTTCGTTGCCAAATGCAAGCAACACTAAGAACGGTAGTGCAAGCAATGCCGGTGCAAGCAACACTAAGAACAGTGGAACAGCAGTAACCCCATCACCGAATGGCGGTAGTGGTGGTTTCAACTCTTCCCGAACGGCGTTTGTGTTACCACACGGATTGGGGGATCTGCCAGCGCCGGAACTGGCTTTGGCTAAGGCTGATCCGGCTTATGCGAGTGGGTTGGTTAATCCGGCGAAGTGGCTAAAGGTTGCAACTACACAAGGAGCGGTGTCAGGTAGCACATTTTGGTTGTATGTGGGATCGTATGGTGGAACTCAATCATCTTTGATAGCTTCAGCGAAAATACAACAAGCAGCATTGGGAACAACCAGTGCCCTTTTGTCAAAAGCTTCGGTGTCTATCAACTCGATTGCCGTAAATACATTCAGCGATGCTACTCATTCGGGATCAATTTCTATACCGAAAGGTGATTCTCTCGTAATAGCTACGCCACTAGAAGTAGAGGCTGCTCCTGTTGGTAATCATGCTTTTGGGGCTACGTCGATACCTGCGTTTTGCACTCCCGTTCCTTATGCGTGGATAAATACGACTAATCAGCCAGTGACCATCCCAGGGATGCCTTCAGCACCGGCAGGTCCATCGGCGGTGTTTGCCGTTTCATCAACGACTCAAACGTCTGTCTCCTACAGTCAGGGAGTTTCTTCCTGTCAAGGATTCAACTAAACGGCGGTTGTTCCCTTCTCCTGGTATGTGCGTAATGCGTGCGTGCCAGGAGATTTGTTTAATCTAGGGGTTGAGAGGGATGGGATATGGACGATTTTCCGCAGGATGATGATCTTTTGCAAGAGTTAGAAGAGCTAACAAAACTAGAAGAGTTAAAGCGTGAGCATTTGCGAGTTGCCAAAATCGTTCAGGCATATATGTCCACTTTGTCACGTATTCGTGATTCCGAGTTGGGTTCAGTCGAGGAAAATCCGCAATTGACGGCGATCTTTACTCAGGTAGTAAAGAAGTATTCGGAGTGGAAAGGACACACCGCAGGAGACTGGCTGGCGATTGGGGTTCCTCGGTCGGTGTTGCTTGAAGCTGGGATGTTGCCACCCATTAGGCAGCCTCGCCAGAATAACGGCGGTTCACAAGGATAATTCCCTTTCGCATTGGGATATGGCGACTTCTAGCACTCCTACCCCGTTCTGGTTTTTGATGTTTTACCAGGGTCGCCCTGTTCCACTACTGCCGGAACCATTAACTTTCACCGCCTCATTTGTCTGTTGTTGGTCAATACATATAGGTAGACAGTCGTGTTCTTAGGAGTGAAGATGAAATTGAAGAAGTTTAGGACAGTAGCAGGAATCGGGCTAGCGGCACTAACGCTGGCGGCGTGTGGGTCGAGCCAAGGCGCTCAGGTTCTTACCGTGCCGACCACTCGACCACCCTTGCACCATGTGGACGGCTTGTATGTCGGCAACTACAAGGGTAATGACGCTCAGGCGATAGTCGCGGCGAAGCGGTTTGCTGATTTGTCTAACACTCTCGCTTATGAGATGCTCGGCAACAAGAGCAGTAGCGCAGCTATATCTGCGACTGAAAATCAGCTTCGACTATACACATCGGCATTTTTATACAAGCACACGGTCGAGCTATGGACACAAGCCGCAAATAGCGGTGAGACCGCCAGTCTAACCAAGGGTACGACGCCGAGTAACGGGACCGACAATGCGCCGGCGCTGGTCACGCCGGACCCACATAATCCGCACGAAATCTACGTCACGATTTGTGGATACAACAATATTCAAGAGACAGGGCTGCCAGGTACGGATGGTGCAGCTGGACTTTGGACCAACACTAACGGCGTGTTAAAAATCAATAACCATTGGGTAGTTGTTGAAGTGCCCGTATCTCATGTGGTGACAGCGTGCCCAGCAAACTAAGCACCATTATCAAGTTGTCCGTAGCGGCCACACCAACGGGAACACTACGGCAATCAATATCAACACCCCTGATTCAATCCACCAGGGAGCAAAACACTGCTGGTTGGTAGTGTCTAGTAGCAACCTGAATCTTTGTTCTAACTAACGGTTAGCACACTCACATCACCAAGATTTTTCGATTTTGTGTTTTTGCATTGCATATATATAGAGCATGATGGGCAAAAATCATGCAGCGATGGGGTTGGCTATAGGTAGTGGTGTAGGCGTGCTCGTTTGCGGAGTCAACACTGTCGAATGGCTTGTGGTTGGTGCTGCTGCCAGCGGAGCAGCCTTGTTGCCTGACTTCGATACCACTGATTCAACAATTGCCTCAGCTTTTGGGTTTATAGGCTCATGGGCGGCCAACAAAATTGGCTCTTTGGCTGGGGGTCACAGAAAAGCCACTCACTCATTACTGGCAGTTGGTCTCGTTTTTCTACTGTTTCTTGGTGGTGACTTGCTCGGCGTAAGTGCGATCTTCTTTGGAATCCTTTTAGCTCTTGGCTGGCGTGCTCTATCTGGCTTTATGTGGGGATTGAGGCGGTTTTATATTCTTGTGGGGGTTTTAGGTGGCATCTATTTTGCTCATGTTCGGTTGCTTAATGCTTGGGGTCTGGCACTAGCTGTAGCTTTGGGATACGCCATACATCTACTCGGTGACCTGCTTACGAGTGGGGGAGTACCTTTGCTTTGGCCTAAGCCGAGGCGTGAGGCACTTCCCATTTTTGGCAATACCGGAGGTATCGGTGAAAGTATCTTTGGGATTGGGTTGTTCATTGTCACGGTGATTGGTGGCTTTATCTGGTACGGGCATCATATACCAAGTGTTGTAACACCGACACAGGTACATCAGAGTGCGCTAGCACACTCAGGGTTATACGTTGTCCATCTAATTTCCAACATTGAACATGCCAAGTGGTTCGGAGGCTGGTTGCGTGACCTTACTTCTATCAAACCCAAGTTGAAGTAGCTTTTCATCTACCAGTTGTTGTCCATGATCGTGTACCCTTGGGCGGTTTGAACAACCTTCCATCCGTGAGTGACCTTCAATAACGTCAATAGCGGAGCCGTCGAGTTGAGTACCACGATGTTGGGCCTGTAGCGATCCATAACCGACAAGGCTTTTGAAGTTGCAAAATACGCCTCGTTGTAGTCCTTCATAAATCCGTTCTTGAGGTAGATTTCCGTTCTGCCGTCGATGGATGCTGGTAGATTTTCTACTTCTAAGGCTCCACCGAGGCTGTAATCGTTCCAGATCATCCAGGATGGGTGCAACCTATGGATTTGCGAAAGTGTGGCGATGATTTCTGTAGGGTTAGCTGATACAGGAGCGTTTTGCAACAGGTTTCCCTTGACGGACGACAGAGGCACGATAGAGAAGGATGCGACGGTGAGTGTTATCCAGGGATAGACCGCAGCAGAGATACTAGATGTTTTTTTGTTCAGCCACACACGCGCACGCCTAAGGTCTGATCCGAACTTGAACTCCACGACAGAGGGGAGAGCAAAGACGTAAGGGAGCAGTAAGGACACGTAGCAGCCGAAGCGTACCGACTTAGCGAAGGCGTAGAGTACTCCACCAAAGATCAATACTTGCAACGGATCTATTTTGCTCTTAGACAGACTCCTAGCCAGCACCACCAAGCACACGTAGAACAGAACGTTCATCGTGGTTGGAGAAGTAATGACGGAAGGTTGCCATTCCATAATCAAGTGTGAAATGCCGGATTTGAACGAGAGCCACAGGGCAAAAACATACAGATGAGCGCCTTGGGGATTCAACATCGAGGTTGCTACCATGATTACCCCACCAAGCATAAATCGCTGGGCAACCGTAGTGTTTTGTGAGTGCTTCATCCATCCAGCTTCAAAAGTTGGGATAGCTTCTACTACTGCTAAAGCAAATACCACGACGATCCCGAGCAAGAACGACCCGTGCACATTTGCCCATAGCAGCATGATAGGGGCGAGATACCATAACGCCTTAGAGGAAGTGCGGACGACTTGCAAGACGTATAATTCGAGCATCAACAGGACAAAGCTGATCACGTCTGGTCTGATTTGAATCCAGGGAATTAGACCTAGTGCGGTTACTACTCCCCATATCGGAGCGTAAGGTCTACCCATCTTTTTCATCAACAACATAACCAAGACGCAGGTGGTCGTCACCATAGCAGCGGCGAACATGATTACCCCTGTATATCCCCACAGATGGTTGAGCCAGTAAATAAGTATCTCGAACAACCACTCTTGGGGTTTCCAGGCTTGCCCGTTTGAAGTCCAAATTCCGGTGACGTGGTTTGGGATGGAATAGTGATGATGGACGATCCACGACCCCACATATTCGCTCCACAGTCCGTTAGCCTTCGGTACTGATGCTGTCAGTCTCGGTACGATTAGTAACCAGATGAAAGCAGTCGTAAACGCATATGTTGAGACTGTCGTTATTTTGTGCTGAATTTGCCTGTTCTCTTTGGACGGAGTAACCAGAGTTAATGTCGTCATACATAATAGGTACGCATTTTTTGAACAGATCTATTGGTTCAGGGTGTCACTTTACTAGTTGTTACATTGTTTTGTGGGTTAAACAACAGTGTGGCCCCCGCAGGAGCCACATCGTCGTCATAAGGACTAGCACTATCTAGCATAGGTCACACGCTAGATAATCCATCCTACAAATATTACCTGCTTAGACCCTGCTTCATCTTGTTTCGTTGAGGCAAGGGGTGAGCATCGGACATATCGAATGCTCCATCGTCGTCATAGCTGTCGCCGTAGTCGATACTCGGCTCGTTGGGAACCTCTTTGTAGTGTGACTCGGCGTTAGACATGGAGTGTGCGACATTTTTGTTTGTCTTGACTTCTTGTGTCTGACGTGGGGATTCATGCTCATCATCAGATTCAATCTCTTGTGATTTTGCGTGCTTGATAATTTGGGTATCAACCTTGTGCTTGTCAAAATTCCACTCGGCGGTAATTTGATATGGCTTACCGTCCATCCTGGATTCAACAGTCCACGGACCAACCACAAGACCGTCTAGGAGTTCGACCGCCTCTTCCTTGGTCACATTATGGCCTTGAATGTTGCGCCAGATGCCTACAGGACACCAGTCGTCACCTGTTTTGGTTGGGCAATAGTACCTCTTCTCGCTGACCCTAAGGGGTACGTCATGGTCGGGGCAGGAACTACCCTCCACAAATTCTTTCTTGAACGGCTGAAATGTGACCTGATTCCACTTCTCGGGTGGTACGTCTGGCGTTCCCTCGGAAGCCCAAATCAAAGGAGCGGAGAATTCCTTCCCTTCTTTAGACACAAACGGACGCTTCGGTGTGGGTTTGTTGTTACAAATGCACTCAATGTCCTCTTCGGTGAGGGAGTATCCGACCATAGTCTTGTATGCCTTGAAGGAACAATCAACGTTATTGCACTCCCATCGGTATTCCAACTCAACTACAACGTCCTTACATTCTGGACAGTTCAACGACATAAACTTACCTTTCTCGATGTCTCTTCTCTATATATATGCAATTCAGCAACATATAAGGGGAGAAATTATCGGTATGACCGATATTTACGTGCGGAAGACAATGCGCTAGTCACCGTTCGACGTGCTTCTGTATGTGAGATTTGGATTTTGGATGCAGCATCGAGCAACATGGCTTCTAACTCAGGTTCAGTGATGCCCTGACCAATGTATTTAGCCAGGTAAAAGCTTTGTTGGTTGAGTACCGCATTGCGCTGACCTTCGGGGGCAGCAGCGATTACGTCCAGTCTTTCATGGATAATCTGTCGCACCTTCTCAGGCATTTCGCTTCTCAGGGTAGGCGTAAACTGCTTGCGAGGGGGCGGTGGCTTGAGTTCACACTGTTCTGCAATCCACTCAGGGAGAGGCATTAACTTCTCGGGGCGGCGATCCCATATGTATTGATTTCCGTTAGCAAGTATCGTAGGTGGAGCGATGATCGAACCTGACTCGGCTTTTACGTCGATTGCTGGGGCAAGTTTAGCTACCGACGACTGAATCTTTATGGTAGTAGGCGCTGCATAATAGATATGTAGACCTCCGCTAGGAGTTCTTGCCGTTGCTGCCCCACACACCATATTTCCCTTTGGCAGTATGAATCCTTCATCCTTGAGGCGTTGAATTGACTCAAATCCGTCTGCTGACCCTTCGTGGCGGTCTATGTCGATAACTACGATGCCTGATGCCATTCCCGTTCGGATGCCGATATTTAGATCGGGTTTGTTGAATAATTGTTCGAGTACTTCTTCGTCGGTCGAAGCATCTAGGAAAGCGTGTGAATCCTTGATGGGTATTTTGGTTCCAGGACACAAAGGGAACGTTGCCCAACCCAGTTTGGCATATTCTTTGGCAGCCTCTAGTGCTTTCCAGTTGTTTAGTGATTTTCCAGCCATATTTTCCCCTGCCAATTTCGTGATGGATAGTGGAATTAGCGACTTTGCCTGTCACGCAGGGCGCGTACTTTTTTCTTTCGGAAGGATGCCATTTCATCGAGCGACAAATCTCCAAACAGACCTTGTACTATTTCGATTTGCGTAGAGTCGTCAAATGCTTCGACTGATGGTTGAGAGCGGTTGTAATAAGCGGTTCGGTTAATTTTTACGTCAGGAATGTTGGCTTCTTGGATGCGATCAGCGATTCTTTGGATGATCATTATTCGACCTTCACTAACCCAAGCTTCATCTTTGCCCAACTCTTTGGCGAGGGATTGCGTGGTAGGTAGTCCGTTTTGGTCTACTCGTCGCTTTTTATCGTTGGAGTCTGATAACCAGGCGAGTGCGAGGGTTTTCATGTCCATAGGTAGAGATAGGATCTCTTCTTCGATAGCGTCGATGATTTGAGATTCTTTTTCTTGGCGTGACATTCCTTCTGTTTCTGACCAAAACTTGTCTTCGGCTGATACCGCTTGATCTGACAGGGCAGAATTGAGAGAACTATCGCCAAGATGAGGCACGTCCGATAACGAAGTTGGATCTTTAGATACTGTCGGCGATACTCTCGATAGAGACTCTTGCACTCGCAGGGGATCGTACAAATCTGCATTGTTGACCACATGCTTGGCACGCGCATAAACACTTTGAGGCACGTCTGCTTGAAACGCGTGGGTTTTTTGTAGCGCCGACTTGACGTAGGCAGGTACATAAGTAGCGAATGTGGCGTTTGGACGAGAGTAGTCAAAGTTCTTCGCTGCTTTCATAATACCAACTAAAACTTCGGAGATTTGATCGTCTGTCAGGTTGTTGCCTGCATTGTAACGGTTGGCCGTGTAGATGATTAGTCCGGCATTTTGCAGATAAAGTTGCGAGAGTAGAGCGTCTGCCCTCTTTTTGGCAGCGGTGGTTGCCTCATCTGATAAAGACTGAAACTCCTTGATGATTTCTTCTGACGATAGGTTAGTACGTCCGTAAGTGGACTCTATCTTGTCGAGCAATGCGTTCAGTGTGTTTGCCATACCTATATATATGCAAGTGATTTTGTTCCACACTGATTTTTTTTTGAGATTTTTGCGTATTAAGTAAGTAGAGAATACGTTTCGCAACAAAAGGAGAGGAAGCTAGACAATGAAAACTTTGTTTGTGTCAACTGGGTCAAAAGGGGGTGTCGGCAAGTCAACAGTAGCGATCTTGCTAGTAGAAACGCTGTTGGCTAGCGGAGCTGGATCGGTCGGAGTAGTCGAAGGCGATCCGCATACTCCTACGTTGGCTAACAAATTTAGAGGACGTACAGGAGTGACTGTACGGGATTTGGATCTGTCGTTTGCGGAAGGCACTAATGGGATCGTCAATTTTGGCAATACGCTGTTGACATTCAACGACCGCTTTGTTGTTGTTAATACTCCAGCTAGCGGTATCCGGTCACTCGATACGCACCCTGGCGCTTTCAATGCACTCAATTGGGAAAAGCGCATATTGTGGTCGCTAGCATCCGCATCAGACCGTACAACCGAGGGTATGCCTGATGATGGTCTACTTGAATCATCAATAGACAAGTTGGTTTCGGGAGCAGATCGACTTGTCGTTATCCGAAACATGTTTCAAGCTGCATTTCCTGGACAAGTGAATCCATTTTGGTTTGATCACATGACTCCTGGTGAAGATTTGCACGTCTGCACTCTAGGCACGCTCCATCCGGTGTTATTGGATTTTATTTACAACGATTCATCCAGCATGGATGATGTGTGCAGTCGCTTTCGACGTGACGACCCGATGCTCGGTGCTGCTTTAGAAATGTTCTGGAACGACACCTACAACATGATTTACTCGACCATTTTGGGCGGCATTGAGGAATTGAAGAACTCAAGATCTGGTAATGCAATTGATCAACCAAAACGGAAGAGGATTTCTATTTTTCAATCGAACACGACTCATCTTGAATCGGTAGACACTCTTGAATCGGTAGACACTGAAGAAAAGTATGCGGGGTAGTGGTGCGGATGATGGAACTGCCAGGTTAAGGCGTGTGTCCCTACGAGACGGGAGCAAGGAAGTTTGTTGATGGAATTGTTTGACTTCAAGGACGGACATGGGAGAGTACCAGCACACCGCCATGTGAATGGTGGGGGATGGGTTGCCGATACTGCAAAGGTAGAGGATACAGCTTTCGTCGGGGAAGATGCGCGTGTTTATGGAACCGCTTGGGTTTGTGGGCAGTCTGTGATTTCTGATCAGGCAAGGGTTTGTGGGCAGTCCTTGTTGTCTGGCGAACAAATTCAGTAAAAAATCCGGCGATTCAGTTGCATATATATAGGTATGGCTACCAGTACCAAAAGACAGGACTACGGAGAGCACATTCCTGGGGCGCGCAAAGATCGTTTGGAACTTGTCAAATTCGCTTTGCAGACCATACAAGAATTTCCAGAGACACATGGCGAGGAAGACAGGATTCGTTTGCTTTCTCAGTTGAAGCTGATTCGCAGGGATGATGTTTGGGGAACTCTTGACGACAGGTTGGAATATCTAAAACATGCAGGTGCAAGTCAGTCGTTAGCTTTGGTATGGCGAGTACTTTACGATACTACTGCTGCTTCTGCTGGGTCTACTCGACTGAAGCCTAGACCTGGCAAGCATTACGTCATGAGTACGGATCGGTGTTACCTGTTCGGACTCATGTACGAACAGTCCTTGCTTTTTATCGAAGATCAAATGAAGATGCTCCCCTTGGATGCTGGGTTGAAAGAAATCAATGCTGCAATTTTTGCAAGTGATGAAGGAGATCCGTGGTTTAGCAACTATGCGGGGAGTGACGCACTAAGCAAAATACAAGCCTATCGTAGCGAAAATCCCGACTTACTGCCAATAGATGCTGTACACGATTGGGTGACCAGTCAGAAAGTTGTAGATATTATTGGGAACTTCCAAAAACAGTCACGTAAGCGCACCGACCTTGTGATAGACCAGGCATTTGACGATGTGTTTGGTTTATATCTGCCTGAATTAGCAACCACCATCAACACCAATGTAAATGAATATGTTTTGTCGGAAACTTTTACCGAAGAATTACGGTCACTGTTAGATACACACCCACAATGGAAGCAAAACAGTCTTGAGAAGGCTCAGGAATCTTGCATTTACAGATTTCAGCGTATTGCCAGGGAGGGGGTACGAGGTCATCGTTGCGAGTTTTATCCTGACTCCACCGGACTTGCTGAACATAAGCGTTTTGTGCTGGATTTAGCATATTCGACCTATGAAGAACTTTTGGATTCCAATCCATCTGTAAACCTGTTTGAGCAGGTAAAACAGACTCGTCAGACTAACAATGACGATAAGGACGACCAAACAGAATCAAATACGTTTGTCAGTCTTGTCGTTCCCAAAATCATGCCTTCTACGCGGTTTGAGCATCTTGGTAGAACATCAAACGACGATTTGACCTACAGAGACGGTGACATATCGGAGTCTGATCTAATATCGCTTATTCCTTTTAGAGGGATACAGTATGGCAACTGGGCGACTCAAGCAGAACGTCAAGAAATGCTCAATTTAGCCTATGATGCCCTAAACGATCTGGCCGTTGCTCTTGAGGTTGCTCCGAGCGTTTTAGCTTTGCCTATTACCCTTGCTAACGGCACTCAGAACCTTGGCTTGGCTCTTGGGGCGAGAGGTCGAGGGGGAAATGCTGCTGCTCACTATGAAGCTACTCAGCACGTTATCAACCTGACTAAGACCAAGGGCGGTGGTGCATTAGCGCATGAGTGGATGCACGCTTACGATCACAAAGCAGGAAGTGAACTTATTGTGCCTCGGTCGTTTGCATCAGATGTTGCAGGGAACCCGATTTCTCAATTTGTCAATGTGCTGAAAAAACAACGTATACCGAACACTGGTAAGGATTGTGAACAGAGACAACGACAGGAGCTGTTTGTTTCGATGTTACTGTCTCCAAGTGTTGAAGAATCCTTATTCCACAAGCTTGGTGACGACTGGAACACCTATGGTAAGTTTTTGTTAGACACTCTCAACAATTGGAGTATGCACGCTTCTCCTGTAATCGCCTGGTCTTGCGATTCTGCCAGTAGATCTAATCGCCACACCATAGAACGGGCAGTTTACAGATCAAACATGAGGTCAGGTTTGATGCAGCGTGGAGTGCCTGATGATGCGGCGACGGAAATGGCAGACGTGTGGAGTGACAATGTTTACGGTAGCGATTGGATGTCAGTTCATCGCAAGCTAAGAAAGTTAGACTCTCAGATCGACTCGTATCAAAGTGAATTCTACAACAATGCAAGGGTTTTAGACAACTATAAAGTCGCTGGGTACTGGTCGTCACCTGTAGAACTCTTTGCTAGAGCTGGGTCTGCTGTAGTGCAGGATCGGCTTTTATCCAAGGGTATCAGCAACGGATTTCTGGACGCTTCGAGCAATGCCAGTAATTATCACCCCGACATACATAAAGCCGATACCAATCCTGCTGGTGCAGAACGTCAGCACTTTGGGAAAGTGTTTGCTGACACTTTGTTGGTTGAGATTCAGAAAATGGCCTCATTGGATACCTTGTTTGAAACAAAGGTGGAGGTTGGCAAACAAATGAGAATGCGCTTCTAAATCACTTCCCCTCACAAATCTCCCTTAGATGTTGAGCCGTTGCATATATCTCTTTCAAGGCAATTGAAAGGTGCTATCCATGACACGACACGCGATGCAGGGATACGGCAAGAGTCGCAGGTCACACATGTTGGTATGGGATGCTTGGTTGCGCGATCTGAATAGCAGAAACCGACACGGACGTTCAATGGTTCGGGGAATTGCTCGACAACGTGAACGCCGAGTGTGGGTCAAGGATGCGTGTGAAGCAACAGGGGAAATTGTGCGGTGATACGCATACCGTTTTCCCTTGTCGCTGGCTCTTACTGTCAGCGAGAACAACAAGATTTCAACAAGAACGAAAGGTTAGCTGAATTATGACAGACGACGAATTGGATAAAGCGGTGGAAATTGCCCTCGACTTATTTGATGCTGACATAGCCAAGATGAATAAGTGGTCGGACATAGCAATGCCTGATGGAGAGAGACTTGTCGTAGTATCGACAATACTAAACACCCTGCTTGATTGGGATGTATGGGTAGAGGCATTTGCTCGTATGGAGTTGAATAATGATGAGTACCTACACTCTTTCGCTGCAAATTTGATGCACCGACTATTTTTTGCCAAAACTCTTGCATTGTTTCTGGTAGGTATTGGCGAAGAAATGGAGAAAGAGCGACAATCTCTTGAACAGGTGAAGAGCAACTAATGACCTTCTTACTGGGATTAGTAGCATTTATAACACCGACCTTGGTTCCAGTTGGCTATCCGTTGAGGCATGTTACTCCCCCTCAGGTGGAATCTGTCAACTCGACAAGCTACTGTCAAGCAGGGATTATGGCTTCGGGTCGAGAGACTTTTGATGGTGCTGTAGCTGGCAATAGGTGGCCGCTAGGAACGTGGTTATTTGTCCTTTCTGGTTCACATAAAGGTGAAACGGTACAGGTGCTTGACAGAATCGGATGGGGGTCGCAGTTAGATTTCTTCACTCGATCATGTAAACGGGCCTGGCAGTACGGCAGACAGCAAATCAAAGTCGAGATAATTCCATGATTGTTGTCGTTATCCCTGGTCGTCCAGCCACTAAGGGTCGTGCGAGGGTAAGTCGTTCTCATGCTTACACTCCTAGCGAGACAAAAGAAGCGCAGGACATGATCGGGTGGTACTTTCGTCAAGCAATCAAATCTCCTTTGCTCGGCGCACTCAAGGTCACAATTACGTTTTACACGTCCAACTTGCGGATTGACCTAGATAACGCCGGAAAACTCGTGTGTGATGCAGGGAACAGGATTGCGTGGACTGATGATCGTCACATCTGGAAGCTAGATACCGAACGGGTAAAGGTCTCCAAAGGGAGCGAACGAACAGTTGTAGAAATTTGCCGATGGGATACCAGCACTAGGAGAGAGGTTTTGGAATCCGCTGAATCGGGGGTTTCTGCATTTGCTCACGGTTCTTCTTAGAGAAGGCAGAAGACGCAGGTTGCCTTCTATGTCGGAGCGGTCAAGGGAGAACGGATGAGTGTACACGGTCGTTTGGCTTTGTGTATATAAAAGTGGGCTACTAAACAAAGGATGAGCAAAGTGCCAAGATATGAGTCGAGTGGATTGTTGGTGTGGGGATCGGAGATTGACGAAAACACGATTCGTCAAGCGGAGAGGTTGACGAGATTACCTTTTGTCCTTAATCCTGTCGCTTTGATGCCGGATGCACACGTAGGCAAGGGTTCGACAATTGGGTCTGTTTTTGTCACTCAAGGTGCGATAATACCCTCGGCAATCGGGGTAGATATTGGTTGTGGAATGATAGCGGTAGAAACGTCGCTCAGGGCAGAGCAGCTTCCAGACGACCTTGGTGGACTCCATAGCGCAATCGCTCGTGCCGTGCCAGCAGGGGTCGGTAAAGGCCATGGTGCTAACGAGCACGGACTACACAAGTCCACTTCGCTGATGCCGGACATACACAAAGCAGCTACCGAATTGGAAGGGAAGCTAGCAGCGAAAGCTTTAGATCAGTTTGGAACTCTCGGTTCAGGAAACCACTTTGTCGAGATTTGCTTAGACGAAAGAGAAGTCGTCTGGCTGGTACTTCATTCTGGCAGTCGCGGGATTGGGCATGAATTAGCGAGCCGTCACATTGAAGGCGCTAAGGGGAAGATGAAGGAGTACTTCGTCAAGCTGGAAGATCCCGACCTCGCATACCTGGTTGAGAACACTTCTGATTTTGCAAATTACGTCACGGATATGATTTGGGCGCAAGAGTACGCATTTGCTAATCGTCAGGCAATGATGAGCGGCGTGCAATCCGTTCTGTCTCGGTTTGTCCCGTTCACCACTGTCTCATCCATCAACTGTCACCACAATTACACGGAAAAGATACAGAAGAACGGATCTGACGCTTGGTTAACCCGTAAAGGAGCAATCAAGGCAGGTAAAGACGATATGGGCATTATTCCAGGTTCGATGGGTACTGCTACTTATATTGTCAAGGGATTAGGCAATGCCTCTAGCCACAACTCTTGTTCTCACGGAGCTGGTCGCAGACTGTCGAGGTCAGAAGCTAAAAGGCAACTTACCACGGAGTCATTAGAGGACGTGATGAAGGGCAAGACGTGGAATGGGAACGCCCAGGCACTACTAGACGAACACCCTGACGCTTATAAACACATTGATCGAGTGATGGACGATCAGAAAGACCTGGTGGAAACGGTACACGTCTTACGCCAAATCTTAAATTACAAAGGGGTCTAGTGGATTGGGATAGTTTTTTGCGAAAATTTTGCGTATATACATTGTGAGACAGAATGCACAAAACAAAAAGAAAGAGTACAAGATGAAATTAGCCGCTGCAATTATTGGAGCTATTGGCGTTTTGGTTTTATTAGCGGTTGGCGGGTGGTTTCTGTATTGGAAGCTATTCGCTTCGTCAACCACGAGGACGGCACAAATATACCAGACCCAGTATGGAGCGCAAAGCGCATACATAGAGCAGGTCGATAACATAATTCCGCAGATAGCAAATTTGCAGACCACGATGGTAGCGCCGTCAACACCGAAGTCTGAAATTTCAGCACTTCGATCACAGGTAACAACATTGACCACTCAGGCTTGTGGTCTTGTAGGGGAAATAACTAATCAGCCAAGCAATATCGCTAGCTGGTCGAACTTGAATTGTAGGTAGAACAACAATGAAAAAAATGGCTCTAATATCAATCATTAGTGCTGGTGGAATACTGCTCGGTGCGTGTGGCATTGGTTCGGCAGCACAACAACAGCAGCAGAGTATAACCAATCAACTGGAAACGGTACAACCCCTACCAGCGGTGAAGTATTCGCAGCTTCGGCAGACATTGATAGACATAGAACTGGCCCAAACCAAAAATGTGGCGACGACTAGCTTCATGTTTAACATGGGGGAACCTGCACCAATACAGTCATGCCCATCCATAGGGTTCCCGATTGCGTCTGATACTCAGTTGAGTAATCCGATGCAGATCCAAGGCGGCGGTGGAAACTCTAACGTAGCTATTCCGCAGATGGACCCAAATGGGGTCTATTCGGGGAACTCTACTGGCACGTATGTACTTTGTGCCAATGCTGACGGCTCTACCTATGTGATCTACTGGGAAGGATTTGTAGAAACGGTGTCTGGCCCAGCGGTATGGAATTCCGCTACTAATTCTGTCAAGCTACTTGGTCCGTCAACGGTCAATGTATCGACTGGCGCACCATCGACCATCAATAAATAATTTGTTGGGCGATAAGTGCATATATGTCTTTGAAGAACACTAACTCAACCAGGAGTGGGAGACAGCTAAACGTGGACACGTATTAGTTGCATCTACTAAGGAGGCTATACAAATGACGCATCAAGCGACAATACCGAGAGCGGTGCGTGAGTCGGGTGTTGTTTTCACAAGGCATCCGATCATTAACCAGGTATTTTACCCCGACAGAGGATGGAGGCGCTACAACCTCAAGAAGCGTATCAGTGGTGCGTGGTGTCAAAATCACCTGTTGCCAGAAGGAGTGACACACGTCCAAATCACCGATGGTTTCCACTTTGCAGATTTTACGGTCAAAGAGCTATTGAAGATCTGAAGGTCAAGAGGACTGTCGAGAACCCAGGAACCAATGTCCGGCAAATCCTAGACGCATAATCAACCATACAAAATAAAAGACAAGGGAATTTGATAACTTGTTGGACAAAAAATTGCATATATAAACAATGTCGGCACTCATTTTGGGTTGCGACGTTGCGGAGAGGATCACCGTCCAACATGGGAACAACAGAGACACCGAAGGTAGACAAACCTCCATCAATCTTGAATGTGCTTGCTAGCGCCTACGGAGAGAACAGACCACTTGCGTTGGCGTTTAATGTGTCTGCTATTCAAAAACAGTTATCATATATCAAAACGTTCATAGAAGACTGCAATGAGACTCTTGAAGAGATTTCTCATGTTCAAAAGTTTTCTGGTACTGATCTGGTTGATATAACTGTAAGTATCGCTGAAACCCTTGTCGAACTCGAAGAGAGTCTTGACGAGGCTGAACAGGAACTTCAATACAGTATTGCTTGCTTTGATTGTTTAGTCGAGCAAGTTTCCGAGTTGCAACAATTGGCGATTTAGCAGAAAGCACCTTTCGTGTCCTACAACGATGCTCAAGCAAGGGAACACAATACGGAAGCGAGCGTGAAAGCAGCAGTTTTCATGGAGAAAGTTTCACCCTTGATACCAAAAGTTACTCAGATTTCATCACCATCGACTTCGGTTACTCCTGAATGGGCGAGATCTTTGATTGAAAAACGGTTGCTGTTGGAGTTTAATGGCGATCCTGGTCTTTATAAATGCCCTCACCTGTCTGTTAATGCGCCCATCTTTATGGTGTCATGGGTGGACTACATGGTTTGTCGAGATTGTCTGACGCACATTCCTTTTGCCTCGGCAGAAGAAGATATGAAGTGTGATAGATGTGGAGCAAATCCGGTTCCAACCTACGTTTGGATTAGCCAGTCGGGGCCGTATGTGGTGATGGGTGGCATTTGCGAAGTTTGTCGCAAGGACGAGGTAAACCATGCCAAGGTTGATGATAAACGCGGGACGCTGCCTAACCACTCGTCCTGGATGAAGCGGTGGAGATTCACATTGAGGACGGACAGGGGTAGAAACGGCGCAGTCTGATCAATGCGGGTTAGTAAGTGTCAGCTCGAGCTTCGACAACCCGAGCTGACACCAACAAAGGAGTTGAAATGGTTAGACAAGTCTGTAGAACTTCATCTGCCAAATCTGGGTACGAACTTTCGCACCCAGTCTCAGTATATAGCAGTACCTTGTTGTGCTGTAGTCCGTTGTCCATCTTTCACATGGTCTTTGTCGCCAGGTTGCATATATAAACAGTTGTCGCCACAAAAGGGAGATTGACTTGCCATGACGGATGGAATTACCTTGACACATGCCGTAATATGCGACATTGACGGCACTCTAGCGGACAACACACACAGAAACCCCTACGACTACGACTTGGTTCACTTGGATACACCTATCGAACCTATCGTAAAATTAGCGCAAATACTTGGGGAACACTTTGAACTACTGTTCGTCACTGGACGACCTGCTTCCTGTTATAGCGCCACTTCTCAATGGCTCATCGACACCTTAGGTTTTGCCTACCCACCTCAACTGTTTATGAGAGCAATTGGCGATAATCGCCCTGATGCGGTGGTCAAGCAAGAAGTGTTTGAGGATGTTATTTCAAAGTCCTTCACCGTGGACTATGTGATTGAAGACAGGAACCGTGTCGTTGCTATGTGGAGGTCGCTTGGACTGCTGGTGCTTCACGTCACGGATTTCCCATTCTGACCAGGAAATGTGTCTTCAACATTTTCCTTGATTTTTACTTTCTAATTTAGAGCCAGGTTCGTCACTCAAATTGCATATATATAGAGTGACCCGTTCGTGAAAGGGATTTGATGGTGGCAATTCAACAAATAACGACTTTTGATTTTGGAGATGGGAACGGCCCTGTACCAGCTCATCGACACCCGAATGGCGGTGGATGGGTTGCTAACACGGCCAGAGTAGATGAGATGGCCTTCGTGGGTCCGCTAGCGCGGGTTTTTGGCACGGCGCAGGTTTGTGACCAGGCGCGGGTTTATGACCAGTCCGAGGTTTACGGCGAGTCCGAAATCAGCGGAGATTCTGTCGTACAAGATACTGCTGTCGTGTATAACTCGTCCGTTGCAAATAAAACATTGTCAAAAGTGAAGTCACACAGCAAGGGCAGGGGTTTGTGACTCTTTTATGGCTGTTCAATTAACAATGTTTGCTCAATAGCTCGTAGCAGTCGTCAGTTGCATCGTTCATCCATTTAAAAACCACTGGAACCACGGCGATTTCATCACCGTTCCAAGACACTTCGGGGTCTTCTAACAGGATCATTTGGAGTAGAGTCCTTCCGATGTGTTCAGATGGACTCTTGAACCACGTTGGGTAGGGGTCGGGATCTTTCAAAAATACCCCTTTGGTAAAGTTGCAGACGAAGTGCTGATTGACTTCAATATGTTGTGATTCCGCTAAATGAGCAACAACAACAAATAGTTCCTCCCTCTCAAGGATGCTGAACGGGGGAGTCGGAACCTCGTGATGATGTATAGCGGTAAATATGCGCGCCCCAAGATAGTGACTCATGCCGACAGTGTGGGCGTATGGCCCAGTGAACATCAGCAGCTCTTTGACGACTGCATCGTTTTCTTGACAGATTTTCCTGTCCGCTGGATGCGGAAGTACTATGACTTCCCCCGTTTGAGACTCCAAAGCTAGCGTGTGATACAAATTTCATTCTCCTTGTGTCTTTTATTCAGACTTCTATCTGACTAACTCTCTATATATGCACTTTTCGCAGAAAACGAAAATTTCCACAAAAATTTCTGTTTTTGCAGGTCAAAGGGTACTCAAACTTTTTCCGCAAGGTGTGATTTGGTTGCATATATAAAAGGTGTCGCACTCCGCTACAAACGGGGCGTGAACAGGCAAGCGATGGGGTTAAAGAAAATTGGCCAGGGTAGTTACTCCCTAGCCAATCCTCTTGTTCTCTCTAGTTGCATATTAGAAAGGTTTGTGTCGTGAACACGTTTGTAATACTAGCAGCGTTTGGTGCAACCAGGTACTTGAAATTTTGGGGAGACAACGATGGTCGCTAGTCAAATGGTGCGTCCAGCAGTACTTGAAGACCCCATGTTGTCATGTACTTCGATACTCGGTCGGTTTGTTTATCTAGGGTTGTGTCTTTGTAAAAGTGGTTCCCGTAAAGCGCGGATGCTAAATGATGCTCAGGTAGTTAGAGATTTGTTGTTTCCATACGACGACGAACCTAACGCTGATGAAATCCAGCAAATTTTGATCGACCTCGAGGCGCTTGATCTTGTCACCGTGACTAATGGCTCAATCGAGATACCTGCTATCGCAACAAAGCCGACAAAGGTCGCTGCTCCCAGGAACATCACTAGAAAGTCAAGGACATTGGTTCCTGATGTGTTTCCGGTTACCGACGAAATGCGTCAATGGGCAATTACTAACGGCATCACTATAGATATTGACCAGGCAACTAGGGATTGGCATGACTGGTGGAAATCCGAAGGGATGCTCAAAGCGGATTGGGTTGCCACATGGCGCATTGGGATGAAGAGTCGGCAGAGGCGTTTTGAAGCGAAACGTACTGAAGGGTCTGCTTCGTCGTTTCTGCTCGCTCATGTGCGGGGCGATTTGAAGGAGGCTTCTAATGAATGAACGTGAGGTTGCCCAACTCATGTTGATAGCAGCTACACGTTGGCCTCGCCAGTGGGTTGCGCCAACAAACAATGACGACTTGAACGTGATGATGTTGTGTTGGATGGACACCCTCGGAGATCTTGACGCTTCTTTAGTTAGAGCTGTCATGGCTTCCTGGACTAGCGAGTGGCCGCCAAACCTTGGACAGATACGCCAAAAGGCTTTGGAGATTGTCATATCGATGGTTGATACGTCTACAGCTCCAAGCTGGGGTGATGCTTGGGAAGAGTTAGTAGAGGCGTGTCACAGGGTTGGATCTTACGGTACTCCCACTTGGTCGCATCCGTGTGTTGCAAAAGCTGTAGACATTATTGGCTACAAAGAGTTTTGTCTGTCTGACGTTAATTCAATGACGACTTGGCGGTCGCAGTTTCGAGACATTTACCAAGTTGTAGTCAAAGAGTTTCAGCAACAATCACTAGAGCATCTTGAAGCACCTGCACTTGCTTCTTGGAAACAATCTGCTGTTGCGGAACTGAAATCTGGTTCATCGAATGTGTCTTTATCGCAAGTGTCAATCAAGGAACTTGCTAGCAAGCTAGCTATTTCTCAAAGTAGTGAAAGGTAGAACGTATAACAATGGCATTATCATTATTTGAACCCGATCCCGAGCAATCTAAGCCTAAAACGTTTCCATCGCCAAAATCACTGTTACCGGAGGATGCTCAGCGATATGTAGAATCGGACGGCGAGATAAAACCGCTAGCGGAAGTGTTGGACAAAGCGGATCGGGAACACATCTTGACGATAGCACAAGAGTTGTCACCTGACGACAGAGCTAGCGCAGTAAGCAAAATTCAGGATCTACGGAGTAAATATCCGGCGTTAGCAACGTCTTCAAGTACAAAGAAAAAGGCGATTAGCTTGCAGACTTTACTCAACGAAGTCAACATAGATGTACAAGACTCATCGCGAGGGAAGGTCTAACGAGTGGGATCAAAAAGACGTGAGAGCACTTCTGTTGGCGTTGACACAAGCGACCTCCATAATTTAGATGCTTTCAGCATCGGATCGCTAGGCATGTGGCGATGCAGTTGTGGTCGCTGGCAGCGGTGGTTTTTTCCGAACTGGATGAGTCTTAGCACGGAAACACGTTCGCTTATCGTCCAGTGTCGCCATTTAGCACATAGCTTAGGAATCGAAATAGAACACGATTTAGACGAAACGCAGTCGTCAAATATCAGAGATATGACACCCATTCTTAGTGGTTCACCGGCATGAATGGGTGTTTATGCACACGTTACAATTTTGTTCGCATAATATGTACTTAAATAGCCTATGCAATTTGCATATAAGGCTAGGAAGGTGGTAAGGCATGTCCGATCAGCCTTGGTACGAAGCCCCCTTATTGGGGTTTGATTTAGAAACCACAGGTACAGATACATCGACCGACCGACCAGTGTCTTTCTGCTTTGTCAGATCCGACGACCCTAATCGTCGTGTGGCTTCTCAACTGGTCAATCCAGGTATTCCTATACCTGAAGAAGCGACAGCAATTCATGGCATAACTAATACTGACGTGTACAACGAGGGTATGCCTCTTACCGATGCCTTGGATTTCATCGTGCGAACGTTGGTATCTATGGACAATAAAGGTATCCCAGTAGTCGGAATGAACGTCAGCTTTGACCTCAAAATAATTGATTCACTTTGCAAGACGATCTACGGTGAGTCTCTTCGACACTATTCGGGGTGGAACGGATATGTACTCGACGTGATGGTGATTGATCGCTTTTATGACAAGTATCGCAAAGGTTCGCGCAATCTCAAGACCCTATGTGAACACTATGGAGTGACGGTGGCAGGAGATCTCCACGATGCCAAAACTGATGTTTTGGCGACACTCGGAGTGCTTCACAAGCAGATAGAGAAGTATCCGCGCATTAAAAACATGTCTTTGAGCGATCTATACAACGGACAAATCCGTTGGCATGGCGAATGGGCCGAAAACTACAACGAATATCGGCTCTCACACGGTCAAACGGCGCTAGATAGCGACACTTTCTTTTGGCCGTTACGGGATAGCGTTATGGATTATGTTGCCCCACGGACACCTAAGAAGATGTTTGTTGGAGTTGGTAGAGGATCTGTCTCTAGGTAAGTGTTGGTATTTAGCGTCAATAAAGGGAATTAGGTGTTGGATTACGTAGAGAACAACGGTGCAGAGCCAAGGAGTGAATCACTCCACTACCGACAGACTGCCCCACTTGACACGCTGTTTCAACGTCAACGGGTGACGCTCTTGGATGCGGTGGACAGGCAGATTCTTTATCGCACGATCTACACTCTCGACGGTAATCCTGCTTCTCAAGCTGGCAACCTTCCCGACGAGCTACTTCCTACAGTTCTTTCTAAGTCTCGTCTGGCTCTTGGCGATCTAATACCTAAAAGTGCATGGGGAGCGAGCTTGGCAAACATGCTGGTAGACAAGTCCTGGCAAGAAATTAGGATTCCGCTGTTGGCACAACATAATTATGTGTGCGAGGATTGCGGTCAAAAGCCAGATGCCCTCAATGCCCACGAAATTTGGGATTATTATGTACCTGTTCGAGGGAACGAAATCGGTATAGGTATCCAGAAACTAAGACGTATAGCAGTTCTTTGTTTCTCTTGTCATGCAATGTATCACTTGGGTCGGGCAGGGATGGTCGGCAATTTTGACGAAGCAATATCGCGAATGCAGGTTGTCAATGCGTGGGATACTGCCACTTGCCATAGCTATGGAGAGACTATTTTTCAACGATTTGCTGCTCATAGCATGATCCCTTGGCATTTAGATTTGAGCATCCTCCAAGGTTTAGTGACCGGAGTTCGCCTAAATTCTCGTTGGACTGCATCTTTAGACGATTCCTATGGCGAAGTAACAGAAACACGGCCCAAGTCAAAAGGCACATCGTGGGGTAGTAGGACGGCGATCTTAGGGATTCCGTGGAGACTTATTACAGAGAAGCAATTTAGGCCACTGGCTGCATCACCGCTAGGATAGTGCATGCGCTGACGCTAGTCGGCGTTAGCAGACACGTAAACATTTAGAGTGTCCCACCCCTATGTTATGTTGTTATCTATGTTGATTAGGTGCATAGATAGAGTGACATGTCAATAACATCGTTACTCAAAGACAAGAATTCCCACGTATCGGAGTGGGTGCGAGAGAACTTCACGCTGAACAAATCAGTTCAGTCTCTTACCAAGCAATATCAAACGTTGCCTCTTGGGGTTTCGCCCGATGCCGTAAGAACACTCAATCATTTTGACGAGCTGAATAAATTGCTCGGACAACAGTCAGACGACCTTCTCAAACCGATTGTTCCACCAGGTAAGAAGTTTTATCCCTGGTCTGCCGTTGGACGAGCTGTTGAACATGGCTTGAGGCAATCTACTTTGCAGGTGGATTTTACTGACACCGGAGCAATGCACGCGGCAATAAACCATGCCGCAGTTCCAATCCTCAAAGGTGCGCTTGCGGTGTGGTGGAAAGCAACGGCGCGAAATCCGATAGTTCTCGAGGATGCAGCTTGGGTGTTGTATTTTTCGGCGCTTTTAGAGAATGTTTATCGCAATGCTGATGAATTGCGATACTTGCAACCCCTTGAAGAAGTGTTTGACTCGATAGCAATAGACCCCGAATGGATCGCATTTTACGACGAGTATCAGAAGGAGGGTCTATCGCTCACCCTAAGTGATATGTCGCTACTCGAAGACTTGCCGCTGTTGATGCCAGCGCCCAGGCACGTTATCAACGACATAATGCTAACGACAAATGTTGCTATCGAGAGCGACTGGTGGATGCGGGCGGTACTAGCTACTGACGACTACATCGACAATCCCTCTTTTGCAGGTTCGCATTGGGTACAGGGAGCAGATGCCGACATGTTAGTTGGACACGAATTGATCGAGGTCAAAACGACGATTCATCCTGAACAAATCTGGACAGAGACTTTGAAGCAGCTTATCTCTTACGTTGCTTTGGATTTCACTGACGAATACACGGTTGATTCGTTAGGAATCTTTCTGCCGAGGCAGTACGGCCAGAAACTAAGTGTGTCGTTGGACGAAGTGCTCACAGAGTCAACATTTAGCAGCAGACGCGCGATGCAGTCGAGTTTTCAAAAGCTTATCGGAGAAAAAGTCCAGCCGCTATTCGCTTAGGTGTAGTAGTAGGACATATATCTCTCATAGGGAAAACAAACAAAAAAGGAGAATGAAATGGATAAGCAAATGTTGGAGATTCTGTCAAAACCATTTGACCCACAATATATCGGACACCTGCCAAGGGTGACCTGTCGTGATTGCAAAGACGCTAGTCGTGGGAGCAGGCAGAGTTCGTGTGGTCGGCACAAGATGATCAATTGTAAAGTGTGCAAAAACTTTCTTAGTGAAGCTCATCAGCACGACTCCTATGTGTCGCACGCAGACGTGGAAAATCGGTTGAATAATGCCGATCCGAACTGGACTTACGAGCCATTAGCTTTTGACGAGAATGGGTTTCCGCTAGCAGTTTTAGATGTTGACGGGAACTGGATCATGTGGATTCGTATGACAGTCGGCGGTGTAACGAGGTTGGGTGTCGGTTCCCTCCATGAAGTTCCAAACAAAGACGCAAAAGCAGCGAACGTGCCACAGGACGACTTGCGAAAGAAGCTCATCAGTGATGCGTTGAAGAATGCGGCCATGCGGTTCGGCGTCGGTCTTGAACTTTGGAGTATTGCAGATCGCCTTGAAGTTTGTGGAAGTGGCGACGACGACATGCGGAGTGCGAGCATGGATGATGCACAACTAGTAGCAGCACCTACACAACAGGACGCTACCGTAGATGGGTCACTTGACTTGCTTGAAGACGGCGTGGAGCTACTAGATACTACTGCTAGTGTCAATGCTACCGCAGGCGATGTGGGCTTCGCTGACGATGACTATAAAGAGCCAGCAGCACCCAAAGAAGCTTTGATTGCAGAAGCAATGGTGAATCGCATTCGCAAGATGTTTACCGACTTCCACAAGACGCTCCCAGAACAGCGCGAGTATACATCAAGCGTTGTCGGCAGAGAAGTTGCCAAGCTCACAGAGCTTACTAGGAAAGAGGGTGCGATGGTCGTCAAGGCTTTGCAAGCTGATTTAGAGTCTCTAGTGTCCGAGTAAATAGTTTCCCTAAGGGCCGTGGAGTGAAAATTACTTCTCTCCACGGCCTTTTTGTTGCATATATATAGAGTAAAGAGTAACGAGTCCGACATTTGGTGTGTTTATAAAATAATTCCATTAAATGTCACTTGGAGTGGTTATAGGCAGATATATCTGGTGAACTAAACGTGAGGGTTTCTTTAGATGTTTGGTCGTTCGGTCGAAACACTGAAGAGTCTTACTGCTTAAAGAGAAGGGCAACTACAAGTGGGCAAGCAGATTACGCTGTCGGCAATTAGCGGTATTGCTACTGTCGCCGATTTTCTTGAATACCAAGCATTAGTCGATTGGGCGCGCACGCAGGCATTTTGGGTATGCCATGAGGACGAATATGCCGAGCTATACACCGATGATGACGAACAGTTGCTTGGTTATATTTTGAGCGATTTAGACGTTTACGGCGTTGACTTACAGATTTGCGAAGACGCCCGCGGTGTCTATATTGTCGAAGTGTATGGCTCTTGGAGTTGCCCCGATCATCCAATGTTCCAAAAACTGTTTCGACCCGAGTTCGTCAACATGGATGGATTTGATCGAGGCATTGAGGGCGACATTGGTAATCGGCTGTTCTACTTTTCTGTATCACACGCAAATGCCCTGTTCGCAGTACTGAAAGCATTGCAAGTCGCTTGTACATTCATTGCTTCTTTCACTGTAGAGTGTGAGGATTGGGCGAGGGACCATTGGGATGAGTTGTTTGCGAGGGCCAAGTTTTCAGCTGTTGAGAATGACACGAGCTTGCTGTTTCTTTATTGGTTGCTCGATCTGAAGTCCTCCAAAGCAGCGTAATACTCCCCTTCTTTTACCCATATCTCCCTTTTCCTTCTTCCTGTTGGCTAAAAGCAGGTGGATAAGCACACAGATAAGCACCGAGGCACATGCTCGCTGGCAGGAGTATCCCTATTAGGCTACGCGGTCGGTCGTGTGGTCGGTCGGTCGTGTGGTCGGTCGGTCGTGTGGTCGGTCGGTCGTGTGGTCGGTCGGTCGTGTGGTCGGTCGGTCGTGTGGTCGGTCGGTCGTGTGGT
>JAEHJW020007924.1_pt1 | contig 38990 bp, 56 predicted proteins | sample 9271431 | NCBI WGS metagenome assembly JAEHJW02 | reverse complement strand
CTACTTTTGCCGAACCGCCGATGTAGTTCACACTTGCCGAACCGCGGATGTAGTCTACTTTTGCCGAATCGCCGATGTAGTCTACTTTTGCCGAATCGCCGATGTAGTTCACACTTGCCGAACCGCCGATGGAGTCTACTTTTGCCGAACCGCGGATGTAGTTCACACTTGCCGAACCGCCGATAAACCATCTACCTTGATTTATTTCTTTCATTTCTCCAAGAACAAAACGATTTTCAATCACTTCTTTTAGTTTAATTTTTACTTCATCCTCTATTTGATCATGATTGAACCAATCCGGAGTATAATCTTGATCTACATGCAATGACCAATTATCCATATTATGATTGAAAAGATTTTCATCGTTTGGGGTTAATTCAACTCTGACAAAATTAAAGCCGTGATGAATTTCACCCTCAACCAGATTGAATTTTTTTATTATGTCTTCATGAGAATCCAGATCATAATCAAAATAAATATTTTCTTTTGTTATGATCGCGCTAAAAAATTTACACATTATAACACCCCCTTCGGTAAACTCTTATCTTCAACTTCTTTTGCCTCAAAGCCGAATTCTGGAGCCTTCTCATTGCTATCAATGCCTAACTTAGCCGGAACTTTCTTCGGGCAGGTTTTTGATTCTTCAATCAAGTTTTGTAAAAGTGATTTTGAAATCTTCATTGATTTTTCTAGATTGATTGATTTATTAAGAAGTTCCTGATTTCCGGATATATCGATCTCTGTTAAACCGTGAAGAAACAAAAGAATTTCTTCCTCTGTAGCCATATACTTGGCCTTAAGTGGAAACTTTTCGCATTGAGCCTTGTATTCATCAAGCCGCTTTTCTGTGATTTTTTCTTCGGTTATTTCCTTTTCAAGATTGGTATAAGCCGCTTCCGGAAGTTCAAAGGTGTCCATATACGACTTCAAACTATCGACATACATTTGAAGACCTGGATTAAGTTTTGACTCTGGTTTTTTCTGTTCCTGAATCTCAACTTTTTCGCCGGAATTAAGCCATTCAACAAGTTTTTTCCCGAACTTTTCATCTGGTTTTTCGATTATCTGATCCTGGAACATTCCGGTTCTGTCTTTAATGATATTTGCAAAATGCTCCGGAGTGATTTCCATAAGCATATCGAATTCATATTCTATGCCTTTTCCCTGTTCAGGCGCAAGGCCAACACGAACCGGCTTTGTTTTCCCACTTTGTGTCTGTTCAATAGTCCATTCCGTCTTAGATCTCATAGTGGCAATTATATGCCCGTTATAATTCAAAATGGCATTAACAAGTTTTTTTTGCTTTGGTGTACCTTCATTCCAGGCACCCCACGAATTGCCCTTATATTTTGCATTAGCCAGTTTATCTATCTCTTCGAGAAGTTCCTGCCATGCATGGGTTAACGAGTCTATAATCAGAATATTATATTCAGCTTCCTCAGCATCACCGATTCCTTTTACCAGATTATCAATATTACATGGTTGAAGTTCTAAAACATCAAAATCAAACCTGTCAGAATACTTTGATGCGGATCCACGTTCTGAATCAATCACGGCTGTTTTCCCATTCATTCCTTTAGCAATCCTGAGTGCTGAAAAGGTTTTTCCTGATCCTGACGGTCCGAAAACCGCTAACCTTAATTTTGCTTGTTTTTTTGTCGCTTTCTTAAATCCACTCATTTTATTCCTCCAAATCCGTAATAGTATCCTGCAACATACATTCATATCCGAATGCCATGCACTTATCCATATCCCATGCAGGATATTCAAGTTGTGCAAAAATCGCTTTTTCAACGATCTTGTCTTTCTTGTCTGTAGGCATCATTGAACCGAATGCGGTTTCAACTTTCTTCCTGACAGCAAGAAAGTCATTGACAATTAACTTTTTTTCAAGTAGTCTATCCATAGATTGTCCTTAACAGGCCGAGCCGATTACTCGGCCTTTTTTATTTATTTTCCGGCAACGCCGGGTTGTTTTTCTGCCGGTTCCTTTTGGGAGCCGGCTTTATTCCAATTATTTTATTGACTGTTTCCCGAGTTAGCGGGGGATAATACTTTTCAAGTTTCATTTCGACATTCAATTCAAGTTTTTTTGTCCTGACCAGTTCTTCAATGTCTTTATCAGTAAGATTTACTTTAATCGTCATATTATCCGCCGTTCACTTGAAAAAGACAGGAAACATAAATAATCCCGTAAAGAAAATAATGCAAACCAAAACAAGTAAAAACCATTGATAACCTTTCATTGTCTTCTCCTTAACATAAAGATAAAATAGAATCGGCTTTCTCTTTTTCAACTGCAGCAAGATATTGCGCTGAAATTTCCCTTTCCATTTCGCAAACCGTCTCATAAGGCAATCCGTCTTTTGACAATTTCCATTCAATGAAAATTGATTTATTTGTGATTTTTTCTTTTACGTTTTTTTCATATAACATTACAAGCGCATCCTGATCGCTGATTGTATCGTTTATTTTTATTCCATGGTCCTGACATTTTTTTTCGATGTAAAGCCTTTCATTTGTTTTCATATTTACCTCCAAAAAATTAGTCAATATCGGTATTAACAATACCGAATAAATCTTCATTTACTTTGTCTCTAATTCTTTATCTGAAATATTTATAATTGGATCTTCACTATTTGCCAAAATGTCTTCATAGCATTGCTGGCAATAGACATTATCAAAGAGGACTGATTCGGTTTCAATAGGTTTTTCACATGCGCCGCACTTCATCCCATCCTCCTTTTTGAAAAAAAGGCCGCCGGTTACTTCTCTCGTGGGGGAGGGTAAAGCAACCGGTAACCTAAAAAAACTGGAATAGCCTTGAATTTCAGTAAATGCTATTCCACATGCTGATAGTTCCGATGCTGTGAGTAACATCGGATTCGCGGGAGCCGGATTCGCGGGAGCCGGATTCGGACCGGCATGTTCCGGGTTATGAGCCCGGTGTGTTACCAGTACACTATCCCGCTATAAAAATTTCTCTGTCAAATAGGACATTGATGATTCATCTTCATCAGAAACATGTTCCAGGCCGTCGTCATCATCTTCATCAAGATAATCATTGAGAATTCGTTCAAAATACCGATCTTCTGTTGATCCACCATAACAACCTGACATATATTTGTCCTAAATACGATATATTAATATTATATAGCTATATCGTATTTTGTCAACATAAAATTAACAAAATATCTATATTTTTTAAAAAAAAATATATTTTATTATTATTTTAAAAATTGTGAAAATATGGCGGTAATAAAAATGTTAATATTTATTAAAAAAATGACGAAATATTTAGATAAATGATTTGTAATTAAAAAAAGGAGTAATTATGGCTCGAAATGAAAGAATTGAAATTATTAAAGAAATAGAGAAATTAAGAGATTCTAAGGTTTTTACTTATTTAACATCTGATAGACCTAATGCATCATCTCAAATGCAAAAAGATATTTTACCGATATTTGTAAATCAATTAGGTAATAATCAGTATAAAAATATTGATCTTTTTATTTTTACTCATGGAGGCGATATAATAACGGCTTTTGGATTATCAAGGCTTTTTCGAGAATATTCAAATAATATTGGAACTCTAATTCCTGATTGTTGCCATAGTGCAGGAACATTATTTGCGCTTGGTTCAAAAGAAATAATAATGACTAAGGGGGCAACTTTAAGTCCTATAGATCCAAGTATAAGCCGGCCTTTAAATCCGGCTGTTCAGCTTAATCCTCAAACTCCGCCGCAAATAATTCCATTAAGTGTAGAAAGTGTAGCTGGATATTTATCTTTAGTGACAAAGGAATGGCATGCAGATAAAAATGCATTATTAAGTATTTTAGCTCAAAAAGTTCATCCATTATCTCTTGGAGATGTTTATAGGACAAGACAACAAATAGAAATGCTAGCTACCGAACTTTTAAAACAACATAGAAATGATAATAAAAAAATTAAAAAAATAGTAAATACTTTATCTAAAAAATTAGGATCACATGATTATTTAATTTATCCGACGGAAGCGTATAATTTATTAGGATCCCAAATAAATAAAACATCAAAAGTAGAAAATTTAATCTGGGATCTTTATACAGATTATATAAAAGAAATGGAACTAGGCATTCCTTATGATCCATCTATTTTATTAGCTCAACAGCCATCAATGCCAAGATTTTCTAATGCCACTCAAATTTTAGCTATTATTGAAAGTACAAATAAAATAGACAAAGCGATAAGAAAAGTTAAAATATCAGAAATGCAGGTTCAGACACAAATGGGAATAATGAACCAAATTATTGAGGAAACAGTTTATGCTGGATGGCAATAAGTTATTGATTTAAATAAAAATATATATTATAATTAAAGAAAGGATACTTTTATGGATATTTTAAATTATTTACCAAAAGCTGATCTTTTTAGTAATTCGTGTATTAATGTAATTTATCAACCAATAAATTCAACATTGATTAATAGCAATAATAAATATAAAGAAACTAATTTGTCTATTGCTATAGATAAAACTTTAGAAAAAAAGACACAATATCAAACAATAATTCGATAAAATAATCAATACGGATGCTGATGTGCCCAGGCTTTGACTTTTCCCAAAATAACAAGGTTTTCATCATTGGCATTTACAATTTTATCCCGGTAAGCATACTTTTCATTTGCTGATTTTATATAAATCTTTTTATCGATAGGATCGAATTCCAGGCGTTTTACCATAACTTCATTGGCATACTGGATGACATAAATGCCGTCATTTCGGATAAGGCCCTTGATATAAATAACGATATCGCCGTCAAACAGCTTTTCATTTACCATGGAATCCCCGACTACTTCCACCCAGCCGGCTTCCCGCCCTTTAAACGGTAAAATGAACTTTTCAAGCATCGGAATCGCTTTTTCGGAAGAATTATTCAATAATTCCTGTCCGGTACCTGCAGAGGCTTTATTAGTTCCTCCATAAATCAAAACAACATCGCTTTCAATATTGGTATCAGCAATAATAATGCGCTGATCCTTCTGGAGATAGATTTCCTGATTTTTGAACATAGATCCCTCGCCGGTTAAAAGCCAATCTGGACTTATTTTTAATTTTTCAACTAAATTATACATAAAAGAAAAAGTTGGATTTTTTGATCTGCTATTTAAAATATCGCTTAAATATCCTTGTGAAACGGAGATAATTTCAGCTAATTCTTTTTGTTTTAATTTACATACACGCATTATTGTCTCAATTTTATCGTTCCATTCCATTTAACTGTCCTAAAAATATTTTTTTTTATTAAATTAATTTTTTTGTTGACAAAATACGATATATTAATATAATTAACGATATATCGATAGTTTTTATCAATTTGATAATTTAATTATCGGCTAAGGCTGGCATTAAATTTGATTATTATTGATATTTTGTCAAAGGAATTTTAGGAGGAAATAATGATTACCAATAAAGATGTCATTACGATTATAAATAAAATCAAAGATATTGGCATTGATCTTGATAATAGACATGTTGCATTTAAGATAAATCCAGTAAATGAAAAAGAAATCGAATTGGCTTTATCATGGAAACCGGATCAACAAATTCCTTTTATAAGAGAAATGGAGAAATTAGGTTATATCACGATGAAAATGGATTTCAGGGATATTACTATTGTTTTGAAAAAGGTGAGTTGATATAAATCTCAATTTCCTTTGCGATATTTATAATTCTGGTTGTATAAGATTCGCCTGAATTATCAGATTTTTGATTTTGATAAATGCTTAATGCAAGTTCAACGCATTTTAGTTTAAGTTCTTTTTGGTTCATGGTTCGCTCCTTATTGGTTTTAATAGATTTTAGCGACTTTATTATAACATAATTCGGAGCGGATTTAAAATATGATTTTATCCGGATACGAAATGCCGGTTAAAATAGATTGATAAGGTGGCAGCCTCATTCCCTGCCACTTTATTCTTTTTTTTAGGAATGAGATAAGGAATGAATATGGAGAATGTAAAGACGAAACAAGTTCACATCAGATGCATCGGAAAAAATATCCCGAAAGCAAACCGGTTTATTTATATCAATATCGATGACCATATTTTTGAGGATATAAAAGAATCAGATCTTACTGATATCCGTGTTGATCTTAATAAAAAATACACTCTCGATACCTGCCAGAAAATGAATGTCAGGATTTCCAAACGACCTTATGGCCTGGCTTTTTTCGGTGAAAATGATAAACATCAGTTAATTTTTAATCCATTTGAACATAAGAAAATATTGCATTTTGAAGGCCGGACTGACTGGCTTACTGCAGGAGAACTCCGTCTTGAAACCGAGTTTTGTCTTGCTTCTGAACAAAATAAAACTACACAAATAATTGTATCTGATGGATATGAGCATATTTTTATGCTTGATAGCGATGATACACCCAGATTAAAACTAAAGCATATCAAAGGTTTTAATGATAGCTCAAAAATAAAATTTGTCCGGATCCCGGGAGAAATAAAGGATTTTTCTGATTGGTATAATATTTCAAACTGTACCAAAGAGGAAGTTTTAAAAGAAATTGAAAAAACAGATTATTATAAACAATCTTCACAATCGAATATTTTTGAGAAAGATAATTGTTATTATATTGAAAAAAAAGACGGAACCGGCGACAATAAAATGATTTCTGATTTCGTTATTGAACTTAAATGTCGTTATTCCACAGAAATGGAAAAAAACAATTCAACCAGTCTTCGGGAAATTATCCTTAAAGGACAAAAAACTAAGACAAAATTATTGAATGACATCAGTTGGGTTGATGTCCAGAAGTTCAAGATCGCCATTGCCGGGGAAGGGGAGTTCAATTTCTGGGGTAATAAATACGATTTTGAGGCACTTAAGCGGTATTTGGTATTAAATTATCGCGATAAAGAAATAAAAACTCCGATTCATATCGGAAAAATAGACGATAAAACATGGTTGTTTGAAAACGGAATATTCCAGGAAGGACAGTTTTATCAGAATGATGAAAATGATACGGCATTTATAAACGATGATGTCGGTTATTCGGTCCTGAATAATGAACAAAAGGTTATTTTGAATAAAGAAGAAATTGATTTAAGACAACTTTTTGAAGATTTTTATAATCTTTACGGCAATATCGCTCATAAAATGTTCGGTTTTTCTATTGCAACTTTGTTCAAAGACAGTATTCAAAAGAAATTCGGCTGCTTTCCGCTTTTATTTTTTTCTGGTCAATCACAGTCAGGCAAAAGTCGGGCATCTGATATCATGTCTTCATTGCTGGCCTGTCAGAATATTATTCCATTCAATTACACATCGACAACAAAAAGCATTTATCGGCATCTTGAACGTTTTAAAAATCTATTAATCCGGGTAAATGAATATAATGCAAATAATGATGATCAGGATAAATTCTTGATTTCTATATATGACAATGAGGGATATACCAGGGCAAAAGCCGACAATTCGCTTCAAACTATAAAGGCTAAAATAAATTCCAGTTGTCTTTTTATGTCGGAATTTCTTCCAAATAGAGAAGCCGTTTTGAATAGGACCGTTCATTGCAAATTTTCGGAAATAAAAAAAGATAAAGAATTATTTGACAAAGTATTCGAAGAAAAGGTAAAATTCTCCAATTTTATTATTCAGATTTTATCAAAAATAAACGAATATAAGTTGATTTATTTTATTGATATATTAAAAAATGAACTTTACAAAGAACTTCCGGATATTGATATCCGAATAATTGAAAATTATGCGATAGTATATGGTTCGGTATTTATGTTTTTTAAAGAGTTTGGATTTATAAATAGGGATAATCCATATTATTACGGTAATGTTGATGAACTTAAAAACGACATAAAAAAAGAGATAGGATTTCTTCAGGAATTATCCAGAGACTCAAATATTTATCAAGTATTTTTTGATCATCTTAAAGATTTGTTTGAAAAGAAAGAATTAACTGATTTTGTTTATATTCATAATGAATGTTTGAATATAAATTTACGGCAATGTTTTTATAAGATCAAAGAAATGGATAATAAATCAACGCGTGAAATTATTTTCACTCAGAAAGATATTAAAGATTACATTCAGAATATTTTAAAGTTACCTTATCAAAAAGCGATATATAGGCCTGCGGATCAAAATACAATTGGCGGTTATGCATTACCTATGAAGCTTTTAATTCAAAAATTTAACTGGCCAGATAGTTTTCCTAATGAAAATAAAGCACTTTTTTAAATAATCATTTTTTCATATTTATCAATTCAATAAAAATGGTACAGAAAGTACAGAAATTCATAAAAAAGTACAGACTTGTAAATTATTATCACAAAATAACTTAGCCTAACTTTCTGTACTTTCTGTACTTCTGTACTTTAAAATAAGAGGTAATATACAATATTAATTTATTATAAAATAACAAAAACAATAAGTTATATTAGCTATTAAAAAAAGGTACAGAAAGTACAGAAGTACAGAAAACATATTTAAATATATTATATACCTATAGTTACATTCTGTACCTTTTATTATTTTTCTGTACTTTCTGTACTTTTGTTATTTTTTAATGTTATTTCATATCGATCTCTACATATTTATTTTTAATAAAAAATAATTTCAAAGAAAAATAAAATTTTAAAATCTAATTCATCCGTATTAGATTTACACTTCATCAAATGATAAAATCAAAATTGACTTGTTTTTTTGTGGCTTTATTATTCCTCCGGACCTTGATTTGTTTATTTCAAGGTCCATCATTTAAAGGAATTATTTTATGATGGATATTATAAATGGTTGTTTTGCTATATTCGATAAATTATATGAAAACGGAATCAATCCTTTCGCCATTATCGGTGTTATAGGAATTACTCATCTTTTAAAAGAAAACCTGCTTATCTATAACGGAAAATTAAAAAAAATGTGGACTATCTTGACGGCGTTTATTCTCGGCATTAGTTTTGCCGTTGTTTTTGCTTTATTTATGGGTTTAACCATTCAGATAGTTATTACCAATGCAATTATAAATACAATTCTTTCGGGATATTCAACAGATATAATGAACCTTGCAAAAGATGTTAAAGATCATTTTTTCCCGGAGGCAAAGCAATGATGAAATATATTTTGATTGCATCTGCAGTATTAAATGCATGCCTTATTATTACTGTGATCATATTGTCATTTATTATATCAAATCTGAATAAAGAAGCCGCTCAAATACCGGACTTGGTAAAAATTAAAGAACAATATATTGAACGACAGGAAATGTATGATCGTCAACAAAAGGCATATGATGAACTTAATCAGGCAAAAACAGTCAAGGATTTTATTGCAATATTAAAAAAATATGATCTCGGGATAAAAAAATGAAAACACTTATAATTATATTTGGAATTATTACATTGTTTATAATCTTGTTTTTCTCCTGTGTATCATATGAAGAACCTATCATTATCAATGATATCCCTACTGCAGATCTAAGTGATGATATGACAATTCAAGAATACATGAAAACATCAACAAAACTTAATATTGATCTTAAAACATACATTGATGAACTTATAAATCAGATCAAATATAAATTAAAAAATGTAATTGACCTGAGGAAAAAAAGTGATGAATGATTTTGAACGGACAATTGAAGAGATCGAGGAAGCCGAAATGGAAAGGATTTCTCAAATCGAAATTGAAAAAATAGAAAAACAAGAAGAGAAACCCTTTGACCGTTTATCAATGGAAGTAATAAGCCGGCGTATTGATGATATTGCAGAAAACTACCGGGAATTGAATGGAAGCGTCAAAGAGTTAATTGACAAGGTCAACAAGCCTTTTGAACTCATGATGACACGTGATAACGAATGGCGGGAATTTGCAAAAGACATGAAATCAAGACTTACGGCAATTGAAAAAAATCAATGTTCATCAGAAAGACGCAAAAAATGTGAAGATGAATTCAACAGAAAAAAAGAATTCAAAGAAAATTTTAAGAAATGGATCTGAGCTATTGCACTCGGAACAACAGTAATCTTTACGGCTATTTTTGGAGAATTTGGAAAAATGATTTTTACTTTTTTTCGCACTTTATTTAAAGGACACCCTTAATGTTACCACTGACAACTGGATTTGAAATGGTTCGGGTATATGACAAAAAACATAATATCATCGGCGAAGGAAAATTCAATGAAGATTATTCGACTGTTCCAAATGCCATATATACAAAACATGAAGGATATGATGAAGCATCTCCTTACGGGTCAAAAGTAAAATGCAATATAAACGGAAATGTCATAACAGCCGTTGAACGTCCGGATGGATACGGAAAATGCCTGGTTATTCAAGATATAACAGATCGGAGGCTTTTTTATCTCGGAGGTCATCTTTCTCAGATATTAGTAAAACTCGGACAACCATTAAAACCCGGTGACATTGTAGCCTTTTCCGGAAATTCCGGAGGGTTTAGAGGCATAGCACCGATTCATTTTCATCTCGGTGTTTATTTTGTTGAAAGTACACTTATTTATGATAAAGGCGGCCTGAAAGGGCTTTATAATTCGAACGGATTTCTTAACCAGCAATTCGCTGTTGATCCGTTTGATCACGCCATAAAGTGGTTAGGAAAGCGGAAATGAAAGGAAAGCCTAAAAATAAAGGAATAAGACAATTAAATGAACGCGAAATCCTTTTTATTGCAGAATATTGCAATAATGGTTTTAACGGTTCTCAGGCAGCAATAATCGCCGGTTATTCAAAAAAAGGAGCGGGGACACAGGCCGGAAGAATGTTGAAGAATGCTGAAATAAGAAACGGCATAAAAGCGTATCTTGATGAAATCCTAGGACAGTATAAAGATACCCTGGAGTTTGAAATTATCAAAACATATAAGATCAGGGCTTTCTATAACACTTCAGATATTTTAACAGAAGACGGAGCCTTAAAAGTTGAGCGGCTCGAAGACCTGGGTGACAATGTAAGGGTAATTGATGGTATTGAAACCAGACCTACAAAATCAGGTGATACATATACAGTTATTAAACTTGCAAACAGGGAAAAGGCTCTTGAACAACTGACTTTATACATGGGACTTATCAAACAGGCAGATGTGAATTTTATCAATAACATAACTATCGGCACTCCGCCAAAACCGGAGGATGCCAAGTTTGAATGAATATTGATTTTTCAACATTGCCGGAATGGGTAAATAAAAAGTTTTATCCGCTTTGGTTTGATAGACATAGATTTGTAATAAAAAAAGGCGGAGCAGGATCCGGGAAATCCGTTGATACATTTCGATGTGCAACATACAGGATGACCGCAGAAAAAGGCCATAATTATTTGGTATGTAGAAAATATGGAGTGACAAACTCAATTTCTACTATACCGCTCATGCGTGCCTGTATATCGGATTGGAACTTATGGCCTGTTTTTAAAGAAAACAAATCTAACCAGACAATTACCAGCCTGGCAACTGGTAATCAGATGAAGTTTATAGGGCTTGACGACATAGAAAAAGTTAAGTCCATAACATTTGATAACGGACCTTTGACAGATATAATAATCGAGGAAGCAACAGAGGCCACTGAAAAAGATTTCATGGGTCTTAATTTGCGCTTGAGAGGGCAGGCAAAACAGCCTTTTCAGATGACAATGATGTTTAATCCCGTATCGGATACTCATTGGTTGAAGAAAGTTTTTTTTGATAATGTCGGCGGAAAGCGTGACCGGGCAATAATCCACGAATCGACTTATCTTGATAACAGGTTCATTGATAAAGAATATAGACAGGAACTTGAACAACTCGAATTTCAGGATAAAGTATATTACGAAATATACGCTTTGGGGAATTGGGGATCTATTGGAAATCTTGTTTTTCGAAATGTTAAGTTCGATACTTGCCCGTACGGATATTGGGATTTTGATCATGTTTATGCTGGTATGGATTTTGGATACAATCATTATCATGCGATCGAACTGATAGGCATAAAGGACGGAGTAAAGTATTCATTTGCTGAATTGTATGTCAGGTATATGACAAATAATGAAATCATTGCAGCAAATGAAGAAAAGCAGGTTTTATTAAAACAACAACCTTGTACGGCAGATTCGGCAGAACCGAAGTCAATCAAAGAGTGGTCAAATGCCGGGTATGATGTAACAGGCGCGGTTAAAGGGAAAGACAGTGTTAAAACACAGATAGGGTTTTTAAACCGCGGTACCTGGATAATAGATCCAAGTAAATGCCCAGGACTTGCAAATGAAGTAGGTTCTTTTAAGTGGAAGGAAGATAAAGAAGGGAATCCTTTGGATGAGCCTGTATCATTTAAAGATGACGGAATTGCCGCTTGCAGGTATGCAATTGAAGAACTCACCGATATGAACACGGCAATGTCTTCTATTCCATCCGGCAAGGTTATTGAAGATGATTATGAAGATGAGTTTGAATATAAGGGGTTTATTGTATGAAATGCGAAAAATGCAAACATGAGATCGCGGTACCGGAAGGAACCCGCCTTCTTAAATGTCCTCATTGCGGAATTAAGTATAAATATATCGGCAAAACGGCTGATATGCTTATTCTTAAAAACGGGCAGATGATCCGCAAAGAGCGAAAAATTAGAATGAGTAAGAAAGAACGAAGGAAATTACAGGAAGTAAAGGGATGATAAAAACTTTTACAAATCAGAATGCTTCGGCATTTTACATCGGTGAATACGATGAAACAAGTGATACGCTTCATAATTCTATGCATCTGCAATTGATACCGCAAAAACAAAGCGGACCATTATATCAATTCAGTTTTTTTCTCGGCGATGACATGGAGCCGGCTTTGATATCAATAAAAGATATCAGTAAAAAAACACTAAACGCAATGAACATCTCTGAATTAAGTCCGTGTTTTAAGAGTTATTGGCAAGTTCGAGAAAAATTTCTGGAAAATACTTCTAGAAAATTAATCTTAAATTGAAGTAAGGAATTTTATATGTTCAGAAAAATTAAAGGTTTTATTATCGGTTTAATTCTTAAACTAAGAAAACTTACTGAATCCGAAATTGAAACGACAAAAGAAAATATTTTAAACGGATTCAAGAAACTTTTTGATAAGGGAAAGTAATTGTCAAGAAAACAAAGACTGTATGCTAAAAACACAAATACTCAAACAGATTCTCAAAAAAGCGCGCCCGGAATAATGGTATCAGGCGGTAAAATCCGTCAAAGCAGTTATGATGATCTTTCTACCGAGACGCTTATTCAGGATATTACCCGGATGAGAAACGGTGATTGTATTGCAGCATCCAGCCTCCGTATTATGAAAATGCCGCTTGTTTTAGCGGATTATCGCATTGACATGAAAGAAAAAGACCAGGAAGTAATCGATTACCTGTCATGGTGGCTGGAAAAAGTCAACTATCAAAACTATAAGCGGCACAAACTACTTGCGCTTGACTATGGTTTTGCGCTCTTTGAAAAAGTTAAGGAATCAACAGATTATAACGGAAAACCGACAACGATATACGGTAAACTTTCACCGATCCAACCGGATACAGTGAATATGTGGAACTATAAGGGAATTGAATTGTCCGGAGTTCAACACATTAAAAATATTCCGAACAAATCATCGTCTTACGTGGATATTGAAATAGATAATTTATGGTTATATTCATACAATTCGGAATTCGAAAACCCGAACGGATCTCCGATCTTACGGCCGGCAAGAAAATTTTATCTTCTCAAAGATAAATTGATAACAGGTTTCGGAAAATCGGCGGTCAAAGGCGGATTTATCCCACATGTTAAATATAAAAAAACAATCGATGATACTATTAAAAAGAAAATCGAAACAATGGCAAGAAATATAACCATTGAAGACAATGTCTATATGTCAAGTCAGGAAGGTATTTACGAGATAACCCTGGAACAGATTACAATGCTTGGGAATATTCCTCCGATGCTTGAGTATTGTGATAAACAGATGCTTTTTTTGACATCATCACAGTTTACGACTATTGGCGTGAATTCTTCCGGCTCTTTTGCGGCATCAAAAACCGTTAAAACCATTTACGAGTTGTCAATTCAGGCCGCTAAAAAAGAGATCGAGGATAATGACAATCAACTGATCAAAGAAATTATTGAAATGTCGCCTTATGCAGGACGATTTCAGGATGATGAGTATCCGCAGGTTAAGATAAATTATACATCAGCTGACCTTGATGCTGTGTCCGCAAATATGCAAAAAATGGCAAATATATTGAACTTTACACCTGAAGATCAGGTGTGGTTGAGGTCTCTGTTCGGAATGCCAACAATAGACCTTACAGAGATACAAAAAAAGGATGATGAAAAGAAAGCGGATGATGAAGGTGACTTAAAGAAGCAGTTATTTTCAGTTCAATCTGGAAAAACAAAAAACTTTGAGTTATCAAGCGCCGTTGAACATTATGAAACAATGGCTGAGAAGGCCTCAAAACTTGTCAATGACATGTATAAAAAGGTTCTGGAATCGATTTATTCGCAAATCGAGGAAGGCAAGACTGAAATAAATATCCCGTATCATGCCGAATACATACACGCTTTGAAAGTTCTATACGGTGAAGGATTTGACCGGGGCAAGAAGGATATGCTGAAAGAAATCGGGAAAGTAAAAAAAGAAACAAAACTTGAAAAATATGAGTTTGAGACAAAAACGGTTGTCAAATACGACAAACAAATAAATAAGAAAATCGATAACCTCTATGAAAAACTGAAATATAAAGTTGAAGAGGATATAGACAGGCTCGGCAATAAAATCACAGATCGAGGATCACTACAGTTTATACTGCATTATGAAACATTTTTCAAACGGGACCGCTCCGATCTTGAACAAATTGTCGAGTCTTCCTATAATGCCGGGCGAAATACTCAGATGGAACTTGTCGCCGAGGATATGCCTGAACTGGCGTTTGTCTATTCGGCAATTCTTGATAAAAATCTTTGTGATGTATGCGCCGGGAAGGACGGCCTTGAATATACGATAACAGAGATAAAAAACGGTGTTGAAGGCCTGAGCCTTGATAAGGGCGGTTACGGTATCAATGATGAATGCGAAGGACATAAAGGCGGTAATCGCTGTCGATGCGTCTGGATAGCGGTATAAGGAGAAAAACATGTACGAAGGTTTAGGTAAAGGGCTTTGTATATTGGCTATTGTTATAATCATATTGTGTTTAGGAATTGGCTCTTGCACAACTTTACTTGTAACAAAATGCGCGAATACCTATGAAGTAAAAATAGAAAAGAAGGATAAGTAATATGGATATAATTAAGGACATCTTGATTATTATTATCGGATTTTTAATCGGTTGTCTGGTTTATGATTTATTTCATAATTCAGATTCAAAACAGTTATTTAAACAATTCAAAAAAATCATCAAAGATTTAAAATCTTATAAAGATAAAGTTATAAATTATAATCCTGAAAAAGATCCGGCTTATCTGGAAAAACGAAAAGCACTTGCAGAAAAAACCGCTAAAGAAATCAAAGAAATAAAGGCTAATATAATATGACTGATGTTCCGAAGTCAACTCCGGCCCCGCCGCGAAAAAGGAATTCAAAATGATTATTAATTATTACTTAAAAGCAAATACAGGATTTCAACTTCCTGACTTCAAGTTTGAAAAAGCAATTCCTTTTGAAAAACTTCCGGAAGAAAAGAAACTGCAGAAAATACAGATTTTCCCCCGAGGGAAAGTCTATATCGAAAAATATGATGAGTGGAAAGAATGTGATGATGCATTCTTTGATGAACTCATCAAGAATTTCAACGATCCAAGTCTGTCGAAACCCAAGATTGATAAAGATCATGATTTTGGAATAAGTCACGGCGATATCATAGACCTTGAAAAAACAGACAAAGGGCTTTTTGCCAACGTTTATATTAACGATCTTTTTTATGATGCGGTTATTAACCGTCATTATAATTACATATCCCCGGCGTTCGGCGAACGAACGGGAACAGATGGAGTGAAACATAATACGGTGTTGAATGCCGCTTCACTCGTTAATTATCCGGCTCTGGAAGGAACAATAGGAGATGTTCAGAGTCAGATGTTATTTTTCAGGAAATTACTCAAAGAAGGAGATTATATGGAATTCGAAAAAAGACTCGCAGAGATTGAAGGGAAATTGTCGGCTATGACGCTTGATAAAACCGGAGATATCGGCCTTTCCAAAGAAATTTTAGGGATGGCAAAAGAAATAAATTCAGAATTACTGAAGACAAACAACACCGTCATTGAACTTAATAAAAGCGTTGAAGACGGGAAGAAAGAACTTTCAAAAGTCAATGATGAATTGACCGCGAAAAAAGAAGAACTTAATGTCATCAAAACCGCCGAATTGAAGAAAGAAGCGAAAGCAGTTGTCAAACAGGCGATTGAAGACGGCCAGTTTCATGTTGCACTCTTTGACAAGAAAGTCAAAGATTATATCCTGGACAAAAATAATGTTCTCGATGAAATCAAGGTCCTTCCGAAGATACCAAAAAAAGGACAGCAATCTTTTTCAGGCGGGCAGGAAATGTCCAGGATGAGCGAAGAGGAATGTAAAATGTTCGAAGAACTCGGACTTGATCCTAAAGACGAAAAGGTCTTTGCCGCTTACAAGAAAGTCAAAGAATCCGAAAAACAGGAGGCAGAATAATTATGGCAAGCACAGTCGAAAAACCCGTTGTTATAAATAACAATAAAAAGAAACTCGCCGTTCCAATAAAATCCGGCGAAACAATTTACCACGGATGTGTCGGGGTGGTTAAAACAACCGGCTATGGTTATAACCACGCATCAACAATCAAGGATATGAACGGTATCCAGTATGTTGGTATCTGGGCGGATGAAACCGTAAACACAACCGGATTACCCGCAGCCACCACAGCAGACGGATCCATTTCCGGTGCAGGTGAGATAAAATCAGCCCCCGCAGGTGATAGAACTGTCAGGGTTTTATATCTTGACGGTCAGATCAACATTGCTATGGCCGGATTGACACAGGCAGATCTCGGAAAAGTTGTTTATGCAAGCGACAATTTCACCTTCTCGTTGACTGAAGTTGGCCTTCCTGTGGGAAGGATTTCGAAGGTATTGAGTGCAACCCTTGCAGAACTCGATATCAACGAATTCGGCGGAATGAAACATATTCCGAAATCAGGTGAATTATTTGCAATCACAAAAAACATTACGACCGGTTCAGCAGCAGAGGCAATCTTTACCACGAATGCGCCGTTTGCATTTGAAATTGTTGATGTTATCATCCAGCCGAGAGGCGCATCAACCAACGGAACCATGAAAATTACTGACGGAACATCTGACATCACAGACGCAATGACGTGCGCTGTTGATAAAACTATAGACAGGGCAGCAACAATTGATGATGCAAAATCAACAATCGCAGCAGGCGGCTCTCTTGTTGTTGTTTGCGCAGGCGACACCGTCGGAAACACTATCGGGCTCGTAACAGTCATAGCAATAAGGAGTTAAGCATATGAATAACGCAATTTTAGCAACACGCGGAATACAAACCGCCTTTACGCTGAGAAGTGAAGGCAGATCACCGGCTTTTATGCCTGTATCGAGGGAAATACCATCAGACGGGGCTTTTGAAGATTATCTATTTGATGAACATGGTTTTCAGATAACTGAAAAAACCTCAAAAGAAGACAGGAAAAAAGTCCAGGAGTTGGCAAAGAAATATAAATTGACGGTCCGGAACAAATCCTGGACTGGCAATATTGCCATGGATAAAGATGATTATGACGATGCAAATGCCATCGTTCCGGGTTATATCGATGGAAAAATCAATGAAGCCGTTGACGACTTCACAATCCTTCCGGACAAACTTATCCATGATATGTTAGTCGCAAATCCAAATGCTTTCGACGGCACTGCAATTTTTGCAGATACACACAATCTTAATACGGCTGCAGCGTTTGACAACAATCTTTCACAAACAGGAACGACTGAGGCAAACATCAGGACCGATCTTCCGCTTGCTTATAATCCAATTATAGGCGTTCAGTGGTCGGATGGAAAGCCAATCAATCCGCTCGGAATCGGTAAATGGTATGTCATTTGTCCGAGCATTCTTGAATTGACTTTCAGATCGATTGTTTCAAATCCTCAGACTTCAACAGGCGTTGCAAACATCTGGTATAACGCATTTGGAATAATCGTTAATCCTTACCAGTTGAATTCAAATACCGGCTGGTATATGTGTTACGTACGTGCAGGAAGAGAACCATTCTTTATCCAGAAAAGAAAGGCTCCGGTTTGGTCATTCAAGGATGATCCTGAAGATTCAGACTACAAATGGATCTCGGATTCCAGATCAAATGTCGCTCCGGCATGGTTTACATCCATTGTCCGCGTAGGAACATGCGGTTAAAAAGGGGGAACGGGTAGGCGTGATAGGAAACTTGATCGCCTATCTATTATTATATGAATTATTGTACGGCATCGGATATAAAAGTATTTGCAGGATTTAACCGTGATTTTTCAGACACGGCACCAATAACAAAGCCTACATTGACGGAATTGAATGTGATCATAGCAGATACAACAAACGAAATTGACCTTCAACTATCTTCTATTGGCATATCAGCACAACCGACAAATTCTTTGATTTTGTCACAATTGAAAAAGATATGCATTTACGGAGTAGCGGGAAAGATCGGAATTATTCCAAATGCCGGTAATACAACAAATCCTGAAACATCGAGAACAAACTATTATCTGTCACAGTATGAAAAACTTTTGAAAGAAATCGTTGATTCTCCTGAGAAGTACGGTGGGCTTTCCGGAGAAGATGATTACTGTCAGGTTTCAAGTAATGTCCTTGATGGTACAAATACGGAATCTGAAATTAAAGATAATTTCATGGATAGGGATTTCAAACCATGAGCGATATCAGGCTTGTAGCGCAAACTGAAAAAGCAAAGCAAAAATTCGTCAGGCTTATCGAGAAAGTCGATGATATTTCACCTGTATTCAAAGAATTCCTGAATGAATATAAGGAAATAATAGCGCAGAACTTTGAATCACGCGGAAAGATCATGGAACGCGAACGATGGGCGCAATATTCACCGGGCTATTTGAAATGGAAGCAAAAGAACTATCCGGGAAAGCCAATGCTTGAAATTACCGGAGATCTAAAAAACGCGGCGCTTAATTTTCAAAGTGTAGTTGGAGCAAAAACTCTTGTTATGAAAGTTGAGGGCGCGGATTATTTCTTCTATGTTCAGGAACGGAAAACAAATCCGCGACATTACTTCAATACCAAGGATGATGATCTTCCGATACAGGCATGGCGTATCCTGATAGAGCGAACGGAAAACTTTCTCATGGAGGGCATGGAATGAGGTTCATGCATAAAGACGCGCTTGATGCGATCGTTGATATATTGGATGACAATTTCAATACCATGATAGCAACGATACGGACAGAAAGAAGCGATGCAACCATACCTGATTGTAATCTTTTTACCTCCGGGCTTCTGCAGGGAAACATCGCGTTTCCTCAATGTAAAGTATCTTTCTTGAAAGAAGAAATTATTGAAGATGAAACGCTCTCCGATTTGATCGATGAAATGGGAACACGGTATTATTTTAACGTGATGTTTGCTCTCATGGATAACACTGCAAATCTTGAAGATCATTGCTGTTATTATATCGAGGCCTGTCAACGTGTTTTGCAGGGTTATTATGATAACGATATCACATGGATCAGATGTAAAGGCTCGGAGATCGGGCAGATAACGGATTCCGAACAAAATGAAACGTACAAAGGCTTAAGTATACAATTTGAGGTAAGAATATGAATATTGTAAGAAAAGAAAAAGTCCGGTCTGTACCGGATGAAAACGGAAAAGTCAAAACCTATGTAATAGGTGAGACTTTGCCGGCATCGTATCAGGTCCCGGAAGACTATTATACCAGCGGTATTGTAGAAAATGTCCCGGATACTGAGACAAAAGCAAAAAGATCATACAAAAGCGAGGTTATAGAAAATGGCGAGAATTAATAGACTTGGATCATTAACCGGCGTTGCATGCAAAAAACAGGTCGATTTTGATACGCCGATAACACCGGATAAACCATTGAGATGTAAACCATTCAATGTTGAACAAAAGCCGAATCTTATCAAAGATGACGCCTGTGTCGGTCAGAATATTGATCAGGGTCATATGGTTGGAGGGTACAATACTACAGGAAACCTTGAGTTTGAAGGAATCCATCCTGATGAGTTTTTCCTTTTGCAGGGAGTTTTCCCGGATGAAAGTGCTGTGGAAGATCCTACAAAAACATTTATTCTGATTTCTTATACCGGATCAAACGCTTATGAGCGCCTTTCGCTTGTAACGACAAACCTGAAAGCCGAAAAATCAACTGACGGATCCTCATGGTCGGATGATACAGGCTTTGGAACTGCCGGAACCATCGATATAAGCGCAGGGGCTTATGATACAATTGCTGAACTTGTGGCTGCAATCAACGCCACTTCAGGATGGGATTGTGTAATGTTTGGGACCGGAACAGAAGCATCGTCAAGCATACCTGTATTCGCAATAACACAGGTAAGAAATGCGTCCGGAAGAATTCCGTTACTCCTGAAAAGCCAGATTGCGGCGTCAACAACCGCAAAAACTCACAAATTGACTATCGGTAACACAAACTCATTACCGAGTTATACTTTCAGGGCGAAAGCAGATCAGGGAACAAACAAATCAATAAATTTCGAGAGTTGTAAATTCTCGAACTTCTCGCTTTCCCTTGAACCACAGGGACTTTTGAAGACCACTTTCGGTATTGTTGGCAAGAAAGAAAATCCTGATCAGACAGATCTTGCTTTGACTCTTGGAACAGTCAAACCCATGACAATAGCCAATACAAAAATGGTGTTTGTCGATAAAGATGGAGTTATATACACCTTATCGGAAGTCAAATCAGCAGGATTGAGCGTAAATCCAAGTCTTCATGATTCAAAATCAATACAATCCGCATACATTGAAGAACCGGATTACCAGAATTATGAAATCAAGAATTCTTTTTCATGCGCGAACAATGCGGCAAATATGGCCTTGCGTCCAAACTGGCAGAATGCTGATGAAGTAAGATGTTATCTTTTTATCGGCGGAGTCCAGGAAGTCGACTCAATAAATCACATTATGCCGTCTCTTTTCTTTGAAATGCCGAATGTTACACTCAGCAATTTTTCAAGTGCTGTTTCAACACGGGATAAATTATTTATCCAGGGTGAAGGATCGGTTGTCAAAGGAATCAATGTCTATACTGTCGATGCGGAGTTAACAACATACTGATATGAATATTAATCTTGAAAACAGCGTTGTAAGCAACGAAAAAAAAATTATCTTAAATGCTTTTTTTCCTGATAGTACTGATGAAGAATTCATCACAATCAAAAAAATAAATAAAGTCGATGAAATCAAATATAATCTCTATCTCAAAAAGATAAGAAAAAATAAAATCATAGGAGAAAGTAAAAAGACCTATGATGAAATCATCGATGAATTGATTGATAACGACGTGTACAATCAGGAAAATGAAGCGACAATCAAATCGCTTGCGGATATCGGTGAATTGACTTGTAAGACATTTATTGATCTTTCGGTAATTCCGGATGAAAAACACACCTTTTATTATGAAAAAGACGGTGAAAAAAAGTTTCATAATATCAATTATGAATCATTGATGAAAATAGCCAATCAACTTGGAAAACCTAAACTCATTGATTTCATATTTTCGGAATGCAAGGACTGGAATACCGCTTTTTTTGGTTAACGCCCGGCGAACTTAGGGAAGTACAATTCGTATTTTTCATGATCGAATCGGGCAGGGAAAAGGAAATAAAAAACGAGCCGGAATATATGGAATGGCGTGAACTCATAAGCCTTTTTTATGAAATTGCAGACATAAAAAAAGTAAATTATGAAGGACGCCATTATTATATCGTTACATGGAAATATCTTTTGACCGCGGGCGGAATACTCGATCAGGATCAAGAGATATGGTCGATCATGAATCAGTTGCGATTATTGTATCCAACATGGGAAGACTATGCCTAATATTAAACTTGATATTACTGCTGAAAATCATGCCGAAGGGGCTATAAAAGGACTTATTTCATCAATAGGACTTGCACAACTGGCCACAAAAGCACTTGAATCTGTTTTTCAGGAAGTTAAAAAATCCATTAATGAATCAGTCGCCGCTACAAATGAAGCACAAAAAGTTAATAATCAAATGATAACGGTTTTCGGAGATCAAACAAGTGTATTAAGCGGTCTTGCAAATGTAATGAAAGAAAAATATAACCGCGATGATGATCTGATAAAATCCGGGATGCTTTACGCCAACATGATAGGAGTCCAGACAGACAAGATGAAAGAAACTACCGAAGAGGCACTCGGACTTTCAAGGGCAATGGGTACCGATCTTAATACTGCGATTAAGGTAATTAAACTGGCACAGGATGGACATGTTGAAGTCCTTGGCCGCTTGATGCCTCAGTTAAAAGGCGTGAAAGATCAAACCGAAGCATTAAGCGTTATAAACGAAAAATCGGCTCTTGGTTTAAAATTACTGGAACAGGAAACAAACTCATATGAAGGTTTACAAACAAAAGTAAAACTTGGATATGATGACATGTTAAAAAGTCTTGGTAAGTATGTTCAGATTGCTCAGACAGATTATTTAAAAACACAGGTTGATATCAATAAATCAATTGAAGATTTTCTTTCAAACAAACAAAATCTTGCTTCATTTTCTGCAATTTTTACCACTGTCGGTGATGTATTAAAGTCTTTTGGTACTACTATAAAAAACATAGGACTTAAAGAGTTTGATAAAATAAAAAACAGTTTAAAAAATCTTTTTGATGAATCGAAAAACGGCATATCAATATTTGATGTGTTGGCAGCAGGCGTTAAAGGTCTTTCACTCGCTTTTTCTATATCGGCAAAGTTTACCAGTTCAGTTATTCAAGGATTAATTGATCTTGGTCTTATAGGTATCAATACGGGTAAGGTTGTCGGTGCGTTATATGATGTTATTTTTAATAAAGCAAATCCAAAAACAGTATTAACCGCTATTGATAATGTCGGTAACGCAATTAAAAACTTCACCCAACATTCAATTGAAAACACGAAAGACATAATAAAAACCGCGATTGATGGATTTAAAACGTTCCCGGAACAAACAAAATCATTAGCTGAAACAATGAAAAAAAATTCACAGGACGCTTATAATGCTCAATTAGAAATCAATCAAAAATATCAAATTGCGATGGGAAAACAGCAAGAAGAATTTGATAGTGAAACAGAAGCCGAAAGAAAAAAAAGACTGGCTAATGAAAAAAAACACCTTGAAGATGAAGCCAAAGCAAAAGAAGACGCTCGAAAAAAGCAATATGAAGAGGATAAAAAAGGCTCAATTCAAACAAAAGAACTTGCAGGGAATTCTTATTCTGCCATATACAACGCCTTTCAGGCCGCCGCCGTAAATATCGCAAATGCTTCTAAAAGTCTTTGGGCTGACCTTAAAAACGGTATTCAGGTATCAGGAAAAGAAATAGCATCATTTGCCGGAGGAATTGCCTCGGGTGTTCTTGATATGGTTGGATCCATTATTTCGTCAATCAATTCATTGAGACAATCCGAATATCAGGCGCAGGAACAGGCTTTGCAGGAAGCGCTTGATGCTCAAATTGCCTCAATTCAGGCTTATTATGCACAACAAGCAGAGGAAATGGGTATAGCGGAAGAGACGGAAACCGAGAAAAATAATAAATCTATAGCGGATCTTCAAGAACAACTTGAAAATGAAAAAGATATAAAAAAGAAGGCAAAACTACAGGAACAAATCAAAGAATTGCAGGATGCAAATGCACGGATCGCACTTGAAGAAAAGATGAATGCGGATATAACCGCTGCAAAGAAAAAGGAAGCTGCGGAAGAAAAGAAACTTAAAAAAGAAGCATGGGATGCCAACCGGGACAGCCAGGTGACTGGATTATGGATATCAGCACTTGCCGGAATTGCAACAATCTGGGGTACTGCAATGCAACTCGGTCCTATAGCAGGCCCAATCATGGCAGGAATATTAACGGCGGCCATTCTTGCGACAGCAGGAGCCGAAACAGGCATCATATACCAGCAAAAAAATCCTTATGCTGAAATGGGTGGCGTTCTTTCCGGAACATCAACAACCGGCGATAAAATACCGGTTATGATGAACTCAAAAGAAGTAGTATACCGGGATGATACATATCAGGGAACAGTTCAAATGTTCCAGGATTATAAGACTGGTAAGTTCGGCGGGGGAATAACGATACAGAACCTTAATTTATATGTCCAGTCGATACCTGATAGAAAAGAACTTAAGATGGCGATAGATGATCTTATGATAAGCGAAGGAGTATACTGATGGCAGCTCCTTACTGGTGGATTGAAGATAAAAACAGAACTGTTTTATATGATATCGGGAATGCTCAATCATTAAAACGCGGTGGAACCAAAAAAGATTTTTCATTAACTGCACTTCTGACAAAAAACGGAAAATATATTAAAGGTATAGGCCTTTGTTCAGAAAAAACATTTGAAATCGAAGTCAATCTAAAAGCTCTTAACGGTCATGATACTTACATGAACGTAAACAGAGATATATTGATTTCAAAACTTCTGAATGATGAAATATATCTTTATGAAAAAACAGGCGAAGGACTGGAAAGATATTGCAGGGTTTATTGTACAACAATGGGTGATGAAACCATTGATTATCAGCGAGGACTTATAAAAAAAAGTTTTTCATTACTCAGCCCAAGCGGCGTATTGAAATCAAGTACGACAACGACATACAATTTGACTATTGCCGATTCAACAAATACAAAACTTGTTGTAACAAATCCGGGGAATATTCCCTGTCCGTTTAGAATTTCTTTTGATCCTAACGCGGAAGAATCATATTTCAAAGTTGAAAATAATTTCAATTCAAATGGTTTTAAATTTCAGAAAACTTATTTTCAAGCAAATATCGTTGTCGATTATGATACTGAGGATAACTCATTATTAATTGATAATGTCGCTGTCAATGTTTCAAACTACAAAGTAGCAGGAAAGCCGATAATACTTAATCCCGGAACAAATGATCTGTATATTCAGCACTCAGGAAATGGAAGCGCGGACTTTACAATTGAATTTGAGGCTCTTTATGTATAATTTAGGCCGGCAAATACTATCAAGTTTTTTCATCACAAATCTTTCCCAAAATCAACTTGTGTCTCCTTTCTATAAGATCGAAATAATAAATAAATCAGGTGCGATTATAAAATCATATGATCTTGATAATTTGATTGATTGTCCAATAAGAGATTATTCATATGGATTAAATAAAAACGGTTGCGGATCCGGGTCAATATCATTCGGATATCTGGATTTTAACCTGAATACTTATTCATCTGTTTTGATATATCGATACGGAATTCAGATCTATAGGGGATTGGTACTTAAGGAAATCGATAATGACGGGAAACTGAATCTCTATCCGGTTTTAAAAAGACTGGATGAGTTGCAAATATCAGCATATTTTTATCAGTTGACATATAAAGAAATATTTCAGAGAGTGGTGAATGATATTCAGGCTGATACAGGAATATCGTATAATGAATATTTGATTGATTCAGGTGATAATACTACACAATTTACCCTTGGTCAAGATGGAGATTTTGACACTCCAAAGGCCATTATTGAAAAACTTGTTGAATCAATGGACGATCGGGAATACCGGATTAATGCAAATAATGTTCTTGAAATATACCAACCTAATAGTACCGTTGATTATGAATTTTATTCAGATAAATATTCGAAATGTGAATCTGAAATAGATTATTCAAAGATGGAAGCGACTTGTTTTATTGTTCAATATAAGGATGGAAGCGATAATCTTGTAACGTGTTCAACCGGTGTTGGATTTTTATCAACTGATGCGCTTTATAATGCAAGTTATCCGAATACTGCTTTAAAATTCAAAGATAATCGGGTTGTTTCAAGTGTCGTCGGAAAGATCGTTAAGAAATTCACTGCGGAAGGTGTATATACTGAAGGAGAAGCGCTTGAAATTGCCTGGTTAACATTACAGTCTTATTGCCGGGATTTTCAGACAATTACAATCGACAACATCATACTTGATGATATTGACATCGATAACTTGATCGGGAAAAGAATTTCCTGTTTTTCAAATTATAATAAACAAATAAGAAATATTATCAAATGCGACAGTCTTACAAATGACTGTGATGATGATATTCAAGACCTGTCAATATACGGATATTGGAAAAATGCGACTCTTGATATTTCTGACTTTTCTCATGGAGCCGGGAGCGTCGTTTATACCTCCGATTATATCGCTTATGAATTCGACAGGGTGATACGCTTTGATGATGCGGTCACACTTCAAATATCCATAAAGACGAATAAAATATGCAATCTTGAATTTTCAGTAACAAATTCAACTCATTATGCCGGATCAAATAACAGGTTTTTAGACAGGTTTTATGAGACTCAAAAGGAACAATTATTCGGTGCATATTCATCGATTTTTTATGTAGAACAGCCGGCGCAATGGCGGGAATATTCGCTTACATTGCCAATATCTGAAATCCGGGCAATAGGCTTCCGGTGTTCCGATCCGACTGTGACTTTTAAAGTCGATAATATTTCATTTTTTGTAAATCACCAGAAAAAACATGAGGGAAATATTGTCCAGGCTGATTTTAAAGTTACTCCCGGACTGATTGAAAATGTAAGTTTGAAATTAAATGATTATGATAAAAAAACAAATGACCGGTTGATAAGTTATAATAAAAAACTTAACACTCTCGGAAATATTATCACTATAAATTGAGGTAAATAACATGAAAAACTTTTATGATTATAACGTGGATCCTATGGATGGCGATAAACAATATTATCTTCACCTTAGAACTGCAAAATATGGTGGAACTGAGAATCAAATAACGGCCCCATCATCTCCGAACTTTCCGCATATTTTAAGCGGAACGCCGACAAAATACTATGTGATTACAAATTACATAATTGATGTTTCAGCACTTGCCACATTGAGACCGATAACGGTCTGGGATGCCACAAGCGGCATTGAATTGACAAGAACAGAATCGGCTCCGGCAGCAGGCCAGTACAAACTTGTTTCAAACCAATTAAGCGGAAGACGAAATATTATTGAGGTAAACATTGCACAAGCAGGGCATTTGTTTGATTTTGATATGTATGGAATAGGTGGAGTTTTAACGCCTTCCAATGCTGATTATCTTTCATATAAGAATAAAGTGAATAATTTAACTGTTATAAATAATGTCGGAACACCCAATTCAAAACTTGATTTTTCATCAGCAATTATTTGCTGCCCATCTGCTCAACAAATTATAACATTATTGGCGATGACAAAAAGTTTTCTTTCAACGTGGAGTGCTGGAAATAATGGCGGTATTCTTGACGCGGGAACAGTCGCAATAAATACAGATTATTATATATATGCGATTGGAAAAGACGGAGATCCGTTGCAAGGCGATATTATAGCGAGTACAAATACTTCGGCTCCAACTTTACCAAATGGATGGAATTTATCACAATTAATTTGTGTATGCCAAACAGACGGAAGCGGTTATATATATCAAGGGACATGGAAAATAATAAATGATATTTTGCTATTTAGATTTAAAACGCTTATTACAGTGCTTAATTATAGCAACGTTCCCACACGGGATATAGATATTAATATTACAGCCACTACTCCTATTAACACTAAAATATTATTTAATATTGGAATTCACGGAGGAAGCTTAACTTATGGAAATGCTTGTATAAATTGGGGACAAACAAACGAAACTTTAACAACTCCTACGACTGGAGGAACATTTATGTTATCAAGTACACCGGAAGTCAATGATTTTTCACATATCAATGATAATCTATTTGTTGATTCTAACAAACAGATTAAATATAGATGTAACAATTCAGGTGCGGATGCACAAATAACATTTAAATTATTAGGATGGGAAAAATACTTAAATTAATTAAATGTAATATTGACTATTGTTTGATTATAAATATTAAATTCATATTTTGATCCATGATATATAATAGTTATGTATTCATAATCTGGATGATTTGGCAAATATTTATAGTTAATAACATAAGTTTCATTTGTATTATATTCCGTAAACTCTGAAAAAGATTTCGGAATACAAAAGGATTCTAAAATAGGACTGTTTACTGTGAGCGTAATCAATCTTTCATGAATTGTTGTATCATTTTCTTCATAATCTTGCTTTATCTCACACCCTGTCAATCCGATCCATAATCCTATAATTATCAATCCAAATAAAATCTTTTTCATAAATTCCCTCAAATATAATTATATCATATTTTCATAAAAATAACAAAAAAAAATTAAAAAATAAAATTTTAAAATTTAATTCATTCGTATTAAATTTTTAATTCGTTAAATGGTAAAATTAAAGTGATTCTTTCGAAGAAATATCAACGGTACAATCATCCAATTTTATATAAACATCATTAAAAGTTGGAAAATATTGAATTGTTTTTGTTGTAAGTAGCCGTTGAAAAGTAATCAAATGAGTTTTATTTTCGATGATTATTTTAGTAGGCAAATCATAATTTGTCGAATTAATTGTCATTGAAACAACAGTATTATCAGGTATAACGGCGAATTTTACCTTACTTCGATAATCACTATTAGTGGCACATGAAAAAAGAAAGAAGAATGCAAATACGACTAAAAATTGTTTCATATATAAATTATAGGCTCAAATTGATAATAAATCAAGTAAAAAAAAGGAGAAATATATGTTATCATTTAAAGACGATTTAATCCACGATTCCAACCTTCAGCATATTATAGATGCTTATGAAAAGAATATCCTTGCAAAAGGTGAACTTTTTCTCGTTGAACTTAACGGTAATAACCCGCCGACAATCAAAACCGGAACACGATTTTTTGTCGAATCTACTCAAACCACAAAGATAATAGATGCCGATTATCCTACCCTTCGGGCAGAACTGCCGGAAGGATCCGCTTATACAATACCGAATATTGATACAGTCTGGGAATCCGCGGACCAGACATTTACCTGGGCGTCGATCGGAGCAACTCAATCCGACGGAACATGGTATATTTACTGTGCCGCCGGGAAAAATGACTCTTATGCAAATATCGGTAAAGGATTATATACAGTTTCAAAAACAGCGCCTACCTGGTCGGAAGTTAAAGGCGGGTATTATCACGCAACTTATGGAAGGTGTCTCGGGTCGTTTGCATCGGCAAGTGGGGTTGTTGGATCACTTTCGTTGTATAAGGTTGTTTTACCGGCTGATATGGGAACTTCCGGCCAAAGGATATCATCGCTGGGAAACGGGAAATCTCTTTGGGCTACTCCTACGATAACTCAATCAACTATAATGAAAAATGCTTCCTATGTTATTCTTGACGGTGATGGATATGATAGAATAGAAGTTGATACCACTTCTGGAGATATAACAATAACATTGCCTACAAGAGCAGACAATTTAGGGCGGCGTATTGAAATAGCAAACGTAAAAGGCGGGACAAACAAAGTAATAATTGATGCTGATGGCGGAGAGAGTAAAATAACATCTGACGGATTGGCCGCAATATGGCTGCCAAAAATAGATGATTATATTGTATTGCAAGAATCCGCAACAAGTGGTTTTTGGGAAGTTGTAGGTGAGAGAATAACAAGTCAGATCGTATTGAACACGTATGCTGGTTATGGTTCAACAGACAATAAGATAATGCGTTTTACAAACTCTGTAGAGAATATCGGAAATATGTTTTCTGAAAATCATTCAACGGGATATTCATCAAATACAAAAGGACTTGAAATCATAATAAATAGAAGCGGGAGATATGCAATAACGTTCGCCGTTAATACTGGATATGGTGTTGCGGGAGGAATGTGTATTTCAGTTAATAGTTCATCATTGACAACTAATGCGTCATCATTATCCGCTTCTGAAAGACGTGGATTTATTGGATGGAATTTGAGTGCCGAGCCAACTCTATTCCCCGAAACAGTATCAATATGTCTTTACTTCAAAAAAGGTGATATTTTACGACCGCACACTTCTGGCAATTCTTGTTATGCCAATTATGCGATATTTGAAATATCATATTTAGGATAAATTACGTCAGATAAGTTATTTTCTTTATTTCCAGACCTTCTTGACTATAAGGGAAAAAGGAAAGGTATGGTAGTGCTTGGGGCTTTTCAAAAAATTCAAGTGAGTTGACAACATCTGTTATCTCAATAGGGCTAAACAGTAGATTGGCTTATTTTTACATAAATCCCGGAGCGGGCCAATTTGTCATTGCTTCGGCGGGTTTTTTTCTGCATTTAAATAAAGGTGAAATAATTCGTCCTCATACGAGTGGATCAGCACCCAATGTTTATTCAATCATACAAGTATGAATATATTTTGTTTTTAAAAATCAATATCATCGAACTTTTTAATATCCCATTCCCGGATAAGATGCCCGTAAGTATCAAGGGTAGTTGAAATATTTTCGTGTCCGAGAATGGTTTGTATTTCTTTCATACTGAATTTATTATCGATTAAAAGCGATGCAAAAAAGTGCCTTCCTTGATGAAAGTTATAAGCAGTTTTATGATCTTTATTCAGTTTGCTGATATGCCACATTGTAGCATCGTTTGACATTGAGATAAAAGGATATTCGTTTTTATTAAAGTCCAGGTATTCTTTAAGATACACTTCGAATTCCTTCATTATAGGAACCTTGCGATACGCTGCTTTTGACTTCAATAATGATATTGGCTTTTTATTTCCAACCGTCATTTTTTCGCAAACCGAGATAATTCTATTTTTAAAATCAATGTTTTTCCGATTCAATCCTCTGACTTCCGAATGCCGTAATCCGGTGAAAAACGGGAAAAGTAGAAATGTTTTAATTTTTATATTTTGAATTTCTTTTATCTTTTCAATAATAAATCGGGCTTCTTTTATATCGATTATTTTTATCTTTTCTTTTTTTCTTTTCTTCCAGAACTTTTTTAGATTAAATATAATCCGGATATATTTTTTTTCTTCACAAAACTTAAAGAACATATTCAATACCGTTACATAATTATTTATTGTTTTATTGGATAAATCCTTATTGTTAAGATTCGAGAAAAAATTATCTATAAATGATTCATCAAGTTGACTTGTGTCAATAATATTATTTTTTTTAAAATAATTTCTGAAAAAATTTATTCGATATTTATCTGAGACCTTTGTACTTTCCTGAATTGTTTTATCACGTGATAAAATAAATTCATTCAATGCAAGATCGAGATTGATTTTTTTTACAACTAAGATATTGTCTTCATCATAGAATCTTGCAATCTTATGCCATCTTTCCCAGGCTTCTTTTTCATTGTCTGTTTTGAGACTTACTGAATGTTTTTGTTGATTTAATTCATATTCCGCAGTATAGTATCTCCTGTCAGACCGCTTAAAAAGCGACAATAGTCGTATTTCCATAAATGGAATTTTATAGAATAATCTGCTAAAAAATACAAGAGTCTACTGTCATTCTTACTGTCATTTTAAAATTCAAAAATCTTGTAAATTGTTATATAGACATGATTTGTGTCAGAAAATGAAATGCGTTCGATCCCCCTAGGGGCTGAAAATAAGCCTTTAAAACGCAATATAACGGTGTTTTAAAGGCTTTTTTTATTGATTTCTTGGCGGCTTACTGTCACTTTTACTGTCAGTAATCTTTCTCGATTTTTCGGATGAATTCATCGTATTCATTCTGGACTGAATAGACATAGAAAGCATTTCCAAAAGTAATGTCGAGATGAAACAAATCATTTATAAGTGATTTATTGATACGCACGGCTTTATGACAGCTGCGAAGATGAACATCGGCATCGGATATATTAAGATTTATTTTATATCCGTCGAGCTTAGCGGAAGATTTTACTATCTTCAAAATATTTGGAATACTTAAAATCAATTCGTTGCCGTATGGAATAACCTGGTTTTCAAGTAAATCCTCAGAATAACATTTCAGAAAATATTTCCAGAAAAGAATAATTGAAGAATCATTACTTTTATTCTTAATAATTGGCAAGGGATTAAATGGTTTGTTATCGACTTCCCTTTCAAGAGTCCTTAACCTTATTTCGAATTCGCTTTGTTTTCTGTCATGCGCTTTTATAAGATATAGCAGTCCTTCAAGATATGCAGTTGTGATCTTTGCATCATCTTTAATAGCAATAACTTTTTTTAGTTTTTTTTCCGATTCAATAAAATATCGTCTTGCCTGTCTTCCTTTTTCGTTGTTTTCAACCATTGACAACTCTTTTGCCATGTCGATGGAAATATGGTAATCGATTTTTGTTTGGGCTCCCGAATTTCCACGTTCAACAAATTTATGGAGCGTGTAATCTTCATTTTCGATAAAGCCATACTTCTCAATACGGTTTTTAATCCATGTTGAAAAATCCTGTTTTGATTCTAAAAACTCATGTAATTCTCTTGCATTGACGGTCTGGATACCGTCTTTTTCTTCGATAATTTTTGTTAATTCTTTCATTTTAAGTCTCCTCTCCATAATTGATAATATGCATCATTGATTTCTTTTAGTTGAAATTGGATCAATGAACTTAAAGCCGGCAAAGTATCTTCATAAAATTCCGCTTTAAAACATTGTCTTAATAAGTCGGCGATTGCTGTAAGATGGGAATAGGCGTTCATGAACCTTAATTCGGAATCGAATTTTGTCATAAAATATCCTTGTGAATTATTAGGAAACAAAAAAGCCCATGCAAGAGGTGTAGACCGGATAAACAGACCTCACAAGGAAAGCCTGAATATCCCACCTCATGCATGGGCTTCTCAGTACGAATTTCACCCGTAACACGGATAAAAGCCGTTTTTGTTTCCTTGCGAATCTGTATATTTTGAATTAACAGGGTCTAACTGTTAAAACAAAACTTTTTTGTTTCTCAAGGAATATTATATAGCCCATTCCAGAAAAAGTCAAATATTAATTTAAAATATCTTTATTTTTCGCCAGTGTTACAATACAATCAAGTTTCTTGCATTTTTCATAATCATCCGTCCACCATTTCTTGATTTCAGGATCCCACTTGAACCCTGCTTGTTTCGGAAAATGCCTTTCTTCAAATTCACATTCAAAAATATATCGATTTCCGACTTGTACTATTTTCATGATTATTCCTCCTCTCCAAATCCATACCAATTATAACGACCATCTTTAATATCTTTCTGCTGTTCAATCTTTTGTGAAACGCCACTCCATATCTTTACCATTTTACAGGCTTGATCTATCCAGAAATCCGATATTTCGTTAGTTCTCACATTTCTTTCCTTGCTCAGCATATCATTTATGACCAAGCCCTCCCCAATATGATGATTTATATCCGCGACTCTCAAAATACTTAAAATCTTTATAACACTTATCACATATATGATATCTTTCTTTATTTCTCATTGTTAATAACCACATTCCAAATTGTCCGCAAAAAGTACACTGCATTGATAATGACAAATGAGTGTTTGACCATCTCCATAAATAATCTATGATGTTTTTAAGCAATCTTTTCATTTTATCCTCCATTTCAAAACCAATTATACCGATCATTTCTTTTCTCGTATACACTGATTAATTATTATCCGTTTGATTCTTTCTTCCTCTGATATTTTATTATAAGGTTCTGCGATTCTTCGGACTTTTATAAGCAGATCCATCAAGTCAGTATGGAGGAAAGTTCCTTCCTGTCCCATTATTGACAATCTGACTTTTCGAATGTTGTCAGTCAATTCAGGGAATTCACTAACACATTCATCCTCAGCCTCGGCAAGATGACCGACTGCAATCCATAAATGAAACGGATATCCCTTGGCTGATTCTGCGATTAAAACTATCGCCTGCGCTATGTGTTTTGATACACAAAAAAGACATGTTTCTCTCATAGTAATCTCCTATATAAAGATAAATGGAGTAGGATAATCATCCATAACAGACTTTTTCACCTGGGCTTACTCGCAAAAATCACGAGGTCTGATGAAAGCCAGGAAGCCAAAGGTTGCGATCCTTCTCATTAAAACCTGCATTATAATTCTGCCACTACTCCATTTATTGTTATTCATTCTTTTCACTTAGATAACCTAAACATTTTTCATAAGCATTTTGTAAAGTGTTGAAATCTTCTGATGTTCCTCCTGCATCCGGATGAAGTTTACGGGCCAACATTTTATATTTCTTTTTTACATCTTCAATGGTAGGCATTTCAGAAAATCCTAAAGCACGGAAAAACGATGGTAAATCCGGAGCGGGGAGATATCTCATTCCAACAATCCATTTTTGTATATCATAAATTCCGCGTTCTGCAATCCGGGCCAGATCCTCAAGGGCAAGAATCAATTGAGCAAAAGAGTCAGATCCATAATTGATTTCATGGCCATGCTGTTTTGCATTCTCGACACTATGATCAAAACGATACATTTCACCCTTATATTTGAACTGCACCCAGCATCCAAAGCGATCCCAATTATAAAGATAATCATCTTTTGTTATATTAAAACGCTCCATGACTTTTTCAAGTTTTTTTTCATAAAACGTTGATGCTTTATATGTTTTTGACATTGTTTTTCCTCCATGTTAAAACCTTTATAATTCTACATTCGCTACCGGACAGAATGTCCTGTTTTTTTCCCATATAATAAATGTAGTATGATTTTACTTTCTTGACATAATTTATTGTGATCTGCGGAAGGGGTCTCTTTTTCATCTCATAATTTCCATAACCAAAATTATAATAAATCAAAGCCTTATCAATATCGCCTTTTGATAATTCCAAACATTCTTTCAGCGTTTTAACACCTTCCTCGATATTCTTTGAAACATTAAAATAATCGCATAACGGCCAATTTCTATTACAAGTATTTAACTGCATAAGGCCTATTGACATCCCGGAGCCGCTTATATTTTTTGAAATTGCTCGCTCGTTAAAAGTTGATTCGCATTCAATTATTGCAAAAACAAGATTTGGATTAACTTTATACTTAAAAGATAATCGAATAACTTCGTTATTTATTTGTATTGAACTTTCAGAAAATAGATTGAACTCAATAAATAACAAAATAAATAATATTTTATATTTCATTCTGGTTATCCGGATGCTTTCGGCATATTTTTCTGATATTATCAATAGACCTGTTGTATTCTTTGACAAGTCTTGAAAACGATTTATTATTTTTCCAGTAATCAATCCTGATGTTTTCTTTGATAATTTCTTTTCCAATTGATTCAGGAAAATAAATCGCATATCCTTTAAATTCCTCATATACATTTTGAAATTGATCTCCGAATAAATTTATTATCTGCCGTGAAGGTCTTTTTTTTCTTGGAAAATAAATAATCCGCTTTTTTAATGATGTACAAATTTCACGAAGTTTATTTTTACCGACGATCGATTCAAGTTTTAAAAGATCATCTGACATTTTCATTTTTTTCCCCTCCTAAATAATACCTTCCATTTTTTCGATAACATCATCAATACCTGTAGCAACAAAAACCAATGCATTATTTTTCTCAAGTATTGCAATAATTTCTTTTTGATGTTCCGAAAGATTTCCTTTCCGTTTTGGTATTTTTGCCTCTATGGCTAGCATTCTTCCGTTTTTTAATACCCCGATAATATCGGGCAAGCCCGGTACTCCGCTGGAAAAAGCCCGTCGCTTGCCCTTATATTCACTGAAAAATTTCCCCGTCCCCTGTCTCCAGCAAAAAACTTTGTTTATTCGTAAGTATGCAAGAATTTGATTAACGATATCAGTTTCTTTTATTTTCTGTTCCATTTTAAAACTTAATCCTTTTTAGTTCATTCTCAATTTTTGACCAGTCGATGATCGCACCCAGATTCCGGTCATCAATGTAAATGTCAGCATATATTTTATGTCTGGCGAAATTCAATTTTTTATCAAAATTATGGTTGACTGCATCAGGCTTAAATCCTTTTTCTTTAAACCAAATATTCATTTCTTCAATGTATGAATCTTCCCTGCAAGTCCAAATTATAATTTTATGGCCCTGACCTTGAAGATGTTTCAATGTCTGTAAGGCATTAGGTTTTTCCGGTCCTATAGCAGGAAAACGATGTTCGACAATAGTTCCATCAAAATCAACTGCAATTATCATTGTATTCTCCTGATTATGCCAAAATTACTATTGATTTGTTTATCAATGATAATTGTGAAAGCAGCCAATTTCTAATATTTGATATTGCATCGTTTTTCCATGCTCCGCCATCGGTTTCAAAAAGAGCATATTTAATTTCGTCATCAACTTTTTTTGCTCTTAAAAGAAATTTGCTTTCAGGTTGTTCAATTTCACTAAATGTCCGGTATGGAATAAGCGAAACAATTGGAGGAAGTTTCGCTTCTCCTTCCATTGATATCCCGGCTTTGATATTTACCTGCTGAGTTATTCCGTCATCAAGAATAGTTTTAATATTTGAATCTGTGACTTTGGAGAGAAGTATAAGAACTTTTTGTAAATCTTCATTCATTTTGAAATTTGAAATACACATAACAATAAACCGTTCCAATGAAATAAAATTATCCATTTCTCTTTTTGGTTCATTATATTTTGTTTCCATAAAACAGATTCTTTCATTAAAACAGCCTGTAAGACTTGACATGATTTTTACGGATTTTTCATTTTCAATAGTAATTATCAAATCCGATATTTTTGGATCTGGTTGAGAATCGATATAGTCAATAAGAGCCGTCAGTGTTTGCGCTTTAATAGGATCAATATTATCGTAATCTTTTATAGGATTTAGTTTTTCTCTGGCAAAAGTTTTTCCATCAATTTCTACTGTTGATTCTTTTACCATGTCTTCAATTTTTTCAATAAAACTTTTATCTAACATTTAATCCTCCAATCTTTAATTCCTGATTATTTTCAGGTATTGGCAAAGGAATTTCCTTTGATGTTTCCTGGAATAATCCGGGTTGCTCACCTGCTGCCGATAACGCAAGTTTTCCGCCAATTGTTTTTACCGGCGCAAGTTTTGATGTCACAACCAGAGAAAACGCAATGTTTTCCCTCTCTTCATCCGAATTAAAGACAAGTTTTATATTGACTTCTCTCGGCTTTCTGTGATCGGTATTTGGATCGGAAATGTTTTCCAGAACCCTGTTTAATTCATACTGAAATCGTTCCTCGACAATACCGCCTTTCAGATTTTCAAGTGTAATTTTTTCATACATATAATTAGCCTCCCTTTAAAAAAATTTAATTGATCTTATCGGTAAACTTTTACAGATAAGATCAATAATTTATAAATCTATTTTATCTGTAGATTCATGTTTTCAACGATCTTTGCCCCTGGAACTTCATTTCCCATTTTGAAAGATTCTTTTATCAATTGCTTGTCAGGTTCTTTGACGGTTTTGGTTCTTACAAAAATTTCCGGTAATCCATCAACATCATCAACAACAACAACCTGTTCACTTTTTCGCCATGAAACAACAGTTGTTGAGTCCTGGATTTTTTTACCTTTATCAGCATGATTGCAAATATAATTGTGAAGATAATCGTATTTATTATCAATTGCTGATTTTCTTGCTTGAAGTTTTTTGATCTCTTCCTGAAAGGCTTTTATTTCAACGTCAAGTCCTTTCATATATTTTGCGATGTTAAGAATCTTTTCATCTTTTGCCATATTGAGCATATCAAGAAGTTCGACATAAGATTGATCAACTATGCCTTCATGTTCCTCAGCATATTTGTCCATTTCGTCAAAGAGATCCTCAAGCATCTTATCAATATTGTAGAGCTGCATTTATTCCTCCTTAATCATTTAAAACGGTGGTTTATCATCGTTTTTCTGTTCTTCAGCCCATGGGTTAAGATGATTTTGATTCTCAAATTTTCCCTGTTGGATCTTTTTCCAAACCCAATCTGGCATAAAGTCGCTTTTGACTTCTGCTTTTAAAGTTTCACCGGTTGGCGGTAGAATTTTATCGATGAGAGGAAACCCTTTATCATTCTCTGAGATTGTAAGGTTGGCATTGATTCCGATGAGTTTTGTAACATCGATTTTATCGCCGACTGCATACGGTTTTCCGCGCCATGATTCCAGATCTTTCATGAGATTTGACCGTTTTGAACTGGAAAGCGTATATTCTTTGCTAACAAGAAATCTTCTGTTTGTTTCCTTACTTCGTTTTTCCAATTCAAACATGATCATGATTTTATGCTGTTCAATATCTTTTCCGTTGAAAGTACTAACCTGAATTCCCAGATCGTAAACATGTGAACAAACAGCCTTTGATTCGCCTGTTAAAAGCGCCTCTTCTTTTACTTCTAAATCTAATGACATAATTACCTCCTATTTGATTAAATCATATATATTTTCAATGATGCCTTTTGATGTTATAATTTTTATAGCATCTTTATTTTTATTAATGACTAAGGCGTTATCTTGAATGTTTTTGATATTTGAAATATCAAAATTATAATAACCCAAAATATTTGCCGAATCGCCGATGTAGTCTACTTTTGCCGAATCGCCGATGTAGTCTACTTTTGCCGAATCGCCGATGTAGTTCACACTTGCCGAACCGCGGATGTAGTCTACTTTTGCCGAACCGCGGATGTAGTTCACACTTGCCGAACCGCGGATGTAGTTCACACTTGCCGAATCGCCGATGTAGTCTACTTTTGCCGAATCGCCGATGTAGTCTACTTTTGCCGAATCGCCGATGTAGTCTACTTTTGCCGAATCGCCGATGTAGTCTACTTTTGCCGAATCGCCGATGTAGTCTACTTTTGCCGAACCGCGGATG
>JAEHJW020009946.1_pt1 | contig 38992 bp, 41 predicted proteins | sample 9271431 | NCBI WGS metagenome assembly JAEHJW02 | reverse complement strand
TCAGAATTCCGCGAAAAAGTTCCACGCCGGCTCCCAATCAGCCAGCTTTCGAAAGTAACGGTCCTGCGTCGGGGCGCCGAGGACTCGCCGCGCCTGGCTTCTCAGAGGACTGCGAGCATCGTAGGTTCGCTTCAAACCAACCTCAATCTCCGCGTACTTCCGATGGCGGGTCACGAACTTTAAGACTTTATGCACCGCGCGCCACCCCGCATCGTTGAATCCGACAATGCCCCCGGGCACGAGCACCTTGTCAATGTAAAAGAAGTCCAGGAATACATAATCGAAGGTGTGCCGCCCGTCAACATAGGCCAGTTCGACCCGCAGGCCGGAGTTGAGCAACTCCGGCAGCGCAAGGTAGTCCGGCTTTTCAACCAGGACATGTCGCCCCGCAAAACCGCACGTGGCGACGTTGGCAATCCCAATGCCCCTCCATTTTTCGCCGGCTTGCTCCGGGTCAATCGAGATGAGCTTACCGTCACCCCCGATCTCTTCCAGGGCGGTCAGAATGGCCAACGAGGATATGCCAAACGCCATCCCAATCTCAAGAACCGTCGCCGGAGCATATTTTAAGATTGTCTGGTAAAGAGCGTCGGCGTAAAGGGCGGAAATGTTGTTGGCGTCGAGCGGAATCTCAGCCCCGCTCGAGTCCCGCACGCGGTCGGAGCGTAAGATTTCCGCCAGGACGGGATTCTTAGCTTCTAGCCGCGAGCCCACGCTCGGCACCTCCGAAGGGACACGACAAACGGGTAACCGTGGATTGAAGCGTACCCACACGATGGGTACCCCCAGGCGCAGGTACCCGGCACACCGCCCCGCCTTGCACGCTTACGCCCCGGGACCAACCCGGCCCGGGCCCCGTCGCATGTGCCAAATCATAGCCTGTGCGCGCGGGCTGGCGCAAGCCGCTCTGTTTGGCAGTCGGCAGTTTCACGCCGTGATAGGGCCTCGTCCGCGCCGGTATCGAGGCCCTACTTCACGTCACTCCAGGCGCCACCGACGCAGGCGTAGAGCGTCGAGCCGCTCGCGCCGGCGGTGTTGGAGTACAGGCTGGCGTTGGTGCAGCTTCCGCTCGGCGCGCCGGAACCCGAAGTCCACGTCGGCCCGCTCGAACTACCAAGCTGAAATTTCGTCGTGCTCAACACACCACCCAGGGACGAAAGAGCGACCCAGTTTGCTTGGCCGACCCCAATCGTCATCTCTCCGTCGTTGCCGCTGTCCATCTCAATGCTCGGAGTGCTCCAGCCGCTCGAGAGGAAGTTAATGTCATTAGGTGAGTTGATATTGAGATTGTTCGAGCCGTCCAGCCACAGAGATTTCCAGGCGCTCCCTGACGTTTCTAACCACTGAAGCGGCATATTGTTGTAATAGGTTTCCGGCGTCGAGGCGCTCTGATAAGAGTTCGAGACCCAATTCGAGCTGAGCGTGTTCGCGGCGCCGTTCGGATTGTTGATTCCGCCGCCCGAAGTCACGTTGTTCAGCCCCATCAGGCTATTGCCCACAACCGTGTTGGAGCTGGCGCCGGTGTCCAAATTGATCGAGTAGCGGTACTCATTCGACGGCCCAAACTGGAAAATGTTCCCCTCGATCATGTTCCATCGGCCATCGCAGTAGATGCCGTCGGCTGTGCCGGCCGACTGCGTGCCCGTGAACTGGTTGCCGATAATCGTGTTCTGATTGCTGGTTCCCAGGTTGATGCCGTCGCCCTGGTTATCAATCTGCGAATCTTCAATCCAGTTGCCTCCGCTGCCGCTGTCCAGCAGGATGCCGGCGCCGCTGTTCCCGCCAAAATCGTTCTGCACCATGCGAATGCCGCCGCCAGAAATCTCGACGCCGTTAGAACCGTTGTCCTCAAACTGCGACTGCTGAATGAATAAATCCGTGGTGCTCGTCACATAGAGGCCGTCACCTTTGTTCCCAATCGAAAACACGCCTCGCATCAGAGCGCAGCAGCTATTTTCCACCTCAATGCCGTCGCTCGCCGCTTGCCGCGTAGTCACGCCATCCAGAAGGAAGTCGCCCACGCTATTGAGCAGCAGGCCCACCTGGGCTCCCGCCTGATTGTTGCCGTCAATCGTCACGTAGCGCAGGGCTTGATTTTGCTCGCCGACATCCTGCGTTCCATCCACCAGCACGACTTCCGGCAAGTTCGCGCCGGCCTTGGCCATAATCACGGAAGCATTGGGCATGAAGGTGTTGGTGCCTTGCGGCATCCCCGTAATCGAGGAGCTGTCATAGACGGTCACGTTGGACCCCACAATCAGCGTCTCTCCGCCCAGCCGGAGCGCGACGGGCTTGTTATCCGTGCCCACAAGACTGACCTTAACGCCCGTGGTGGTGATGCCGGTCGAGGCTTCGGTCCAGTTGGTTCCAATGGGGATTGGCGCCATGTTCGTGCTCCCTTGCAAGATAGTCGAGGGACCGGTATTTTGCAGCGTCTCCGTGCCGCTCGACGTGGACACATAGACGTTCCATCCTTGGTCCGAAAGCACGCCGCCCGAAGGCGGTGAGGTCACGACGAGAAGGTTGTCCGCCGGCACCGCCAGGCTCGCCTCCGCCGACGCCAGCGACTCCCCAGCCGAGTCCACCCACGTCACCTTCACGTAGTACGTCGTGGCAGCGAGCGTTCCCCCTGCTACATAGGAAAGCGTGGGCGCGGCAGAAGGGCCATTGTACGGCAACGTTCCCACAGTAAAACCGCCTGCGCACACTTGCGTGCCCTGAAAGTTGGCCACCACCACGCCGCCCGTGGCCGGCAGATCGTTCACCGCATTCTGAATCTTTTGGCAGGCGTCCGCGCCCGGAAAAGCGTCCGCGTAGCGAATGTTGTCGCGGTTCGCCTGCACGCTCGCCACGCTCTGGCCGAGGAGCAGTGACGAGTGACAAGTGGCCAGAGAGAACAGAAGAACCGTCCCGGCCACAACACTTGCCACATTCCGCTTGCGGCTTGCTACTCGCCGCCGGTCATTTGTCATCTTTCCGCTCACCATACCATCACCTTCCCTGTCACGCCGGCGCCCGAGGACACAAGATACAAATTCGTTCCGTCCACGTCGGTCGGCGACTGAAACCAAATCGCGCCGCCGGAAGTCATTCGCAATGCGACGCCCACCGGCGCCCGGCCAAGAAAATGCTGCACCGTGAAGTTGCCCGGCGCAGCCGGCGCAAGCGCAATCGCGCCAAAAATCTTCGTCGCTGGGGTCACAGCCGTCACCGCTGTGGCGCTGGTGACCACCTGCCCAATCAGCGCGTCGCCCGTCGCGTTGGGCGTGGGGTTCGCGCTGTAATAAAATCCGCTCGTCGAGTTGTACCAGAGATAACTCGTGGCGCTGGCCGCTGCCGCCGTGAGCGCCGGCGCGGACGTGGGCGCGTAGCGTTGTCCCTGTGCGTAGAGCGCTCCGGCCGTCAACCCCGGCGTCAACGTCGAGGAAACCGACAGCGCAAAGCCGCCGGTCACGCCCGAAATCCCCAAATCGGTGAACAGCGGCCCCAGGACGCCCGCCGCCTGGATGGCCGTTTGAACGTCGTTCGCATCCTGCAGCAGGCTGTCAATGATTTGCCAGTTGGTATCGAGATCGCTTTCGTAGTTTTCGCCGTGCTGCGGCTCAATGATGCCCTTGCGCGGCAGCACGGTTCGGACAATCGCCATAGATTAATCTCCGCCTGTTCCGGGTGTGAGCGTCTGGGTCAGTCGCTTGGCGCGGACGCGCACCTTCACCATGCCGTCGTTGGTGATGGTTTCGGCGCCGCCCGGCTGGTAGTAGCTCACCCGCGTTGCGACCTTGCCGGTCGAATCGTCAATATCGAAGTTGAACCAATAAAGCTCGCCGGGTCCGCTGTTCGAGCTTGCCTGCACGGGTTCGGCTTGCTGGCCCGGCACAAAGCCCGGCGCCGGCGCGCGCGAGGCAAAACCCACGATGTTAAATTCGCACTCGAGCAGCGAATAGATGTAGCCATCGGCCACGCTCACGGGCGTGGGCACCGTATCCCCGTTCGCAAACCAGCCCATATAAAACCGCTCGTCGTTCACCACGCCGAACTTGGCGTTGTTGGAGATTTTGGTCATCACGTAATCGGTGACCGGCTGTCCCGCCGCCAAATCCGCGTCCGGCAAATCGAAAAACCCCGGAATTTCCGCCAGCGTCAACTGACTCATCGTCGAAGCTCCTTAAAAAATCTCGTTGCCGGGCGAGCCGTCGGCATTCTCGCCGCCGGTCGCCGAAGCCGAGATGAACATGTACTGCTCGCGTTGGGCCGCCGTGGCGCTTGACCAAGCGGGCACGTTCGCCGACGCTGCCGCAACCTGATAAGCCTTGGTGAGGCTCATAAATCGCGTATCGAGCAGCGTGAATTGCATTTGGCCTTTGGCGTAGTCCGGCTTCCGCTCGATCACCTCGCACAGCACGTTGGAGAGGCCGAGCGCCCCTTGTCCCTCGTCGGAAAAGTCCGGCACTGCCGAGTGCGTCAGCGTTACGTAATCGCCAATCTCGACCGGCAACGAACTCAAAAACGCCGTCACGTGATAGCGCACGGTGTTGAAGGCGTAGCGGCTGAACATCTGGCTGGCCAGCAAAAACCCGCGTAAAAAGCCGCCTCGCGCTGATTGCACGCCGGTGGATTCAATCTGCGCATTCGAGATTTTGCGAAACTGATTGATGGAAGCCTGATTCTGCTCGGTCACCTGCTTGCCGTAGGCGCGCGACGCCATCGTCGGCAACGCGTCGTTCACGTCCATCCGCAGCGTCAGCATGTTGACGAGCGGCGCTCGATCCACCTTCGGAATCCCTATCACGTTGGCGGGGGTGAAGCTCCCGACCGGCGTCTGATTCACCGGATTCTTCATCGGCTTGAGGCCAATGCGCCCGTCCGCGTGAACGATGGTGACGAGGCCCAACGGCCGCAACAAATACATTTCAAGCCACGATTTCGCCTGCATGGGGCTGGTCATCTTGAACTCAAACCAGTCTCCACCAAACATCCCGTCGCGCAGCGCCAAAATTCCCGGCACGTCAATAAATTGGTTCGGGTTGATGAGCGTTTCTGGCTGCCCCGGAACGTATTTTTTCCAAAACGGATTCGACGCCACCAAGCCGAGCGAGGATGAGCTTGACGGCGTAAGAATCGGCGCAAGCGCGGGGTCTTGTCCCACGCCCAGCTCGTTTTGCAGTGCCGCCAAAAAAATATCCAGCGGATTGCCTTGCACAAACCGCGGGTTCTGATCTGAAACTGGAAAAGCGTTCGGCAGCCACTGCGGCCCGGCCGGGGTGAACATCTTCGTTCCCGGCAAGTATTCGCCCGGTCCGCCCATCGCCCAGACGATGCTGCCCGCGATCCAGCGCTGCAAGTCGGCGCAGGTCAGGGTCACGCGCCCGCTCGAGTCCCAGCCCACTTCGGTGATTTGCACAGTGTGGAGCGGGACAAAATCGCCGTAAGAAAGCCCCGGAAAACCCATCTTTAGTTGCGCCGTCGCGCCAATCAGCGCTTGCTCGGCGGCGAGCGCCTTGAGCGTCCCGCTCGGATCAATCGCCGTCACTTGAAACGTTCCTACGCTCGATGAGCCGCTTTGATCGTCCACCGTTTGCGACGCGCCTTCAGGAATTTGCAGCACCGGCAAGGTGGCGGGCAGCAGGTTGGTAGAAAGCGGCAAGCTCGGCTGCATCGCCGCAAGCCACATCCACGCAGTTCCGGCCACTGCCGCCCAGACGTCGAATTCCCACGGCAAGTCCCGCGAGGCCAGCGAATACTCGACGAGCGACCCATCGCCGGTCACGAGCGAAACCGTGTATTGACCCGCGACGAGTTCGGAAAGCACTGCATCGAGGGATGTTCCGAGACCGGAGAAATAGTCGGCCAAGCCCGTGGCGTTATAGAGCCGCAAGAGCGCCAGAATCATGCTCCAGGTCATTTCCTGGCTCACGGAAAGCGGCGAGCCGGAGTAGCCACCCGGCGAGTCGTTGTAAAACTTCATCCCTGAAAACGGCGTGGTTTCGGAATACGCCTCATTCCAGGAACTCGTCTGGTTGGAGAGCTGAATGGTCTGATTCGTCAGCAGAAATTTCTGATAGGCGAACTTCAGGCACTCGACGGCTGCCGTGTCGTTGCCCTCCGCATCGGCCAACAGCGCCGCCCAAACGCCGCTCGCGTCGCACGCTTCGCCCACATCAAGGACGGCGGGAGGGCCGGAAGTCTGCGGGTCAATTCCTTGCGCAAAGTGCCCCGGATCGCCGGCCATGCCGGTCAGCTCCCAGGTCGCGGTGCCGTCCGTGACCGTTGCGCCAAGCGTGGTTGGCCACGCGGGCTGCGCCGTGCCGCTCGTTCCCGCCACAATGCACTTTTGCTGGTTGCCGTTCGAGTCTTGAACCTGGGCGCCCAGCGGATAGGCCGTCGAAGCGCCCCACGCCGAAGCCGTCGGCGCCGTGTAGAGATAAGCCAGCAGGTTCGAGCCGACGGTCTCCGCGATGTCCCCAATCTGCGTGGCGAGGTTTTGGTACGAGCTCGCCGTCGCCTGGGTAATCGCCCCGACCTTGAGCTGCTGCGTCGCCGCCAGCGTCAGAATTTGACTCGCCACGTAGAAGGCAAAATAAACGTCGAGGTTGTGTTCCGTGGAGCAGGACTTTTCAAGCCCAGGGACAAACTGATAGCCAGGGTTGATGTATTCGCCGTAGCCGAGGTAGAAGAAGCCCTTTCGCAGGTCGTTGTCCGCCGACTGAAGCGTCAGCAGAAACTCTATCATGCTGATGAGCGTCGGCACCGGCGAGAAGTCCTGCGTGAACTGGATGTACCGCGCCATCGCGTAAACCACCCACGCCATCGCGCCCGTGCGAATGTAAGCCTCGCCGACTTGGCCGTAATAAACGTCGTAGGAAAAGCTGAGGGAGCCGGTCGGCTGCGGCGTGCCCACGCTCAAGTTATCGAGATACATCACGTCGCCCGCGTCGCCGAGCGTGATTTTGAAGCTCGTGATCGAGGTGAGCGTGTCGCCCGCCAACTCGGAAATCAGTGAGGCGATTTGAACCTGAGTGGTTCGCCACTGGCCGCCCCCGAAGCCGATGGGCAGCGTGATGGTCGTCCCAGAAAGCGACGCCGGCGCGACCGCGCCGTTCGTCACCTCAATCAGCGTGACTTTGCCGTTCTTCGTGGTGACGCCGATCTGCGCGTTCCAAGTGGAGGTACTGGACGTAGGGTCGTAATGCTCAAATTGAAGCAGCGTGTCGGTTGAATCCGGTAGCCCGCTGCCGACATATGTGAATTCATCCCCGGCCGCAGCGGCTTGGAACTCAATCACCTCGCCGGTGCCGTACGGTGGCTCCTCCGGCGTCATGGAGTTCGCGCTGACGTTGGCAATCGTGGCGCTCGCGTCTGACTTCGACCAGTTGGCCGTCCCGCCTTCCTCGGCGTTCTCCAAAATCAGTGACGGCAAATAGCCGGGGTTTTGAATCAGCTCCTCGATCTGCTCGATGATCTCGAGCGCCGCCGAGGTGTTGCCCGAGCCGATGAACGCCAAGATGGCCAGCGCGTCGTCATAGATGAAGCTGCGGTTCTGGAGCGCCCCGGCATTGGTCGCCGTGGGATCCGGCACGTAAAGCGGGTCCGACGTCGGCACGGCGAGCGACCGCACCATGCCCTCAAACGCCGCCGACTGCTCGAGCGAAGAATACACTTGCGTCCAGCCATTCACCGGATCGTCGTAAAGAATGTGGACCGTGGGCGTGCCGGCGCTCGGCCACACGCTTGAGCCGGCCCGCGCATGCCACTCATCCGCCTCCACCATCAATGGCACGTTATCTTCCTGCAGGTACTCGATGTCTGTCTTGACGAAAATCTGCGCCTTGTAGCCTGAGAGCTTGTACCCCAAGCCCATGTTCGAGTGCGCGGACCAACCGGTCGGGATTTGGCTGCCGTACCAGCCGCTCGCGGGCTGTGGCGCCGTCGAAGGATAAAGCACGGCGAGAATCTGCCCCGGCGCAACTCCGGCCACGCTGAAGGTTCCCGCGTTCGCCAAAGCGTCGTTGCCAAGCGCCGTCTCATAGAGCGCGGAGCTGCCCATGTAATAAAAAACGTCGGTATGAACAAACACATCCACGCGGTAATCGGAGCGCGGGTTGAGCAAGTTGAAGCAGTAGCCGAGCGCCGCCCAGCCGGTATATTTGTAGCCGAGCGCAATCAGTTTCCACACCTGCGTGTTGTCGGCCGTCAACGCGCCGAGCGTGGTGGGCCAGTTGGGCGGATTGTTGTTCCCGCCGCAGCCGGTCACCGACGCCGAGCACGTCACCCCGTCCACCAGCGCCATCTGCGTGTTGCCGTTGCCATCCACAATCATTTGCCCGAAGGTGTAGCGCGTGCCCGGCTGCCACTTGGCTATCACCCCGGCAATCTGCGGCGAGCCTGCCGTGATCCAATTGCTCGAAGCGTTATAGAGCAGCGTCTCCTGCGCCTGCTGCATTTGGCTCGTCACTTCATACGAGTTCACGAGCAGATTGCCCCACGGCAGCGCAATCGGCGAGGCATTGATGGGATATCCGTCCGGCCCCTGCTGATTATCCGGCAGCAAGCCGGCCGGCAGCGCCAGCACGATGTTCTCAACCTGCTGCTGAGGAAACGGCTGCGCTTGCGCGCCCGAAAGTGTTTGCCCGGTGGCAAAGTTGATGAGCGACTCAATCCCGCACTCGATGAACCCGGAGGCGGGAGCCGGGGTCGTCGGATACGGCGTTGCCCCGGCCGTTAGGAGGGCGTTCGCCAGCCAGTTGCCGACGGCCGAACCTTGCCGCGATAAAAGCCAGCGCAGCGTCCGGTTCATGTCCGTCCACATCCGTCCGGGCCAATATGTGCTCAGCGTCGCCATGCTCTACCTGTCGCGCCTTATCGGTAGCCCTTGTCCCGCTCTGGCGGGATCAGTAATTCACCGTCCAAGTCAACGTCAGCGTGTCATTCGCCTGCAAGCTGACCGACGTAAACGTGTTTTCAAAGCACATCGTGCCGCTGCTGGCGGCGTTGAACATTCCCGCCGCGTCCGCCGATTGCGCGGCCGTCGCCGTCCAAGTATGGGCAACCGAATAGCTGGATGCGCCCGTGGTGTGCGAATACGTTCCTTGCGCGCGCGCCAGGCCATTCGTAGTGATCTCCCCCGAAAGCGACGTGTCCGTGGCTGCCGGCGTGATGGCCGTGGCGGTCAGCGCCAAGTAGTTGCACGTCGCGGGCGGCGTCGAGGTGTTGCCCATCACGCTCGCTTGCCAATCGAGTCCCGCGTTCGTCTCCAAGTTGTGCCCGCGCCAGCGATAAAAGACTTTTCCGTCGGGATGCCGCGCCACAATCGTTACCACGTCTTCGCGCGGTCGCGCCCGCTCGCTCAGCTTTCTGCCTCCACTCGCCAGCACCATCCCGCAGAGCGAGAGCACGCCAATCCATCCGCCCCAAAACGCCTTGCGCGCCCATGAGCTTGCCATTCGCCACCTCTCGTTTCTCTCCCTCATTGCTCCTCCTCTTGCACCTGCAAGTCCACCGTGCCTTCCAAGCTTCGATTGGCCGAGGTCGTCACCCGCGCCGAGATGACATGCTCCTCGCCGACCACGCCGCCCTGATACCAAAAAATCACCTGCGTTCCGCTCACGTAAGGCGCTGGCGACGTGGCGACAATTTCGGCGGTTGAGTCGAGCCCCGTCGCCATGTTGACGCTGGTCACTGAAACCAGCGCGATCGTTTCTCCGGTTGCCAGCCGCTCCACAAAGTCCACATAGTAGCTGTCTATCTCGTAAGGCGTTTTCGTGATGAGCGCCATCGAATCCCTCGCTTATTGCGGCTTTTGCAAAACCGTTCCTGCGCCATGCCCGCTGACGGCCGCGCCTTGCGTCTTTGCGCCCAGCGTCGCGCCCTGGCGGCGCGGGGAGATCGCTGCGCCGCCAGATTGAGCGCCGAGCGTTGCTCCATGGAGCGGCGCCACGCGCGCCCCGGAGCGGTAAAACGATGTGACCGCATCCATCAGCGTTTCCGCTTCTGTCGCCGCGCGACCAAAGGCCGCGAGACGCGCCAACGAGTCCGACTGCGCCAGCGTTTCTGATGGCGCTCGCGTGATGGCTGTCTGCCGAGCCAGCGCGTCGGCAAGCGCTTGCGACTCGCCGAGCGCAACCACCGCGCCGAATGACCGGCCGACAGCATCGCTCACGCTCTCCGACTCCGACGCCGTGGCAATGTAGCCTGCGCTTCGCGTGGGCGCGTCCGAAACGGTTTCCGCCTCGGCGAGCGTCCTGCCAAAAGCTCCCAGGCGCGAGACCGTATCCGATTGCGAAAGCGTTTCGCCGGGCGCGCGGGAATATGCCGCGAGTCGCCCGAGCGAATCCGAAACCGGCTCCGTCTCCGCGAGCGTCACGGCCACGCCGAACTGCTGCCCAAGCGAGTCGGAAATGCTTTCGTTTTCCGCCAGCGTTACCGGAAAGCCTTCGCTTTGGGCCACGGAATCCGAAGTCGTCGGCGTGTCCGTCACGCCCCGCCCAAATCCCGCCACGCGCGCAATCGCGTCGGACTGCGAGAGTGCTTCAGAAAGCGAGACGCTGTAAGCATTCGCCCCCGGCATCGTCACAATATCGTTCGTCGCGTTGCCGGCGTCGAAGGTCACCGATTCATTCTGATGTGCGGCGCTATTGGTAATTTCTACGATTACCTGCACCCGGTCCGTCGAGCTCGTCCCCATCAGCGCCCCGGAGATCGTCATACTCTGGACGCCCGTCGCGCCGAGCGAGATATTCTGCCCCGTCAGGCTGCCGACTTCTCCCAAATTGCTTCCGGTGCTCGACACCCGGACCACGCAGGTCGCGGTCCAGGACAGGTTCGTATTGGCCGTGGTCACATCGAGCTGGACTACCCAGTTGCCGGCCGGCCAGGAGGTTAAGCCAGGGACTCCGCTCGCGGAGTTGAGCACCAGCTCCTCGGTTGAGCCCTTCGCAATCGTGGTCGCATAGCTTCCCGTTGTTGCCCCGCTTGAAACGAGCGCCTGCGGCGGAAGGGAGCCGAGCGCCGTGGCGTTGGAGCACGATCCCGGGTAGCCCGTCAAGTCGCTCGCCGCCGCCGACTCGACCAGCGTCGAGCCGCGCAGCCACCCGGTCAGGCCCAAGAATGCCAGCCCCAGCCATGCGGTCCGGCGCGCGATTTTCCCTATTCGGTCCACTCGATGCTCACCTCTAGGCTCGCTGCCGCGCTCACGTTAATCGCCAGGCTCTGCCCGGCGCTCTCGAGCGTGGGGGCCTGGTCGCCCGCCGTCGAAAAGTTCTGCGTAAACGTGCCGCCGGCCGCGACGGTGGCAATGGCAATCGTTCCCGCCGCCGTGCCCGCGGTGGGCGCGACAGTGTAATCGGCGAGCGTCGCCGTCGCCGGTGGGTCGCTCGAGCTCATTGCCACCGCGGTCGGCGCCGTTCCCGCCGTTCCGCCGCTGTCGGCGCTTGTCCGCTCGATCAGCGACACCACCACCTGAGCGCTCGCGCCGCTCACCGTCACCTGCTCCACGCGCACAACCTCCGAGCCAAAGGAAATGGTCGCGCAGTCGCCCGTCCCGCCGCAGGAAACCGTAAAAGCCGCGCGATAGGTCGGCGCCGGAACGCCTCGCTGGGTCACCGTCTGGGCGCGCAACATCGGCCCGCTCAAAGCGGCCAGCACCGCCGCCAGCCATCCTGCCGCCCGCACCGCTTTCGTCTTGCTTCTTGTCGTTGTTCTCATTGTCCATAGCCTCCTATCCCGTATCCCAAAACCCCGTAGCCGCCCGGCGGCGCCAAAAGCGCCGGATTGAAGCTCGAAAGAATCACCCCGGCCGTCGGAATCTCCAGCGCATAAAGCGGCTGCTTTTCGAGCTGCCCCAGTTGCGTCAGCCACGTTTGGTTGCCCTGAATCATTCTCGTGGCACGGCTATCCTGGCCGTGGCCCCTCCTGAGCGCGAAGCCCCTGCTACGTCACCACCTGGCGAAACTTCAGCTTGAATTTGTAAAGCCCCGGCGCGCGGTACGCCGCCTGCCACGTCGTCCCTTCGAGCCAATAATTCGTGAAGCTCGATTGCGAGCTGTCCGGGTAATAGCTGAACTGGCCGCCTTGAAGCGCGTACTGCATGAACGTGTTCCAGTTCTGCACGTCGGTGCCTGAGAGCACCGCCGCCATCGTGATTTCCAGGAAATTGTCAATGCGTTCCAGGATGGATTCCCGCACGCCGCTCGAGCTGAGGTTGTCGTGCCGCGTCGCCACCGCGTTGTACGCCGCGACGCCCGTCGGCGGATACGTGAACGGAAGCGTGTTCACCGCGCCGCCCACCGTGTAAGTGATCTTCGGATAAGCCATCTCAATGTCCTACCGGCGCGCCGCGCTCGACGGTGGTGGCGTGCAGATTCACGCTGCCGCTGCGCACCGCCTCAGAAATCGAAGGCACCAGCGCCGCCGCCGCCTGCCGGCCGTCAATGTGCAGATTCACCACCAGCGACGGCCCCATCGAGCCGGGCGCGAGCCCGGGAGCAATTTCTCCGCCGCCGTATTCCCCGCTCGTCTCGCCGCCGTATTCGCCCCGGCCGCGCTCGCGTCGCCCCGCTCGCTCCCCAAGCGGGCGCCCGCGACCTCCCGCGGCTCCGCGTCCCGCTCCCGGAATCGCCGCGCCCAGCCCTCCAGCGGCTCCCGCCACGGCGTAAAACAGCGCCGCCGACTCAAACGCCGCCGTCGCCGCCGGAGGATTCCAAAACAATTCCGCAAACCCCACTGCCGTTTCGTAGATGGCGTGGACCAGCGCCTGCGCCGCAATCGAGGCCAGCGTTGCCTTCAACGCCTTCTCCATCGCCGCGCCAATCGAGCTGCCATAGACAATCGCCTGCGCCACGCTGGTGCCCATGGCCGAAGAGAACTTCATCAGCGAAATGCCGGACATTTCCGTGGCTTGCCGAATCTGCATCAGGCGCAGTTCCATCTCCGTGAACGCCGGCGCCGCGCTCTTCGCGTAATCCGTCGTCTGGCGCAATTGGAGATTGAACTGCCGCAGCGTCTCGCCGAGCGGCCCGTAGCCCCGCTGCGCGTTGCGAGTGAAGTTTTCAAGCGCCGCCGTCACCACCGCGAAATGCCGATGACTCTGCCGCGCCCACTCCGTCAAATTCAGCCCCGCGTCCGCCCATCGCCCGCCAGAACTCGTCTGAAAATTGCGGACGTGTTCTTCCGCGTGGGCCGGGTCGGAGGCTATTCGAAATAACAGATGGGTTCGGTGGTCGGTCATCGTTTCCTGCTCTCTTTAACGCGGTCGCGGCGGCTTTGGCCGCGCCGCGCTGATCGGCGCGCGGCTCGCGTCACGCCGTCTTGGTCGGCTCACCAAAAAATCTCCCTGGGCCGTTCGAGCGTTTCTTCGCTCCACTCATTGAGCGTCTGCCGTTCCCTTTCGAGCAGCCGCGCCGCCGCCGCCAAATCAAAATCGAGCGCCACCACGGGGTCGCGCAGCCGAATCATGGCGCTCGGTCGGCAGCCGAATTTTTCCGCCGCCAGCGCCAGCAACAAAAAGTTCTCACCGCGAACGAAACCCGTCGAGCCGGCGGCTCGCACTCTCCTCCGCGCGGCGGCGTCTCGGCTGCCGCAACCCCTCATCGCTTTCGGCCTCTTCGGATTCGCTCAAGGCGCGGCACGCCCACTCAAAGATGAACACGCAATCTTCCGCCGGAATATCGCGCAGCGAGATTTCTCCCGGCCCTTCGCCGATAGGCGGCTCGAGCACGCTAGCTTCCACCAAGTGGCTGGCGAACCCCGCCAACTCCAGCACCTCCTCCGTCGTCATCTCGTGCGCGGTGTCGCCTTCCGGCTCGACCGCCGCCGTTATCAGTCGCGCCGGCAACCGCCCCGCCACCACCCACTCGAGCGGTTCGGGCCGCGCCGCCAGGATGGTAGTTCCGCTGGGCAGCGTCAATCGCACGGCGCGGGCTCGGCGCTGCGCTTCGGCGGCCGCTTGCCAATCCCCCACGCTTGCAATGCCGTTTGGTTTTTTTTCGCTCATGGTCAAGGTCCTCATGCGTCGGATTTCACTTCTATGCCTTGCAGTCTTCGGCTCCCCGTTTTCCTCGAATGTCGCGCGAGCGCCGCTGGCGCAGCCTCCTCGTTACGTCTGCCGATAAATCTTTCCCACCTGATCGCCGGCCGGCCGTGTCGCATCGGCGAGTCCGGTCAGCTTCACCTTGTACGTGGTCTCCTTGGCCCGCTGGAACGGAAGCTGCACGGCCTCAGCCTGGTAAGCCTGGTAGAGCTGGCTCACCACGAATTTGCTCGGCGCGTTGCGCCGCGGCGAAATCACCGCCACCGACATGCGCGGCACGGCCAAAATGCCGCCAAAGGCGATTTCCTCGTAATTCTGCTCGCCCGCCGGCAGCCCGGCGTCCGTGCCCGTGGCGTAGGTGCCGTGGGTGATAAAGTTTTGCAGGTTGGCAAGGTCGGACTGCATCATCGTCAACTCCAACGTTGCCGCCTCCGCCGTCATAATGACGTCCACCGGCCCGGCCACCTGATCGGCGCTCACTTCCTCGAGCTTGGGCGCCAATCCCACCGTGGCGGCGCCGGTCGTCGCCCCGGCAAAAACGTTGGAGCCGATTTCCGTCAACTGCCACGTCACGCTGCCGTCCGTGACCGTCGCGCCGAGCGTCGTGGGCCACGCGGGCGCCGCCGTCCCTGACGTTCCGGCCACCGTCACTTGCTCGATGTTCCCGTTCGCGTCAATGATCTGCTGCCCGAGCGCGTAGGCCGTCGAGGCGGCCCACGGCACCGCCACCGGCGTCCCCGTTGCGTCAATCAGCAGCCGCTTGCCCGTCAGCGGCCGCACCACCTTCATCCACAGCATTCCGGGCCCTTGATGAATCTTCGTGACATCCACCGTTGCCATGCATCCTCCAGCGATTGATTCATTCCTTCATGGCGTCACGGGTTCCCTGCCTCGGCCACCCGACGACCCGATGAATCAATCGAACCCTCCCTCACTGCTCTTCCATTTCCACCACAAACTCGATTTGCGCCTGCCGGAGCGTCCCCGCGCCGCGCCGCGTCGTCAACTCGCTCCAATGGTGTTGGGTCACCCGCAGATCCAACAGGTGGCTGGTGGCGCTCAACCCCGACGTCGTGCCGCTCGGCGCGGTCGAAAGCGCGATGGGCAGCGGAAGATAAAAATCCGCGAGCGCCGCCGACGTCAGCACCATATCCACGGCCCGCGCGTAATCCATCGTGTCTTCGACCAGCCATTCCGGGTCCGTGCCGGGAACGAACAGCGTGCAGCTCATCTGCACGGTTTCCGCGCGCAACCCGATATCCGCCTGCGGATCGAAGGCGATCTGCTGCGCCGCCACCACGATGGCCGGCGCGTTCTGCACCGCCGACGCTTCCTTATAAAACCCGACAAACGGCCCGAGCGCCCGGCTCGCCGGCCGCGTCGCGTTCACCAGGTCAAGCGCCGCCTGCTGGTCGCGCTGCAAAATGGCGATCAGTTGATCCACCAGCGGCCTTGCGAATTGTGCCTGATACGTGGGAATCATCTTTCACCCGCGCCGCGCGCGGCTTCGCGCCCCGCCGCGCCGCCGCGCTTAATAAACGTCATTTTTGCGGAACGCCAAATTGAGGTTGTCTTCCGGATCGGTCGGGTCGGTTTCCTGTCCGGCGATGCCGCCGAATTCCGGATAGACGTCGCCCGTCCGCGCCAGGGTGACGAACAATTTGTCGTAGGCGCCCTGATTCAGCTCCGCCATCATGTTCTCGTAAGATTTGCGGAGCGTATTCGGATTGGCCCAGCCGGCCGCTGGCGCGCCCGGCCCCAGCATTGAAAGCAGCGCGTCCCCCAGATCCGCCGCGGCGCCGATTTCGTTCATCATGGAAAGCACGGCGTAGGCGGCGGGATTCACCGTTTCGAGTTCGCTCAACACGTAGCCGCGCGCCGTCGCCAGCGCCGTAATCCGCGCCGCCTGGTTGTCTATCCAACTTTGAATTTGAAGGTCGGGCGGGTTTTGATTCACCCCGCCCCGCTGAAATCCCGGATAATGCGCCGCCACCGCCTCGACCGTGGTAAACGCCATAATCCGATCCTCCTTCCATGAAGCCTCGAAGGTCGAAAGGTCGCGCGCCCCTGGGCCACGCGCCCTTCGACCCTCCGCCGCTGTTTACGCCACCGCGCTCAGAAACAGATAAGCCGCTTGCGGCGCCACCAACTCCAAGTCGTAGTAGAGTTGCGTCTCCACCACGTCCGCCGTGCGCGATTCGTCGCGATACCGCTTCACCAAAAAGCCGTTTGTGTTGGCCCCGAACAACCAGGTGAATTGATACCCCAGCGAAACGGTTCGCCGCCCCGGGGCGGGCGGCTTGTACCACAGCAGCGCGTTGTTGCCCCAAACGTTCACGAAGTTATCCGGCTCGCCTTCCCCGGCCGTGTTCATGATGGCCGAGGCCACGTAGAAGTAGTCCACGTTGAACGCGGCCTTCAAATGATCCGGCTGCAGCACGCCCACTTGCGTGTACTTGAACCGGTCAATGATGGCCGGATGGTTCCGCAGCGCCGTGAACACCGGATAGCCGATCAGCAAGGCGTTCGGCACCAGCCCAATCTGCTGTTGGATAATCGGCTTCACTTCTTCCACCGTGGTCACCGGGTCGGGCGAGCTGGTGTCCGACCACTGATTGGTTCCCGAAAGCGTCGTGTTTTGGGTGATATTGGCGGGGTTGCTGGCTAAGTTGGCCGCCAAAATCTCCCGTTGCAAGAACAGCAAGTCGGTCAACGTTTCCGTCGTGTCCACGTCCACGTCAATGGCCTGGTCGGCGTTGGCGCGCAATTCATCCGGAATGGCTTGCGCCAGCGCGTGGCCTTCGGCGTAGTACGTATTGGTGGAAAGCGTCCAATTGATTTCGTTGGCTCGCGCTCCCGGCCGTCGGGCATCGCTCATGACCCGAAAGCGGTCCTTCGAATAGATAAAGTACTTGTTGGACTGCTTGGTCACGGGAATCGGCGGGAAAACCGCGTCCGCCACGAACTGAGCGTTGTGATAAGCGATGGACACGTTGGTCAAGGCTGTATCCACGTGCACCATCGAGACATCAGGCATGGTTTTTTCTCCCCTAGCCGCTTCGAGCCGGCGCTCCGCGCGCGGGTCGTCGCGCCGCTTCCGCCCCCGGCGAAACCGGCGCTCCAACACGGAGACCTGTCAGCAGGTCGCCGAGCCTCGAGCGGGCTTAAAGTGCTCCGGCCGCTGACGACCGTGAGCCTGCCCCGCGAAAATCCATCGGCAAGGAGTCTGCGGCAGCTCTGAACCGTTCGCCCTCCACCTACCCCTTGCCGCCCCTGGCCACGGTTAACTCACCGGCACCACGCACACCCCGGGCGTCAGGAAAACGAAAAAGATTTCCCCCGCCTGTGTCGCCGAGGATTCCGCGATGCCCACAATGTTGTGCGCTGTCGCCGAGGCCGGCACGGTGGTCAGATTCGACGCCTGCAATTGCCCTTGCGCGTTGGCGATTTCCACGTACTGCCCGGCCGTGATGGCGCTCGCGGCGATGGCGCGCGAAATCCCGTACTTGCGCACCGCCACGTTTTCGCCCTGCAAGATTTGGTTCTCCTGCGTGATCCCCAAGCAGACTTGATTCGCCCCCGAGGGCAGTGCGCAGTGTCCGTCCGCCGAGCCCGGCACCACCGCCGTGAACGTGGCCACGCCTCCCGCCGAGTCAATCGTGTAAGTCTTATCCAGAACGTACGTTGCTCCTGCCATTTCCTCTCCTTCTGGTGCGCCGCTCAATCAAGCGGCGGATTTTGCTCGCTCCCGCCTCGGCGGGACCGGCTCGCTCAACCTTCCCGCTGCTCGGCTTCGCGCCGGCAACCGGCTCTACTCTCCGCTCACGGCCCGTCGGTATTTCTGAATCAGGTCGGGCTGCTCGCGCCCCAGCTCCGTCAGGGCTTGACCGTAACTGATGCCGCGCTCGCGCATTCGCTGCTCGGCCAAGAATTTGACTTGCGCGCCCACATCCGCCGGCCCCGCGCTCGCAAACCCCACCGGCCGCAGCGGCACCCGCGCCGGTTGCTCGCTCAGCAGCTTGGAGAAGGTGGCAAAGTCTGACAATCCCACCCGCCGCCATTCGCCCCGCTGCCGCGGCAGGATTTTTCCGGATTTCACCGCCTCCTCCAGCGCCTCCTCCACCCGCGCCCGAAATATCTCTTCGGCCGCCACCCGCTTGCCGCGCGTTTCGGCTTCTGAGAGCGCCGCCGCCGCTTGCTCCAGCGGAATCTCCTCAACTCCCGCTTCCGCCGGATCCCCCGTCAGCCCCATTTCCTCCAACACTTCCTGCAACTCTTCCGGGTCGGCGTAGTACTCATCCGTGAAGTCCGGATGGGTCAGCGCCACTTTCCCGTCCGCCGCAGAAACTTCCACTTTTTTCATAAAGCCTCCTCCATGCTGTTTTGCCGGTTTGCGGCCGGCCTCCGCTTTGCCTGTCCCGCCGCTCCCGCCTCGGCGGGACCGGCGGCCTTCCCACGTCTCCGGAACGCCCACCGCCACCGAGAAATCCGGCAATGACGTGTCCACATGAACGTCCCCCACGTCAATCAACTTGGTTGTCGCGCCGGTCCCTGCTCCAATCAGCCGGTACGACGGATCCGACAGATGAATCTGCGGCAGCTCCTCCAAAAACGGCCGGTTGGTCAAGGCCACGCTCGTGAGCGTCGCGCCCTGCGGCAGCCCTGTCCGCTTGGAGCGAGCGCCCCAATCAATCGCCGGCGAAATGTACCGATACTCTCGCCGCCGAATCAGCGCCCGCGCCCGCTCCGTCGGCTCGTACCACCCCCAGAGGATGTAACGCGCCCCGGATAGTCGAGCCGCATGAGTGCCTGAAAATCGGGGCGTGAAGGCGTGGGAGATCGCCGCGCCGCTGCCGCGCACCTGACTTCTATTCCCTGCCGCCTTCGCGCCGCCATTCCCCGATGCCACGCCTCCATGGCTCCCCTGCCCCTCCGCCGCCTCCGGCGGGTCAATCTTCACAATCCGCCCGGCCGAAGGGATCGGCCCGCCCGCCGCCACCTCCGGCATCTCGCTCGCGTGGTCGTAATCCACGTTGATTTCGCCGTTCTTCCGCCGCGCGAAATTCCGCGCGATGGCTTCCAGGTCTTGCCGCGTGATGGAAAACTTCTCCGCTCCGCGCGCCCACGTCCCCGTCACCGCCAGCGGAATCCGAACCAAACCCTGCGCTGGCGCCTCGGCCAGCGTGGCCACAAACTTCACCGCCGACCGACGGCCAGCGCTCATCGCCTCCGCGCCGGCCTGCTGCTTTTCCGTTTCTCGAGCCTTCGACGCTTCCTCTCCGCCACTCCCCGGCGTCTCCATGCCCTCGCTCTCATACAGCCGCTCGAGCCCTCGAAGGGCCTCTTGCTTGTTTGGCCCTTCGTACTTCTCGCCGCGAAAGCCGCCGTGCAGCGCCGCCCACGCCGCGCCCATCAATCGGTGGTCGAGTTGGCCGTCGGCGTCCCGCACCCGCAGGTGCCATGTGCTCGGACGCTTCGGATCTCCCACCACCAGGTAATGGCTTGCCGGATGCTCGCCGTCCACTTCCTTCTTCCGCACGTCGCCGCTTCGCTTGTGGTCGCCGCGATGCGCGCCGCCCGTTGCCCGCGCTACGCGACCCTCCCCGAGCCATCCCTCGCGCCGGCCAACCGCCAGCCTCTGAACGTCAAAATTCACCCGCACCGCGTTTTCTCCCTCTGCGGCGTCCGACGCCGCCCGCCCGCGTCTCCCTCCGCCGTCGGGCCGCCGCCCCCAAATCTGCCGGAACGGCGGCCCACGGTTAGGGCCGCGCCGCGCTCCCCGCCTCGGGCGACCCGATTGCGCCCGTGGGAGGCGGCTGCGGCAACCCCATCTCGCGCGCCAAATATTGCGCCAGATCCGGAAACGGCGTAATCAATCCGGCTTGCGCCAACTGCGCCAGCGTTTGAAACACTTCCGTCAGCTTGCGCGCCTGCAAGTTCGCCACCGTCACCACCGGATACCGTCTGACCCCTTCCCAATTGAAGTCCACCAGCCGCTTCACCGTGGTCGCCGTCAATTGCCGCGCCACGTAATCCGCCGTCGCCTGCACGGCCAAAAGGAAAAAGTCGGTCTGCGATTCTCCGAGCGCCCGGCTGCCGCTCGCGTGCGGCATTTGCCCCAAGTTCATAAAAAAGGCAAGTGCCGTTCTGGATATTTCTACGTTGTGGTGGTGTATCGTTTCAAAAAGGTTGCGCGTTTGCCCTTGCACGCCCTGCAAGCTGAATTTCCATCCCGCCGGCAGCACCATCCCCGTCTTTTCGTGCGTCGCCAGTTGCGTCACCCACTGTTGCGCCGCTTGCCGGTCTTCCATTGAGCCGTCCGGCCCCTGCTCGATGGTCGGCACGCCCAAGCCGTTGCGCTCCCCGGCAATCGCGTCAATGCGGTAGAGTTGCTGCTTGATGTACCAGTGCATGTACGCCGGCCGCAACATGGAGCGGCCAAAAAAGTTCGCTCCCTCCTGGTTGAAGGTGAACACGGCCAGCCGATCCGCCGGAATCTCCACGCTCTCAAAGTTGGCGTTGCGGTAGCCGTATTGGTTGAGCGCCAGCAGCGTCTCGCCGTCAAGGTCCGTGATCCAGCGGTAAAACGTCAGCGGCGGGCGCGGCGCCAGCTTCGCCAGCCGAATGCGCTCGCCGTCCACGGCGTAGATTTCCTCGTGCGCCGCCGCTCCAAACGTCAGCATCAACAGCGCGTTGCGCAGCACGTCGTCCCACGGCTGCGACGTCTTGACCCCGGAAGGCGATTCGTACTCGAGTCCGCCAAACAGATTTTCCCGCACGTAATCCGCGATCTCTTGGTCCAGCGCATCGTCCGAAGCCGGCTGCACGTCCCAATTCGCCGTGCGAATCGGCAACTCGCACACCTCGATGGTCGCCGCCACCTGCGCGTCCGAGCGCCGCATCATTTCGTAGGTTCGAATCGCCGATTGCCCCTCGAGCGTCGGGTTGTACTCGCCGGGGTCCATCATGAAGCCGTGGAAAAACGGCGTTCCCGGCAACCCCGACGGCCAGCCTTGCGCGCGCGTCGTCGTGCGCTCCAGCGGCACCACGTCTTCCGATTCCGCCAGCCTGGCTTTTCGCCAATTCACTTCAATCGGTCCAATTTTCATAAGCCTTCCCAACGCCGCCACTTTTTTTCGCGCGGATTGCATTCCGTGCCCGGCGCGTTCGACGGCCTCGCGCTGCCGCCGACCGGCTTTACATCATCCCTGCCCAGCCCCGTGCGGTTTCCATGAACACCTTCGGATCCACCAACGCTTCGCCGACCAGCCAGCCTTCGCTCAACCTGCCTCGCGGCCTGGCGTCGTGCGCATAATCCGCCAGCGCCTTCGCCCAAAATTCATCCGCGTGGCCAGCTTCCGTGCGTGCCGCGTCAAAGCGCGCCTGGCCGCTGAGGGTCACGGTTTTTTTCACGGCGCGGAAGGCCCGCTCGATGCTTCGCTCCTCCGGCAGTCGCGTCGCTCCTGATTCCATGCGTCGCCGCGTGCGAAAGGCCAACTCTTCCTTCAACGCTGCCGTAAAATTCACCGCTTCGACCCGTGGCGCGAATTCCTGTTCCAACGTTTCCGCGAGCATGGCGCCCAGGCCCGTCGCGTCCACGGCGGCGCGCTGAATGAGTGGCCGTCCATCCGGCCGCCGCGCCGCCAGCAATTGCCGCGCCACCTCGAGCTGTTCGGCAAACGGCGTTCGTTCAAGCGTTCGCACCAACCGCGTCACGGCCACGCCGCGCGGTCCCGCGTCGCTCGACCCGTGTCGCTCGGACGTCTCCTCGGCTCGTGCTTCATCCAGCCAAAACACCGTCCGGTCGTGTCGTCGTCCCACGTCCACGCCGAGATAAAATTCGGTCGTCCGCTTCGTCTCCCGGCATTCTTCAATCAATCGCTCCAGCGGATAATCCGTCGTCGCCTCCGCGCTGAGGCATCGAGCCACCAGTTCCGGCGAGAAGAAGTTTTCCGCCGAGCTGACAAACACGCAGTTGTATTCCTGCAGCCACGTGGTTTCGTCGTCGCAGCCGGCGCGCAGCGCCGCCAAATCGAGCCTCAGTCCTTGTCGCACGGCCTCATAGACATCGCACCAATGTCCCGACCACACGCCGCCTTCGCCTTCGCCTCGCGCCGCCCCGCCCTCCTCCGCCAATCCCGCGGCGCGCGCCAACTCGTAGAATTTCCCTTGCGTGCCGTTGGGCGTTGAAATCACTTCCATCGAGTAGCCGCGCGTAATCGAGGGAAACAGCGCCGTATAGATTTTTCCCGCGTCGGCGTGAAACGCGAACTCATCGAGCGTCACGTTCCCCGAATACCCCCGCGCCGTTTCCGGATTGGCCGGCAGCGCCGTAATGACGCTGCCGTTCGGAAACCGCGCCTCCAGTTGCCGCGCCGACGTTCCCTCAAAAAACTCCGATTCTTGCCAGCGCGCCACCGCCCCACACGCCTGCACGTGCTCGCGCACCTTTTCCATCAGCAGCCGCGATTGCCGCTCGCCCTTCGACAGCAGAATCCACGTGGTTTTCCCTTCCAGGCACTTCAAGACGGCGCGCAGCGTGGCCGCGAAGGAAAATCCGATTTGCCGAGCCTTCACGGCAATCTTCAGCTTGGCGTTGTCCTCGACCCAGCGCTTCTGATACGCGAGCAACTGAAAGCGCGGTCGCGTCACGATTTCCACTCGGCTCATTCGCTTTGGCTTTCCTCTTTGGGAATTTCCGGCAAGAGCGTCAGCCCGTAGATATGCTCGATTTGCCGCCACACTTCCGGTTCCAGTCGCGTGCGGTCGCGGGCCGCCAGTTGGCGCAGTTGACGAATCTGTTCGGTCAGCAACTCGTTCTGCCGCTGGATATGTTCCACGCGCGCCGTCACCAGCCGTTTTTCGAGTTGCTCGCGCTCCGTCTTGACCTTCAGCAAGGCTTCCCGCGCCCGCAGCGTCTCGCGGCGCAGGGCGGCGTCGGCGGCGTCTTTCGGCCGCAGGCGTCGCGGGTGCTGATACAAATCCGTCAGCCCGGCCATCAGCAGCGAATCCACCAGCAGCGCTTCCGCCGACCCCGCCTGGCCGAGCGACCGTCGCCATTCCTCCACCCGTTTTTTCTTCCACACCACGCGCTCCGCCCACAGCCGCGCATCCGACCAGAAAAAGTTTTCCACCGCCAGCGGCGTCACCCGATATTCCGACGATTCGCTGTTCACCGCTTCCGCCACGCCTTCCACCGTCCATCCCTCGCGCAAGCCCTTGATGACCAGGTTTTGCAGCGCTTCCGGCAACCGTTCCACCGGCACCGTTCGCGGCCCCGTCTCCGCCGCTTCGCGCTCTGCCCCGTTGCTCTGGCTTTCCTTGACCATCGTTCTAACGCTCTTCCGGTTCCAGATAGATGCCTTCGTCGCTCGGCGTCCGCCCGTCAAACGTGTCAATGCCGCGCGCCGTGATGCGCACCAGCGTCACCGGGCGATGGGCGCGCGGCCCGCGCGTCTTCTCCACCGCCACCAATCCCTTTTCCGCCAGATAGGCCACGTGGAAGTCCAGATCCTCCATCGGCACCGGATAGCCGAAAATATCCAGTTCGCCCTGCAGCAGCGGCAGCGTGGCGGCCTGCGGATAAATCAGCTTCAGGTAGTAAAGAATCTTGCCGCGCACAACTTCTTTTTGCCGAATCGTTCCCGTCATGGTTTCTCCCTGGCGCGCCCGACCGCTCCCGCAACGCGCGTCGCGGCCGGCCGCGCTTTACGCCTTGCCGTGCTCCCCCGCCCGGCGGTTGAGCCGCTCCACGTCTTCCCGCATGGCCTTGAGCCCGATGATGATCTGCTGATGCTCCAGGCTCTCGCGCGAATCGCTCCGCTCCACCGAGGCCGCCAGCCGCGCCAGCGCGTCCGCCGCCGACCGCTGCGCGCCCACGAATTGCTCCACGTACTGCCGCAACATGTCGAGCATCGCTTCCATCTGCCGCCGCTTGGCGCTCATGCTCTCCTCGATCCACAGCCGCGCCAGTCGCATCAACCCATACGCCACCATCACCAGCAGCAACGCTCCCGGCCCCCACCACAGCGCCATCCGCCACGCCTCTTCCGGCAATATCACGCTTCTGCTCCTTCGCTCATCGCAACGCCACGCCCGCCACCAACCCCAGCGCCACGCCCAGCGCCACGTGCTCGGTGGCCCGCGCCAGCCGCTCCAAAAACGTTCCCCGCGCCGCCTTCAATTCCCTTTTGGCCTCCGCCTGCCGCGCCCGCCCGGCTTGCCGCTCGCTTTCGAGCGCCCGGCCAAGCTCCGCCGTCGCCGCCGCTTGCCGCTGGAGCGCCGCTTCATCCGCCGCCGCCCGCGCCCCGCTCGCCTTCAACTGTTGCGCTTGATTCGCCCGCTCGGCCCGGCAGGCATTCAATTCCGCGAGCGCCACGTCCACTTCACGCGCCCCCGCCGCGCTCAGCCCGATGGCCGCCTCCGAGCTCCCGCCGCCATGAACCCGACCCTTCAATAATTTCTCTTGCGGGCATCCCGCTTGCGGTATAATTTCGCTTCGTGGCGTCGGGTTCTGGCAAACGTCCCTCCCCACCGTGACGGTGTTCAACCTCACGGCTTGGGCAATGGCGCTAGCTTGCTCCCCCAAGCCGGTGCTGTTGCTTCCCGCTTGTCGGAGCTCCGACGCCACGTTCGCTTTACTTCCCGCCGCGCTTCCGAACGTCACCACCTCGCCGGCTCCCAACCGCGCTTCCAGTTGCCGCTCCACTTCGCCGAGGGGCAGCGTCGCCATCCGGCTCACCGCGGCGTGTTCGGCTGCCTCGAGCGCCGCCAACCGCTCGGCCAGTTTCTTCTCTTGCGCCATCGCCTTTTCCCGCCCCGCCTTCAGCCGCGCCATGGCCTGGGCTTGCTCCTCTTGGGCAGCTCGCGCCTCTTGCGCCGCCTGCCGCTCGAGCTGCGCGACTTCGGTTTGCGATTGCCGCTTCTCGACTCGGAGCGCCGCTTTCGCCCGTACTTGCGCGTCGTGCTCCCGCAGCCAGAAACCCGCCATCACCACCGCCGCCAACATTCCCAGCCAGCCGCTTCGCGACGCCATCGCCCAAGCCGAATTTGCCGCCTGCCGTAACTTCACTGTTTCTTCCCGGCAATTCTCTGCACCGTCTCGCCCGTCTTTCCCAGCCCGTAGAGCGTGCCAATGAACAGCGTCAACCCTTGCAGGCTCGGCAGCGCGTGCGTCTTCCACACGATGTAGGAAACCCATCCACACGCCAGCAGCAGCGCCAAAAACGAACCGGTGCGGCTAAAGCTCGCTTCCCCCGATTCCGAAAACAATTGCTTCAGAAATTGCCTCATCGCCGCCTCTTGCCGCGCCTCGCACCGCCGCCTTGTCCGCTCGCGCCCGAGCGGAGCGCGCGACGCGGCAGGTGAAACCAGGTCGGCCCGTTCGCCGCCCCGCCAGCCCCGCCGCGCGCCCGGCTCACAACGACCGAATTCTCGACTCAACCTCTTGCTTCAATTTCTCGAGTTCGGCTTTCGCCCGACGGTAATAAACCGCCGTCGCTGCGCCGCCCACGACCGCCCCCATGATGAAGCTGATGATTTCCCGCATCCTGTTCCCTCCTTGGCCGTTCAGCGCCTGCTTTCAAATTCGCCCTTGGCGTTGCGCGGCGGTTCCTTGCGGCTCATGCGCTCGGCCGCTTTCTTGGCCGTCGCGTGATCCGGCGTGGTCGAAACGTGCTCCGTTTTGTGAATCACGTCGTGCTCGCGCACCGGCTCAAACTCGCCCTCCGCCGATTTGCTCTCAAATTGCCCTTTGGCATTGCGTGGTTGATCCATGATGCCTCCTCTCGTTTCAATTTGCCCCGACGCAGGCGCTCGGCGCCGGCCGGCGGCCTCGCGTTCTAACCGGCATCCGTCGTCGGCCCGTCGTGGGGTCGCAGCCGCTCGCTCGCGCCGGCGCTCGCCGGGGTCATCGGATGCGACCGCCTGCGACCCCAACCCCTCAGCCGTTCACCCGACGCCGCTCGCACACCCAGCGATAAATCGCCATGCGGCGCAACCCCTTCTCCACGTACTGCGGGTCGGTCGTCTCGCCGTAGGGTCGGCCCGTGTTCCAACAACCCAACAGCTCTCGAAACTCCGAGCGCACGTCGAGTTGGTAACTCTCCGCAAACTGCGACAACAACTCGAGCGCCATCGTGAAGTGGAAATCCGGCACCAGCAGGTCGCGCGGCTCGCCGCCTCGCCAAAGCATGTGGTATCCCATGATCTGCGTGAAACCCCAGGAGGTGGCCAGCTCGCGCAACACCTCCTCCGGCGTTTCGGCCAGCCGAGCGCCGTTGCGCTCGGCAAAGGCGTCGGTCAAAAAATGGCGGTGAAAACTTTCCGCCTTCGGATGCAGCGCATCCTGAATCTCCGCCGCGAGCGCCTTGCCGCCAATCGCCCCGTAGGCCGGTCGCGCCCCCTGCGACACCGCCGCCAAATGGTCGTAAACCTCCGGCTCAAAACGGACCGCCCGCCCATCCCCGCCCGATTCGTTCGCCGTCAGCGCCGCCAAGAATTCCACCGGCACGGAGGAAAACATGCACGCCTTTCGCATCACCCCATCGGCGACCGCAAAAATTCGCTCCATCAGCGTCCGCTCGGCCCGCGACGACTGCGCCACCAGCGCCGCCTCCGCCGCCGTCAACTGACTATCGCTCGGAGCTTCAACCGGGCTCGCCGGCTCGCTCGAACCCGCCACATTCGCGCTCGCTGGCTTGCCGGACGTCGAATTGACCGCCTTTGGCTCGTCGTTGCCGCCCGCCACGCCCGTCGAAGTCAAGCCACTCGCCGCCATCGTCCCCTCCGCTTCCCACGGCACCAAGGCGCCAGCTTCCCCGCCCGAACCGGCGAATCGCCGCGCCCTTAACTTCATTCCCGACCGCCGCGCCACGCCGGGCCGAGCGATTGCAGCGGGCCATCCAACTGCCAGCGAAAGAACGGTCGCCGCGCCTAAGCCCTGCCAGCCTTTCCCGCGTCCGCCACCCGTTTCTCCGCTCCGCCGCTCCGGGCCCCACGCACACGTGAGCCGTCACCCGCTCGTTCGCGGCCGCGGCGAACAACTTGCCCCGCCCAACAGCCGCCGCGCCCGACCGCCGCGCTTCCCCTCACCTCTCAACGACCAGGCAAAGTGGCCTGACCGTGCGGCTCTCCAACCCACGCCTGCGCGAGCCGTCATCTGCCGGCCCCACCAGCGCCCTTCACCGTCGCCTCAACTGCCCCGCTCGCTTCCCTCAACTCACATAAGCTAGTGTCCCGAGTCGTAAGAAGGATGAATAATTCCGGGCCGTCCGGCCTCCGGCAAGTCCTTTGCGATCTTTGCGCCTTGGCGTGAAACAGGCTTTTAGTTGTTCATCGAACCTCTGACTCAGGACACTAGGCAACGTGGCTTGCCCTCGCTGCCCTCCAACCCGCGCCTGCGCGAGCCGTCATCTGCCGGCCCCGCCAGCGCCCTTCGGCCGTCGCCTCAACTGCCCCGCTCGCTTCCCTCAACTCACATAGCTAGGGTAGCAGGCCAAAATGGGACGATTGGGACGTTTGGGACAGTTTTTGGTGTGATTTTGTAAGGTGCTGATAATAAATGACTTATATTACTTATGAGGCCCTGCTGGGGTCAAATTTCGTGAGATTTTGTTTCTTTCGGTTACATCGTGTAACTTTTACATTGCCTTCGCATTATTCCTGTTTTTACCCGCCGATAGCCCTTAAAATACTCTCCCATGCGCGCCGTCATTCAAAGAGTCCTTCACGCTCGCGTTCGCGTCGGCCAACGCGTGGTCAGCGAAATTGGCCCCGGCTTGCTCATTTATCTCGCCATCGGTCGCAACGACACTTGCCGCGCCGCAGAAACCCTCGCCGCTAAAATCGCCAGCCTCCGAATCTTCAACGACGAGCACGGCAAAATGAATCGCTCTCTCATCGAATCCGATGGCGCTGCTTTAGTGGTGTCAGAATTCACCCTCTACGGCGATTGCCGCAAAGGTCGCAGACCGAATTACATGTTGGCCGCGCCTCACGCTCAAGCGCGCGAAATTTACGAATTTTTCGCTCGCGCCCTCGCATCCTGCGGCCTCAACGTTTCAACAGGAGAGTTCCACTCCATGATGGAAGTTGAATCGGTGAATGATGGTCCGGTGACGTTGCTTCTCGATTCCGATCGGCTCTTTTGACCTTCGCAACGCCGCTACAGGGTCTGTTGAACACCAGAATGACGGCCCAGGACTCGATTTTAAATGCCTGCTCCGCACTCGCCCCCATCGAATCTGGCGTGCCGAAATAACACCCGAACCTCTTCGCGCCAGTTCTCATTGATCCCCACTCGAATCACCTCTATGCTCGGATCAAAATACCGCAAAACGCTTTCGAGCGTTGAATGGAACCGAAACGCCGGCGCAACCAGATATAGCCGTGGCGCTGCCGTTTGCAACGCAATTCCAGGAAAATAGCCATACTTTTGCAAGGTGCCGAGCTTTGCCAAATGGGCCACGCGCATCCAATAGTCAAGCGCCTGAAACGGCAAATTAATTCCCTCCTCCAACTTCAGCTCCACCACGGCCAATCGCCCGTGGCGGCTAACGCTCAGGATGTCAATCACGCCGCGGTCATAACCCGTGAAAGAAGGCACCTGCGAATAGACAAATTGCGGAGAAAGTTCCGGATCAACCTTGGTGATGTCGTCAACCAGGATACTCTCGAGCCAACGCTCGCCCTGAAGCCGGTAAAATTCGTCCTCGTGGTTTGTATTCCGAGCCGTCCGCCGATCAAGACTCGCTCGAATAAAGGCAAGTAGCTTCGCGCGGTCTCGCGGATGGTACTCGCGAACATGCCCTTCCAAACCATAAAGAAGACGGGGTGAAAGGTCGCCCTCCACCCGAGCGATTTCAAGGCCAGCCACGCGAATAGACAACGCGTTGCCGTTAGATTCGGGGACAAGGCAGATGCGGTCGAATAAATCCTCTAAAATCTCCCTCAACCATCCGTGATGCCGATTCAGCAAAAGCACGCCCTTCCGCCGGCCGACTAACCTCACCTCGAGTTCGGTGCAATTGTCAATGTTCACCTGACGCGGATTCGCCTCGCCAGGCCTCCACTCAAAAAGTTCCAACTTCGCTGCTCGGAGCCACCTAGCCCGCAACCGGTTTCGCTCAACTGCCTCTTTCGGCATAAACAGCCTCAGCCCGGGAACAATTACGGATTCGCCGTGATTTCTCACCCAATCGAGCCAGATCAATCCAAAAGCCAGCATGCTGTCCGGCGCAGCCGACGCCTCGCCTTCGTCCAATCCCATAACGGCCCACGCCGTTTGCCCTCGGCGGAGCAACCCGCGCGCGTACCACGTCGAAAATGAAAACTCACGGTCTGAACGGTGACTCACCCGCTCCAGCTTCCATCCAGGGTAATGTCGTGCCAGCATCGCAACGAGTTCCCGAGAGAATTCGCCGCGGCTCCTCGTTCGACGACGGTCGGCTGGAGCAGGTGCCTGCTCGCAAAATTCTAAGGTGGTCGTTCGGCCAGTTCGCGACGATTGGCTAAAAACACCAATGCGCGCAGCATCCCGATAGGCAAGTTCCTCAATTCGCCGGCAAACACTCCGCGAGGCATTCCACGCCTCAAAAATCAGCTTCCCAAATTGAATGGAAATCCGCCACTCGACCGCAGAAAGGTCAAATAGTTCTTCTTCATCTTCCACGACGACAGGATGGGCAAGCGAGCGGATAAAGCCTTCCAATTCACGCCCAAGCTCTGCAAGCCCTTTTCGATCCTTGGCCGTCCTCATGACAGGCCATTATACCGAACCTCGACCAACGGCATTATCCGCGCATCAACCTCTTCCCCCACGTCGCCCCCGTTCCTTCACGGGCCACGCGGGCGATCTGATCATCGCCACCGGCAGCGTGGACAACACGGGCACGTACGTCTTTGAGGTTGAGCCGGAGGGCGTCAGCCCCACCGACTCCAAGCAAGTCGCCTACTGGACCACGGCCAACGGCTTTGACACGATGTATTCGCTCTGGAACCCGACCGCCCAGGCCGAAGACCTGACGGTGACGTTTTATTATGGCGACGGTTCGGGCAGCTACGTCTTGCCCGTGCATCTGGCCGCGAACGGTTCTACAATGATTGACGTGATGATGCTGATCGAAAGCGGCCAGCCGGACGCGAACGGCCACATGTTTCCGATGACGGAAACCGCAGGCAGCGCGATCATTCGCAATACGGTAGCTGGAAACGTGAAGACAGTTTCTGGAACGAGCCTGCCGGCTCCAATGACGCTGGTGGCGGCAGGCGGAACGTTCAACGTTGAGACGGCCACCTGCGGCGTGACCTGCATTACCTGCTCCGGCTACTCCAACCCGGCAGTCACGCCCAACCCTGTCTTGTGCCCGGTCGGTGACAGCATGCAACTCACCTTCGAAGCGACGGATTCCAACGGCGATGTCGTGTACCCCTCGGCTACCTGGTCAAGCACCGACACATCGGTGATGACGGTGAACTCAAACGGATTAGCCACGGCCATCATGCCGGGAGCGTGCTCCATCATAGCGACGTTCAGCACGACCGTCGAAATCAGCACGGGACAGTATTGCAGCGGTACGGACCCGGTCTGCCCCACGGGCCAACCCAGCGCCGGCTCCAATGCCACGGTCGGCAATGTCGTGATCACCTCCGTTGACCTGCCCTCGGACCAGGTGAGTGTCACGCTGAGCACCGGCTCAGCGACCGCCAGTGGGACTCTGACGGTAACTTGGAACGGGCCGAGCGGCAACGCCGACATCGCCGATCAGACGGAAGGCCCCGGCGGCTACACCTTCAATCCCAGCCTCGGCGGGCTGGTGACGGGCCAGTATAGCGGGGTCTCGGCCACATGGAGGGTTGACGACGTAAACGACAGCACCAGCTACAGCGACAGCTTTAATGTGCTGGGAACCTATTTGAACACACAGTACAATACGCCCGCCGAATCGCAGTGCACAGGCAGCTCCGCCACGGCCTACCTGACCACCGGGCCGACCGCGTGCCCCTGGTCAACGGTTAGCCTGATAAGCGCGTTCATAGGCCAAGCCTGGGAGAACGGAAGCGGGGCGACCAACAACTACGGGTTAATTCAGGAATACCTGGCCGGATGCAGCGCCCCACCCGGAGGGAACATGAACTACTTCCGAGAGGTAAGCTTGATTCAGCCAGCCTGCGCTGGGGGCTCCCTGAGCAACACGACGGTCGCCATCAACGCATCGAACGCGAGCCTTCAGTGCGGGGACCAAGTGCTGATCGTCGGGCTGGGGTCTGGCCTCGGGACGGTCAAGGAGGTGACCGATCATGGGGGAGGCCTCTCACTGACGCAGCTAGATAATTACAACACCAGTGGGGCGTGCTCCACGACGGCATTGCCCAGCTTCGGAAACCTGCAGACGATCAGAATCAACCGATAGGGGTCCGTCACGAGTGGCCCCGTAAGAGGATGGGATGCTCACGAGGCGGCGACGAGACCGAGGGGGGGCATTCATGGTGTCCCTATGCAGGGCCGCGCTCGTTGGAGCGGCAGTATTGCTGGGCCCAGCCTCATGGAGCGTGCGGGCACGCTTGTCCGCCGCGTCGCCCCGATGGGCCGTCTCCCTCGAACGCGCCAGGCCGTGCCCGGTCTGCCCGGCTGGCGTGTCATTTGAGTTCAGCGTAACGGATAGGCTCACGGGCACGGTGAGCCGGTTTACCCTCGCCAACGCGATGTCAGGAGTGACCGAGATAAGGGTCCCTCGCGGCGGCAACACTGCCGCTCTTGTGGAAAGGTCTCAGGAGGGATGGGCGTTTGTAACCGTCGTCGCGCTGCCCTCAGGCAGGGTCAGGGACGCCTTCCTCTGCGTATGGCCGAGTTTTTCGCCGGGCGACCGCTTCATGGCCTTCCGCAAGTGGTTTCCGGCGCACCTGCCTCCCGAGGTGCACTTCAGTGACGAATATCTGATCTACGATCTGATGAAGGGACCGTTGGAAAACCGGGCGCCGGGGCCGGGGTGCCCCTGCGGGCCGGGCTTCGTACTCTACCCACCAGGCGCCTTGAACGGGACCGGGCCGAACATTGTCCGCGGTCGAGGTTCCGGGCGGGCCCATCGCATCGCCTCCACAAGCTTCTTCTGGCTGGGGGCCGACACGGTGGCGTTTGTTGACCGGTATAGAGGTGTCAACCGCTTAATTGTCGCCGATCTCAGGCGAGGAGTTCGAGACCCGCGCGTAAACGCCGTCCCCCTGGCAGCGTCTGGGCTGGTTGACTTCACCACGTGCGCGGAGAAAGTTGCGCCGTCAGACCTCGCGAGGTGGCAGAGGGACCCGGCCCTGCTCATCTTCGCGAAATCCATAAGGGAACTTCGGGGACAGCCTCCGGTGGTCCAGGTCGACCTGTTCCCGAACCCTTGCCTCGCGAGTTCGGTCGTGGATGTCCGCGCACCGTGGCTTGTTCGCTCCAGGCGGCCTTCCCACGCGCGGTCCCCATAGAGCTGAGCATCCCGGCCGTCGCATTGGGTCGTTAGAAGCTTCCGCAAATTGGCTTGAATAGCCTGTGCGGATGAGGTGGCAAAGACCGTGACCGACCGATCCGGCGACTGCACGGGGCAGCGCATGTGGACGACTACAATACGAGTAACGCGTGCGAGCCCGGGAGCATGGGCAGCCTTGGCAATTTTCAGACGATTCGGATCAACCGGTAGCGTGCCGGCGAGAGCACGTCCCGGCACGGGTAGCCTATGAACCTGCGTCCCATGATCCTCGGCGTGTCCTTACTAGCGAGTTCGGCGCTTCTGCAGCCGTGCCGAGTCACAGCTCTTCCTGAGGGCGGAGCCGCTATGGGCCCGGGGTGCTCGGCCAGCTGGAATCGCGCGTACATATCGCCGTTCGGTACAAAATACCAACGGCACGTGTCGGCTCGCTCCAAGTGGTGGGACGTGACACTGCATCGTTGGAGTGCTTGCCCGGGAGAGGCGGTGAGCCACGAGTGCTTCCACTTCAGGGCCGTTGGGAGATCCACGGGGGAGCAGGTTCGGTTCGAGATCAAAAACGAGACCGCAATGGTTGATGCCATCACGCTCGTGGGGCGCTCCCGTGCGGCCATACTGGGGCGCGTCTCCGCAAACGTCGCCGTTGTCAGCGTGGTGGACCTCGCCGCTGGGAGAGTGGCCGATAGGTTTGTTTGCCTCTCTCCCCAGATTTCACCGAGAGGGAGGTTCGTGGCCTTCGTTAAATGGTCCTCGCGCGAACTCCCCCCACACCTTTCGGTTAGTGACGAATATTTGGCCTACGACCTGAGCCGTACGCCAGGCTACAATCGCACCCCCGCTGGCCGGGGCCCGTCGGATATCTACGACGCGGGGTGGCCCATGTACCCGCCCGGGGCCGCAAACGCGCCCTTGGACAACGTCGTCCAGCGGACGGCCGTCGCGAGCGCGCACGTGATGTCGTCGGATGGATTTTGGTGGCTTGGCGCGGCCAGGGTAGCTTTCGCGGACACCTTCGAGGGGACCGTGTCTCTCGTGGTGGCAGACCTCGCCAGCGGGATCCGACACCCGGCGGTCTCCGTCACCTCGCTCATGGGGCTGGGCGTTCTCAATCCGGCCAAGTGCAGTAACTTATCGCCCGCCGCCTTCTTCGTCAAAGACATTTCCCGGATTAAGGGCAATCCAAACCGGGTCTGCCTGCTATTCAGGACATGGGAGCCAGCATGTCTCGCCCGGAGATCGGCCGTGGTTGAGCTTTCGAAAGCCACAGGGCCCGCGGCGACGGGTACACTTCCCCGTTGACGCGGGCTGCAGGCAGCGCGATCATTCGGAATACGGTGGCTGGAAACGTAAAGACAGTTTCTGGAACGAGTCTGCCGGCTCCAATGACGCTGGTGGCGGCGGGCGGAACGTTCAATGTTGAGACGGCCACCTGCGGCGTGACCTGCATTACCTGCTCCGGCTACTCCAACCCGGCAGTCACGCCCAACCCTGTCCTGTGCCCGGTCGGTGACAGCATGCAACTCACCTTCGAAGCGACGGATTCCAACGGCGACGTAGTCAGCCTTCCGGCCAACTGGGCCAGCTCGGATACGACGGTGATGACCGTGGGCGAGACCACGGGCATAGTGACGGGCTTGGAGGCAGGCACGCCGACCATAACCGCGCAGTCCTCCACCCCGATCATCGTCAACACCGGGACGATCTGCTCCTCTGTCGACCCCAGTTGCCAGTACGCCCAGCCGAGCGCCGGCGCCAACGCCGAGACGATGGACTTCTCCATCTGGCTCGACAACCGCAATGTAGACTGCACCGGGCAGACGGAGAGTTACCAGAAGTTCCAAGCGACCCCCTCTTCAACGAACCTGAACATTTCGGCCTCCGGGTCGTCGTGTAAGGTGACGGGTACGACGGGCAACATAGATCTGGACGCAAAGAACCCCACCAGCTTTAGCGTTGTTACCGGCATCGGGGAGTGCCAGGTTAATTTCTACGCCGGCCCGGCGCAGTCGAACGGGTACGCAGGGACGATCACGGTACAGATAACCGCGGCCTTCGCCGAAGGGCCAGGGACAGTCACCCATAGCTTTACCGGGAACATTGCATGTGGGAGCAGCCCATGACCGTCCAGCGGCCGCGCGGCCCTCTGCCGATTTTAGGGCACGGCCTGGTCTCGGCTGTCCTGGCGTGGTCCTCGTGTGTCGGGCTGGCGCACGCTGCCGTTCCGAGCTGGGTCGCAACGCCCCTCAAGGTTGAGCCGGGGCCCGGCATCGACAGCGGATGGAGGGTCGAGCGGGCGAGCGTGACCGAGAACTTCCGCCAGATCGAGGTCGAGGTAACGGTTGAGAGCGTCGCGCCCGCTCCGATTGAGACGGCCACGTTCTACGGCGAATTGTACGACGGCTCCGGCCGCCTCTGCTTCACGGCGCTGTTCAGCCTGACGACCAACACCCAAAGGCTTAAGGGGCCGATCCTCCCGGGCCAGGCGAGGACGTTGTATTCGAGCAGCGTCTTCCTCGCCAGCGCGACCCAGCCGCGGCTCATGCGGTTTTATTTAACTCACCAGTACCCGCCACCGGGGTCGGTCCTGGGGAGGGAGGTCGCGCCGCGTGTGTGGTCTCCCGCCGCTTTGAGCCCCATCTCACTTTATCCCTCGGGACAGTGGGACCGACTGTGCCTTGGAGGGACTGGGGTCTCAAGCTCCGCGCCCCTGGTGGACGTGGCCCTGGGTCTGGCTGATGTCGGGCCGACCGGCAAGCTGGAGCACTTCCAAGTCCTCGACGCCCTTGGTACCTGGCCGTTCGCTGCATGGACTGAGGTGTTCATGTCGCGCGTGCGCTTCAGGCCCGCACGCCTGGGAGGCAGGCCAACCGCCGCAAAGACGCTGGTCCTCTTCCGGGTCGTCCTACGAGAATGGAATAAGGGGGATGCACCCTACTTGCCGAGGTCAAGCGCGTGGGTCAAGTCCTACACGCAGTCGTTCCCCGGCGGCCAAGTTCCCGTGATAGACGTTATCCAGCTTAACCGCCCTCCGCAAACAGCGCCCCCTGGAGCTTCGAACGGCTCGGCGCCGTGTTTCGAAGACGACTTCACCCCGTACTGGTCGCAGGGCATAAGCAGGTAGGCCGGGCCGGAGGACGTTCTGCCGGTGCATCTGAATGGTTCTACAATGATTGACGTGATGATGCTGATCGAAAGCGGCCAGCCGGACGCGAACGGCCACACGTTCCCGATGACCGAGACCGCAGGCAGCGCAATCATTCGGAATACGGTGGCCGGAAACGTAAAGACAGCTTCGGGAACGAGTCTGCCGGCTCCAATGACGCTGGTGGCGGCGGGCGGAACGTTCAATGTTGAGACGGCCACCTGCGGCGTGACCTGCATTACCTGCTCCGGCTACTCCAACCCGGCGGTCACGCCCAACCCTGACCTGTGCCCGGTCGGTGACAGCATGCAACTCACCTTCGAAGCGACGGATTCCAACGGCGATGTCGTGTACCCCTCGGCCACCTGGTCAAGCACCGACACGTTGGTAATGACGGTGAACGCGGCGGGGGATTTGGTCGTGGACGCGCATATGGCGAACGAAGGCGATGGTTGGAGTGGCTCCGGCGCGAACCCGTGGCATCTCGACGCCACGACCGACTCGGTTTTGTTCCTGACGAATGAAAGCAATCAGCCGGCCCGCGTCGGGCTTTCCATCACCGCCGAGAATGTGCATTACTATTTGACCTCGCTCGAACTTGCGCCCTACGAAACGCGGGCCATCAGCATTCGCCAACTCCGCGACGCGCAGGTGGCTGACTTCAAGGGCAACAAGATTCCTCCCAACGCCACGGACGGCTCGGTCAATTGGGTTAGAATAGACGATGTTCCCATGAGCGGCCGCTTAATGGTCATCCGCCGGGGCCAAGGCACCGTATCGAGCTACGATTGTTGCACATGCGTCTGTCCACTGAGCTTTACGACGGTCACGGTGACCCCGTCGCCGAGCTTTGACACGCTGGCTGGCGGGACGACGGCTTGTACCTGCACGGCCGACTACTATAGCTGCAACAGCACCCCCTACTATTACGATGAGACCGTGGGTGCCAGCTGGAGCTCCAGCGACACCAGCGTGGCGACCATGGACGGCAGCGTCAATGGCCAAGTCGACGCGGTGGCCGCGGGCAGCGCCACCATCCAGGCCGCTTACAGCGGCGACCAGTGGTACTACTACTCGCCCCAAGCCCGCTGCGTCTCCAACTTGATCCACGCCACCGGCAGCAACACCGCCAACGTCTGCGGGCTATCCATTTCCAGCCCCGCCGCCAACGCCGTGTACAGCCTGGGCGGGGCGAACTACAACCAGGCGACCGTGCCCCTGGAGGCGGATTCCTCCTGCTCCGGCGCAGCGAGCTGGACGCTCAACTTTACCTATACGCCCAAGACCGGCGGTCCGTTCACCGCATCGCCGACCACTTCCACGACGATCAACCAAAGCACGAACTACACCACGAACGTCGGTCAGGGTGGACAGGTGAACGCTCAGGCGTCGGCCACGCTAGACGGGCAGGCGTTCAACGCCTCGGTCACGTTCTACGTGCTCGGGCCCAGCGGCGGCATTCCGAACTCGACCATCAGCGCGCGGCTCTACGGCCTCTACTCGGGAACCACGTCGGGCCTGTTGACGGGCATCGCCATGCACGAGAGCCACTACGCGCAGTTCTACAACTATTCCGAAATGGGCTTTACCGGCCTGTGGCCGCAAGGGAACCGGGTGGGCACGCTCGACCTCTTCGTGGGGTTAATGCAGATTCCAAACAATATGCCCGACGGCTTCGACTGGCTGACCAACACTCAGGGCGGCGCAAATACCTTTCAGGACAAGCTGAGTGCCGTAGCCAGTTGGGTGGCGGGCTTGCAGAAGCAATATCCGAGCCTGCCCAATCTGAGCGGTACGCAGCAGGAGGACAACGCGCTGGTGCTGTACGGGGGCTACGACGCGTTGGATTATCCGGCCAAGTATTACATCTGGCAGCCGAATAGCAGCGACAACGGATGGGTTGAAGACACTAGCAGCCCGGCTTACGCTTATGTTTATGCGCAGGCCACTACGAACCAACAAGCTGGGGTTCGCAATGAAATTCAGGCGCAGTAGGCCGGAACTAGTCTGGTTCACCGCAGCGGCCCTCCTCGCGTGCGCGGCGCGGGCGGCCTCAGCGGCACCGTATCGGTTCTACGCCAGCCCGCCGTTCGCTTGGCCCGTAACGGCGCGGGGCGCGTGGGCCGCGAACCAGAGGGTGACCAAGGCGGCGCTGAACGCCTTTCTTCCGCAGCCGATAATCCGTGACTTTCGCTTCGCGCAGCTTGGCCCCGGCGAGATTTGCCTTATCGAAGCCTGGCAGGGTCGCGGGGCGCACCAGATGGAGGTGGTGTGTCCGGCGAGGGGAGGCGGCTACTGGGACACCTCGCTGCCGTACTACGCGCCCGTCCCGCTGGCTTGGTGCGTCACCGAGCTCAAGGGCGACGGGAACTCTGAGGTTATCTCGTCAGAGGGGGACGGCTCACCATACAGCCCACCGCTGTACTGGTACACGATCTACAGCTTCAAGAAGGGTGTGCCGCTGGACGTCAGCAGCGCGTTCCCGGGCTTCTATCGGGCGGTCCTGCTGGCGCAAGTCTCCGCAGCGGACTACCTGCTCAAGCCCCCGTTCGCCGCCGAGCCCCTGTCCCCTGCGGCGCGCTACCTCAAAATGGGCCTGCAGTTTATGGTGCTGAAGTACAAGCGTCGAGTCCTGGGCCAGAAAAAGGCGGGCCTGCGCCACGGACTCGCGTGGATCAAATCCCCGTACACGGATGTGCAGGGTCTAGGGTTTAGCACGCTGGCTGACATCAGCGACCCGCGCTCCATAGCGGCGCTTCGACGGCTGGGGGCAAGGACGCAAAACCAGGGGACGTGCGTGGCCGTCGTCAACGCGCTGGCGCGCCTCGAGGGGCGTGCGCCCCGCGGCATCGTCGGCGATCCAGCGGACGTGAAGAAGATCCTAAAATGCGACTCAATGAAGCCATCCGCGCCGTGCCTGCTCCAACAGGGATGCGTCGTCCCGGCCCAAAGACCCTATTGATACAGCGGGCCGCCGCGGACAATGATTGCCCAAGTCCCGCCACGGCAGGATGAACTCGGCGGGGGATTTGGTCGTGGACGCGCATATGGCCAACGAAGGCGATGGTTGGAGTGGCTCCGGCGCGAACCCGTGGCATCTCGACGCCACGACCGACTCGGTTTTGTTCCTGACGAATGAAAGCAATCAGCCGGCCCGCGTCGGGGCCAGGGAGTTCCGTCAATTCTTCCCATCGCGGCATGGCATCTGAACAACCCCAATGACGCTGATGGTGCCTACCCGTAAACCGAGACGTCTCAGAGCGACGACGATATTCACGATTGAGTCGCCCGGCGACCGATCACCGAACCACCCACGGCTCGAGGCCATTCTACCAGCTTACGGGAAACCCCTCGGGTCGGTTC
>JAEHJW020004973.1_pt1 | contig 39010 bp, 36 predicted proteins | sample 9271431 | NCBI WGS metagenome assembly JAEHJW02 | reverse complement strand
CTTACAAACAATTCTGGCAGTCTTTCTGCAGGAACAACCAATTATCAAATCAATTCATTAAACCCAAATACACAGTATTTTATACAAATAGAAGATTATGATCCATCAAATGCTGTAACTTATTATAGCCCTATAGTTGATACTTTTACACTGCCTCAGTCTTTAGCTGGTGCAGGTCAAACTTCTTATGAAATAACAGGATTGTCAGAAACCTCTACTTATTCCATTAATGTTAAAGAAGGTAATGCGGTAGGATATTCTGTATCAACTTTGCCAATTTATTTTTCTCTGCAACCTTTAGCTGGTGCAGGTCAAACTTCTTATGAAATAACAGGATTATCGGATGGAACGCTTTATTCTGTTACGGTTGAAGAAGGAAATTCTATTGGATATTCCGTTCCAACTTTTCCTGTTTATTCTATCGCTTTAAGTGGTTCTGGTGGTACTGTAGTAGGAAATAATTTTATAATTTCCAATTTACAGCCAAATATGTACTGTATTACGGTAAGTGAAGCGGCAAGTGATTTATCAAAAGTTTCCGTATCTTCTTTCCCAACAATTGCTTTTGCCAATTCGACTAGTCCACCAATTTATGTTAACGGAACACAAGTTGATATTAATGCAAATGGGGTAAGCAGTGTAAGTGTTTCTGAGGTAACTCAAGGAATAGGATGTACCGATTTGGTTTCTTCTCCTACAACACTAGGATTTGTAGATCCGGAGCCTCCTACCTGCATCACTGTTTCTTCTTCAAACAATAACAATATAATAAACTGGAATGATGGAGTTGTTACTGGAAATGCCAGCTTATCTGGATATAATATTCTAAGAAGCAGTAATTATATAAATAATTATACAAAAATAGGCTTCAGTGCTTCAAATACTTTTGCAGATACTGCTCCACTAGTACCAAATTATACAAATTTTTACAGTGTAGAAACAGTAGATAATATTGGTAATACTTCGAATAAAAGTATATCAGCTTTCCCCGCAGCTGTTGGTATCCCAAATAATTTTTTTTATATTAAAAAATTTGTAGAAAATTTGTTAAAAATAGGATTAAGCTTAACAAGCTTTAAAGTTGTTTTTTCATGTAACCTTTCGAATGCAAATGGTGCTGCAGATTTTATATTAGATTTAGATTCTGAAGTAGCAAATAAATATTCAACAATATTTGAAGAAGATTTAAATCCTATTTCTGTAAAATTTTTAATATCTTTTGAAAATATAACTATTTTTAACGGGATGATAACTGATTTTGAAGGAAATCCGCTTCAATATATAACTTTAAATGTTTATACAGTAGATAATTATTTACAGCAGAGTTATCAAACAGATATTAATGGTAAATTTTCAATCTATGGGCTAGAAAAAAATTATTATTGGCTTGAATTTTTGATACAAAATCCAAGCCAAATTGTACTTCTACAAGTTTTATAGTTTTATTTCTATATTTTTATAAATAGTATTCTAAATAATGGAATACTATCGATGCTTAATGGATATAAAAAAGTAAATGATAATATTGCAGTAAAGTCTGCAAATAATTTAAATACTGCTGCCAAAGATATTATTACATATTCTCAAGGCTCTTTGGTTACTCTTTCTGCCAATTTTACATTAAAAGATGGCAGTCCTTATAATCCAGCCAATCCTACTGTAAGTGTTCTTTACAACGGAAGTATTATTTTAGAGCAAGCTCCTATGTCTCAAATTGCTAATGGCTGGTTCTATTATAATTTAGATTCAACCGCCTTAAATCTGCAACCTGGTATATATTATGCTGTTTACAGTGCTGTAATTCTTGATGAAGAAGTACAGGGAACCGAATTATTTCAAATTACCGCTATTACTTCAACCGTTATTGTCCCAACAGATCCGATATCTATGCTTAGAATAGATTTAAGGGATTATAATCCAAATCTTTCTTTAAGGGTTTGGTCTGATGTAGAACTTCAAGAATATTTAAATCAATCTTTAGAAGCTTTAAATACCTTTCCTCCACTTTCTGCATTTACATTTGAAGATATACCAAATCAATGGATAGAGACAATAAAAAAAGGGGCAAAAGCTTTAGCTTTATATGCTAAAGCGGTAGAAGTTGCCCATCAGCCTGTTGTTTTTACTGCCAAGGGGATGTCAATTAACAAACCAGCTCAAGCTACTTTTTATAAAGTTTTGGGAGACCAATTTTGGATGCAGTTTTTAGATACAGGAAGACAAGCAAAAAGAACAGCTGGATTAGTAAAAACTAGTTATATCGTTACTGCAAATACACCATTTGTTTCAACACCTCCAATACGTGCTTGCTATGATTTAGAAACAGAAATTTTAACAAAAAGAGGGTGGAAAGAATATAATAAATTAAATAATAATGATAAAATTTTAACTTTTAATATTAAAAATAAAAATTTTGAATATCAAGAATATATCGAAAAATTCGATTATCTTTATAATGGTAAAATATATAAAATAGAAAATAAAAAAAATGATATTTGTATTACACCAGAACATAAAATTTTAATAAAAAACAATAATGATTTTTTGTTTTCTAAAATAAAAAATTTAAGTGGTGAAATAAATTTTATAAATTATGATACAGAAATAAAAGTTAATGTTTATGAAGATTTAAAAATAGTTAATTATTATGGAAATGTTTTCTGTTTAACTGTACCAAATGGTTTTTTTGTTACAAGAAGAAACGGTAAAATTGCTGTACAAGGAAATAGTTCACGAAGGTGGTGGTAAAAATGTTTAATTTTATAAAAAATAAAATTGACAAAATATTTTCTAAAAATAATTATAATAAAAACGACTATAAAAAAAATAATTCAAACAAAAAAAATGATGAAAAATTGAATATGGATAATGTTCCTATTTTTATTAAAAATTTTAATAATAAAAATAAAGAAATTGATTTACAAGATAAAATTGACAATATATGTTCTGAACTTACAGAATATTTTTCTGATGTATTGATTGCTGTAAACAAACATGAAGAAGAAAATGGTAAAATAAGTGATAATATTTTTGTAACACACAATTGTGAATTTAATATTTTTTTAGAAATACTTGGTTATTTAATTTCTTCATTTTTGCTGTCAGCTTCTGATATAAATGATTTTGCTGTTCGGTTATCCCTTGTTTATGGTGTAATATCGGATTATTTATATCCAGCAGAATCGGAAAATAAAGACAAATAAATAATATTTATGATTATTTTTAATTCAAACATTTTATTAAAACATTCAAATAAAGATCAAAGCATGTCTTTTTGGAATGTTGACTATGGATCTGAAACAGATCCGGCTTGGCTTGCCGCAGATACAGCTGTTGGAGATGGTGGAGGACAGAATGTTACAACTGTACCGGATCAATCTGGTGATTTAAAGAAAGATTATGCTAATGATCCAGCTAGAGGATTTTATGATGCGGATTATGAACATTGGAATTACAAAAGGAGAAAATATAGAGATCAAGATTGGAAGTTGAATCCTTATCCTTATGGTGCTGGCAATGTGGATGTATCACCAAATACTCCTGGTTCTATGCAGTCAGATCAATCTTATAGCGATTACAGTGGTGTTGATAATTCTGGTTCTGAAGGAGGTATGGGTCCTGATAACAATCAATTTTTTGCATTTAGGATTGGTGATGATTTCATAAAAGAAGCAGATTCACTTCATCCGGAAAATAATGATGTTTCATCTCATTATTCTGATATTACGAATTATCCTAATGGAATAAAACCATCCGATACAGAAAATAATATTTATAATAATATGGCATCTGTTGATAAGCTTCAGAGAAATCCTTCTTATTTTCAACAGTCTGGGTATTCTATTTTTACACTAACAAATCCACACAAACTATTAAAAAATAAAAAAAGAAAAGATTTCGATATTCAAAAAAATAAATTAGAAATATTAGAAAAAGAGAGAATAAAAGATGAATTAAGTAAAAAAACGATGATACCTATTAAAACAATGGGTAAAAAACAGAATAATAAAATTATAATTTCTTCTACAAACTGCTTAGTATGTGGTGAAACCTTACCTTTTGGTTATGATAAAGTTTGCAAAAATTGTCGTAATAAAGCTGGTAGAGACTATACTGATCAGGCAGAATATTGGTATAATTTCGATAAATTTCAAAGAGATTTTACTACAGATAAATCAGATGATAATTATCAAGTTAATAGTCTTGCTTCTGGGACAAGTGGATGTGAAACAGATGATATAAATTATTCCGGACACAGTACTGATAATTTTAGTATTAATTATCCAGGACAAAGAAGTTTTGCACAAGATGAGTGGTGTTTTACAAGACTTAAACTTTTACAAGCCGATGATGGAAATATGCCACTTCTTTCTAATCCCGGTACGGCTCCGCAGTGGGGTGGAGATTCTCCTCCTTCTAGTTTTCAAATGTATCCAATGAATTTGGCACCGGATGCTAATCCAAACAGTGGCAGTTTTTATAATGCAGTTAATGAAGATGGATGTTTTAATGATACAAAAGATGAATTATTTAAAAGAAGAAAACATTTAAATACAACTTATATTGACAGAGTTGGAGATTTAGCTTCTGAAGCTCCGGATCAAAGAGGAGATGAAAGATGGCAAACTTTTTCTCTAGGTGGGAGTTATTATGGAACGGGTGGAGATGGCCAAAATTTTTCTGGAGTACAAACTGAACATTAAAAAAGGATAATATATTTTATGATATTTTTTGATAATTTATTAATAAAAAAAAATTCAGCTTCTAAACTTAAAAAAGTAGAAGTAATTTGGGAAGATGTTGTTTCTATTTCTAGGACAAATTTAAATATTGATTTTGATGAATTTAGATTATTTAAAAAGGAAATTGGATATTTAGTTAAAAATACTGCAGAATATATTGTAATAGGTCATGATTTAGATTTAAGCGGAGGAAGTAATTCTTATTTAACACTTATACCAAAAAGTATAATAAAAAAAATTAAATATTTATAAATGTTTTTGATGGGTTAAAATAAAAATGGAAAATAAAGGTGGATCAGTACCTAGTAATTTATTTGATGATGGTGGAGAGGAATATTCATATAAATTATTCGATTTAGATAATTTAATTAAAGCTCACGAAGAATTAGAAACAATTAAGCAGTTGTTAGGTTCTATTTCTTCTATAAAAATAGATTTAAATTTTGATAAATTATATGAAGAATTAAAAAAAATAAAACAAGAATTTTCTGATACTACTGAAGAAATAAACGGACAAAATAGAAAACAAAAAAATAAAAATACACAGCAAAATGATAACAAAACTGAAGATGTTGATACAAATATAAATGATAATAAAAAGAATGAAAACAAAACAAGTAGTACTGGTTCGGAAAATTTTAATATTCCTCAAGATATAGAAGATTTTTTAGGTAAAAATTATAAAGAAGCGCAGCAGCTATTTAAAAAATTTAAAAATAATTTTTCTATTGGTGAAAATGATTTATTTACAAAACATATAAAAAATTTAAGAGATATTGGTGGCATTGATGAAGAAATTTCAACGCAGGGGAACGTTGATAAAAATAAAAATTTTATTCAAAAATCCGTTTCTAATATTAGAAGTGGATTAAGATTTTTAAATTTTAATTCACCAAGTGATATGTTTAAAAACCTTGGCGTAGAAGCATTAAAATGGATTGGTTCTGAAGGTGAACATAATTTTTCTTTGGATAAGGTTCTAAGAAAACAAAATATTCCAAAATCTAGAATGGAACAGCTGCATGAAAAAAGAAATCTTTTGCAGAACGAACAAGATGAAATTGGAAAAAGATTTAGAATTAAAGGACAAGATTTTTTAAAAAAATTTGTTTCTGATAAGGCAAATGATAATTCGCCAAATAAGACATCTTCTGTAGAAAAAAAAGCAAGCGAGAAGGGATTAGGGCTTCTTGGTGTAGGTTCGGATTCACATATTCTTTCAGAAATTTCTAAAACATTAAATAATTTCAAGAGAGATGTTAATGATAAATTAAAAGAAATTATTGGAATTTTAAGAAATGGAAAAAATTATAAAAATGATAATGAAAACAAAAAAGGATTTTTTGATGATATTTTAAATAAAATATCAGAAGCTATGGGTGGCGCAGTAGGTTTTGCAAGTGCTGGTCTTATTGGTAAAGTTTTTTCAAAAGTTATAGGAATTGGAGGGGCTGATACAGCTGCTTCTTCTGTAGCTGGTGATACTGTAGCTGGTGATACTGTAGCTGGTGGTGTTACTCTAACCGGGATTGCTTCAATACTAGGTGGTATTGCGGCTCTAGCTTTACTTGTTGGTGGTGGTCTTGCAGCTTATCACGAATTTGAAAATAATAATGATAAACACACTAATATCAAAAATATTATTGATACTAATAAAATTTTAGAAAAACATAAAAATAATTTAATTTTGCAGAAAAACAATAATGATGTAAATCCAGAAAAGCATAAAAGCTGGTGGCCGTTTGCTTCTGGTGGAATTGTAACTTCTCCTACACATGCTTTAATAGGAGAAAGTGGTCCAGAAGCTGTTATACCTTTAAATAGTCAAAATCATACTTTTATAAAAAGTCTAGAGAGATATGTTTCTAATAGTTCTGATAGTTCGAACAATATAGTGAAACAAAATGTAAATTCATTTAATATAAACTTTGTTATAAATAATCCAATTGTTAGATCAGAAGATGATGTAAAAGAGTACATTTCTAGAGTATTTGAAGCTAGAATGGAATCATTTTTAAATGAAAGGTTCAATAATGTAAGATATGTCTGATATTTTAAATACTCAACCATTTCCGTTTGTTCAGCCTGTACTTCCAGATGTAAATTTAACTTATAATTCTAATAGTAATGAAGGATTGATTTTAGCTGGCGGAACAGCGGGTTCACAGCAGCAAATAAATAATACTTTGAACAATATAAGTTCTGGTAAACTTGCTTCATTTTCAAATAGAACTTCATTTATTGGAAATAAAGTCCTATTTTCTATAACATTACAAGATGCCAGCAAAACAACTTGGACATTTGGAATAAATCCAAATTTTATCACCAAAAGTAGAAAAAAAAGATTAGCAAAATTGGCTGTATTTGCCGGAACAGTTATACAAGATTTTGGATATGAACCCTTTATAATACATATAAGGGGTACAACTGGATATCAAGGTAGATTAGCTATATTGGGGTTAGAACAACTCTTTAAGAATGAATATACAAGAAATGGTATAATTTTGACTTTGGACGATGTAAAAAACCAATTAACTGCTTGGTCATCATTTTCACATCAAATAGAATCTAAAAATCCTTTTTTATACAATTTTGAAATGGAATTTATACTTTTGGGAAATAATACAGAAGTAGAAAATCCTACTTCTTTTGTTTCTTCTATTCAATCATCACCCAATCAAGTTAGTACAAATACTAATACGATAAATAATATTCTTTCTTCTTTAAGTCCAAGTATTACTCCATCAATAACCAGTCCAAATTCTATTTTGATTTTAACTCCACAGCAGAATTATGAATATGATAAGATTTCTGTATTAAATCCTAATATAAATATAAATCCTACTATTTTTAAAAAATATTCTCCAGAAACAATTAAACAGATTATTAATTTAATTAAATGAAAACTATTTATCAGCCTTATATCGATTTAACAGCACAAACAAAAAATAGATTAGAAAGAAATGGATATATTATAGAATTTTGGTCCAGATTTGATCCAAGTCAAATGAATATTAATGGTACTCCAACCGTAACTTTAAAAAATATAGTAAATATTCCAAATACAACTTCAAATCTTAATAATTCTACACAAGTTTCTAGAGTTGAAACGATTCATAATATAGAAGATGGAATAGCAACTGCCTCTATTACTTTATTTGTTAAAAACGAAAATGATTTTTTTTCTTCTGCATCAGATCAATCTCCAGATGCCAAACAGTATAATAATAATAATTCTATGCAGCAAAATTTACCTACTAATAAGAATGAAGATATTCTTTTTTCATTTATTATTTCAAATAGAAAAATAGGCTTAAACGATACTGTTCATGTAACATTAATTAAAGAAGTTAGTGGATTGAATTCTAATTCAGAAATTCAATCTAAAAAAGTTTTTAGAGGATTTATAAAAAATATAAGAAGAAGATCGGCTACAGCTGGCTTCTACATAGATATTATTTGCCAAGATTTTTCTAAATTCTTTCAAGAACTAGGTTGGAATGTTGGAATATCTTATCCATTTTTGGGATTAGGATTATCATTTTTAAATGGATTTTATATAATGAAAGAAATTGTAAATTATCAAAATTTTGTTAATGCTAAAGCACCTATATCGCTTTTGGGATTTAATATTACAAGCAGTAATAATTTTTTAAGTAATTTTACAAACAATTTTACTGGAGTAGGAATAGCAAATTATATGGGAGTATCATTATTTAGCTTCCCATCTAATATATTAAATACTAATAATGTAATGGATCCAAAAACAATGTTAGGGCAAGCTTTAACTGTTGAAAAAGAAAAAGTTTTAGGTGCACTTGAAACTATATATGGTACAGCAGTTAATAGTCCAAATTCTCAAAATTTAGATCAAGTTTTTCTCAGTGAAAGCTCTACACAAGCTAAAGCTGCAGGATTATTAAAAGAATTTTATGATATTTCAAAAGAGGATATAGCAGTTATAACCGAATTTGAAAATATATTTTCTAACAATCCGGCATTATTAAATTCATATTTTTTTGATATTTTAAATGATATATATTGGAAAAATTTTGAGCCAAGAAATGAAATTCTTTGGTCTTTAGCAACAAGAATTGCTTCTTGGTCTATGAGAGAAGTATTTTTTGAGGTAGATCCTCACTATTCTTTAAATTCTTCAATCTATTCTGATAAAAATAAATCAGGACAGCCTTTTGAACCTTCTCATGGATTACTTCATTATAGGATTAAACGGTGGATTTTACCACCAACACCAGATAACTATATACATGAAAATGAATTAATATCTGATAATTTAAATGAATCTAGTAAAGATATTTATACCGCTGGATATATGTTTGGAAATTTGACAAGTAAAAATTTAAATCAGGTTTTACAAATATATTCAGCTTCTAGTTTAAAAAATGCTCTTTTATATAATGTTGAAATAGAAGATAAAAGGATTATAGAAAGATTTGGTTTTAGATTTTATAATAAAAGTGACGAAAAGGGTGGTTTAATTAGTGCATTAAAATTAAATGTTCTTGCAAAGATTGATCAATCTTTAAGAAATATAATGAGGGGTACAATAAGAATAACCGGAAGACCTCAATTCAATCAAGCTGGATTTACTGTTAGAATAGCTCCAAATTTTATAAAAAAAGATTATTATGTTTTACAAGTTCGACATGCTTGGAGTATAAACGATGGTTATATTACAGAATTAGAATTAGCTTATGGTCGTCATCAAGGAAACTATCCTATTTCTAATATGACAATTGGGGCTAACAACAATTTTCCATTAGCTACCAATGAAAATTTACAAAAAAATTTAAATATAATAAAAAAATCTTCAAATATAAAAAATTGTGAAATATATGATATACAAACCGGAGGATCAAGTAATTCGCATTATGAAATAAATTTATGCTGGTTAGCTTATGCTATTATAATGGCTGTTACTGAATGCTGCAGGAACGGTGGAGCTTTAAATACTTCTAATATTTATTGGCAGCAGTCTTCTACACAGCCGTGTATATGTTCTATTTCTTCTTCTCAACAGATTGTTGGGGTTAATTTTAATAATACAAATAATTATATATATCAAGATCCAACAAATAATACATCTAATTATATAGAATTCGGAGCTGTAAGCGGTGGTTTAAATACCATAAATTCCTATATGACAACATTAAATAGTCTGGCTTCAACTTATAATATACCGGTAACATTACTTTGTGGTATTTTGGGTGCAGAAAATTCAAGCAGTAATACTACAATTAGTTCAACTCATGCTGTTGGTTATTTTCAAATCGAACCAGAAACCGCTGCCGCATTTGTTAATTCATGTATTGGGAACAGTGATTCTTCTCCATCTGCTGCATGCATAACGGCTTTAGAAAATCCTAGTATAAATTTAATAGCCGGGACTAAATTTTTAGCTAGTTTATATAGCGAATATGACGGTAATATTGATAGTGTTATAGCTGCTTATGGTGGATTTACTAAAAATAGTCAAACTGGATTATATTATTCAGATTTTTATGAATATAAGGCTAAATATACTTTTACAAATACATTATGTAGCTTTTCACAAACTTCTAATTTTTCTCAAATAGATGAACCAAATTCTAATATTAAAAGATATGGACCTTTTCAAATAAATCCAGAAAATTCTTCTAAAGCTACTTTTTCTACAAGTACTGCTCAATTAGAAAATTTTAATAATAATATAATATATGGTGTTAATTTTTTAAAAAAAGTTTTACAAAAAACAAAAAACTTTTATTCTTATTCTCATACTTCTTATAATATTAGTAATAGGACGAATTTAATAGCTTTGTCTATGCTTTTAAATAGTATAATAAAATTTGCAGCATATTTATTTATTTATGATTATGATGCCGAAAACATTTTAAACAGTACTTCTTTATCATCCAACATAACAAATACTTTAAATAATGTAGTTAGATATTATTCTCAAGCGAAATATGCCAAATCCTGATAAATTAAAAAGTTTTGCTATTTTTTACAATCCTGTATTTCCAAATAATGTAAATTTTATGTGTGCTAATTTTTATAAATATGTTTCTCCTAATGGTGTATATGGGGCAAACAGAATAAATGGATTACATTCAGGAATAGACATTTCTATCCCTGATTTGAACGTTCCAATTTATGCCGCAGTGGATGGGACTGTCATAGAAGTAAATTATGATGACATACAAGGAAATTATATTACTTTAGCACACAATTCCAATAATTATACTTTTTATACAAGATATTTACATTTAAATAATATTTCAAGTTTGTTATTTAATGGTATTTCTGTTAAAGGTGGTATTACTGTACTTGGTAATATGGGAAGTACTGGTGCGGTTACTGCACAGTGTTTACATTTCGAAATAAGAAAAAATGAAAGTCCTTTGTTGAATGATTTAAACAGCAGTTTAATAGATTATACATTTAATCCTGCTAATTATATACCTGGATTTTCTAATATATGTTGAAGATATGGGTTTTCTAGAATCTGACAGTATTTTTTTAAGTAAAAATCTACAGCCTTATGATAATGATTATTATAAGCAGGATAAATATGTTTATCTAAGAATTGGTGTAATTAAAAAAATAGATAAATTAAATCGTCTTGTAGATATAGATTTTTTAGATCAAACAGGTGGAAGAAAAAACATTCCATTTGATCAGTCTATAATTGGATATTCTTGGGGAAGAATGCATATTCCCAAACCCGGAATGTATGTTGTAGTTGGATTTCGAGAAGGTCATGAGCCATGGGTTTTATCTTATTTTACAAATTCTCCCCAAAAAGCTAATTATATAAATCCATTAGATATTGGAGAAATTGAAGATAGAAGTGAACATGGTGCTTCTATCTTAATTAAAAATAAGCGCATTATATGTTTAAATCCAAATTCATCACCTGTTCCTTATTCTCCAGAAGTTGATGCAAATGGAAATATTATATTTTTAAACCATCTAGGTGAAGCTTGTCCGAATATAGAAGACATAAAAACATTTGCAGCTGGTGGTGTAGAAATAAGTATAAATTCTCCATATACTCATAGAATACCAATTATACAGTCGAATCAAGTTATTAATCCTTTTAATAATACCAATGTATTAGATGAGAATGGAAATCCAGTAATTACAAATACAGTAAATTATACTTCAGAAAATGCACAACCTGGTGGACCAGATATAGAAAGTTTTGGTGAAAATTATTTAATAACTCAAGAAGTTCCTTCTAATATATTATCATTAGCTTCAGAATATTTAGTAGGTAATAATTTTTTTACAAATAATTTATCATTTTTAAATTCTTTTATTTCGGCAGTTTTTAATTTTTATACGCAAAATGATTATAATTTAAATTTGACACAGCAAAATTTAAATAATATATTTAATTCTGTTTCAAATCAAAAAAATAATAATGGTAGAATTTTAGAAGGACAATATTTTAATAAAAACAGTTTTGTTGGTATTTATGATAATGGAGATATTTTTATACAATCAAAATTGGCTGGTGAAGATGAAGGAAGTATAAGATTTATTGGAGCTACTGGAAAGATAATCATAGAAGATAAAAATAAAAATAATCAAATTGTTTTAGATCCAGGGAATCCCAAAAGTAATATTGAACCAAATACAACTATTTCAACAAATGGAGAAGTAAATATATTTTCTGCAAAAAATATAAATATTCATTCTGGCTCGAAAATAAATATAAATTGCAGTGGAAACATCAATATAAATTCTTCTGGAAATTTGAGATTCTCTGCTGAAAATATTAGTTTTTCATGCAGTAATTTCAATGTTTTTGCTAAACAAAATGCTAATCTTAGAGCAATTAATGTTGCCAATATTGTTGGTAACACAATTGGTATTTCCGGAGGAGCTTCTGTTATACAAGAAGCTGTTTCAATAGCTTTAAATGCTTCTCAAAGCATTTCTAATACATCACAAACGATTTCAAATAATGCAACCGAAACAATTAGCAGTACGGCACAAACTATAGACTTAAATGGTACTGATATAGTAGATATAAAAGGAGCAGTTGTAGATATTAATTAAAATGCCTAATGCAGCTAGATTGAAAGACGAAATGCAGAATCACTGTGGTATCATTGTTCAAGCTTCGAATAATGTTTTTATAAACGGGCTTGGGGTTGCCAGGGTGGACGATTTTGCTTTTGAAAATCCATGTCAGTGTTCTACGGCAAAAAATGCAGGAACTTGTGATGAGACTATTGTAAGTGGTTCGTCAAGCGTATTTATTAATGGTAAACCCGCAGCTAGAGTTGGGGATATGGGTGAATATGGTGGAATTATAAGTAGTGGTTCTTCTAATGTTTTTATTGGTGGATAATTAATAATGCTTTGGTTTTTAGTTGCTGTTTATATTTATAACTGTACGAAACTTCAACTTTCTTGTTCAAACAATTTACAATTTTTAAATTTGTTTTCTGATGATAATATTATATTAGTGAGATATAATATAGCTAAAAATGAAATTTGCACAAATGAAATTTATAATAAATTAGTTAATGATAAAAGTTATATTGTTAGAAGTGCAGTAGCCAAAAATGCACCTTTGAGTGTTGCAAAAAAAATGATTAATGATAGAGAAGATAGAGTTAAATTTACTCTTGAAAAAAGGATAATAAATGACATTACCAATTAATCCTTCAATATTTAATAATTTTATATCATCTACACAGCAGCAGCAAAATATTAATGTTGAAAGTGGTGTTACCAATACTTCAATAAATCAGTTTAATTTTTCTCCAGGAGTTATTTCTTCTCAAGTATCTAATCCATTTGATTTAAATAGTTTTTTTATTAATTTTAAACAAATATTTAATAATTTTGAAAATCAATTTTCTACAATAGAAGGAATATTAAATATTATAATTGGATATGAATATTATATTTCAGAAATTTATACACTTTTTAATTTTTTAGAAGGTTATGTACTTACTACACTGCAGAGAGTTATTTACACTTATTTGCCACCGCAGATACTGGAAGCTTTTTATACTTATGGTAATATAAATAATGATTCAAATTTATATTATCTTTTTGGAGAATTGCTAAATAAAGATCCGCAAATATTAAATTTATTAAGTACTGTTATTTCAGAATATTATGATAGAAATAATTTGGTTGATAATGGTGTACGAAATTCTATTATAAATTTGCTTCAGCAGTATTTGATTTTAAATCAAAATATACAAAATTTTAATAATCAAAATAATCAAATTAATTCTATTTCTAATTCAATACAATCTCAATTTGTTAATTCACCAAATATAGAAAATTTAACTTCATTTTTAAATACACGCAGTGCTTTAAATAATAACAAAATAGCTTTAATTTCTCAACAGTCAAATAGTATCTTGAATGAAATAAATAATATAATAGCTTTACAAAATAATAATTATAATAATAATAATAATTTAAATACAGTTTTGAGTATTTTACAAAATAATTTTAATCAGTCTGTAAATTTTTCTTCTTCTGTGGTACAATAATGGCTTTTGATTTAGTACTTTCTAATACATATAATCAATTTGATTTGTTAAACTTAGATTTAAGTTTAAATAATCTTATGGATTTAAGTATTTTAAATGGCAATAATTTTATCATACAAGAAGTTCAAAAAATTTTGTTTACCATTCAAGGTAGTTATTTTTTTGATTCTAATTATGGTTCTACTATAAGAGAATTTATTGGTGATAAAATTTTCAATCCTAGTGATATAGAAAACAGCATAGCACAGTCAATTCAAGATTCTATTACAAATTTAATACTTAACCAATCAAAAATACCATTTTTAACTATGGACGAGACAATTCAAGGCATACAATTGATACAAGTTAGCTATGATGCAGAAACTAATATTACAAATAATCCAAATTCTGTTATGACATTTGATGTTTTAATACAACTTATAGTAGGAACTAATATTGTTAGTGTAAACAATGTTATAATGATTAAGGGGGCTTAAATATTTTTATGGCTTCGTTTGCTAGTTTTAATGAAATAGCCGCTTCTATACAAAATACAATATTAACTTCTATACCTAATGCAAATGTTCTTGCAAATAGTGTTATTTCAGATGTTTTTATAAACCCACAAGCATTTGAGCTTGAAACACTTACTGTACTAGCTTATAACGCTAGTTTAGCCCAATCGCTTTTAACAGCTTCTGGAAATGCTTTAGATTATTTAGCTGCTAATTTTGGAATACAAAGAAACCAGGCTCAATATGCTACAGGTAATGTTACTTTTTTCACTTATGATCCTGTTCTACAAGTAGTTTCTATACCATCTGGCACTCTTGTTCAAACAGGCAGTGGTGGTGGTTCTTCTATTGTTTTGCAATTTGTTACTACGCAAAATGCTTTCATAGCGGTAGGTTCTTCTAGTGTTACAGTACCAGTAATATGTACTGTGCCTGGAAGTATAGGTAATGTTTCAGTTGGTGCAATCAATACATTAAGTACTGCCAATATTCCTATCAACGGCATTATAAATAATTTACCTACAAGTGGCGGAGAAAATGAAGAAATAGATGAATCTTTATCTCTTAGAGCACAGCTTGCTCTTTCTGGTGGTAATGTTGGTACAGAGGGGGCTTATAGAAGTGTAATTTTAAATAACATTTCTACAGTAGTAGATGCGCAAGTTTTGCCTCCGTCTAATATATTAAGTCGCGGTCCTGGTAAGGTTGATATTTATATTCAAAATTCTTCAAGTTTTCAATCAGCTTCAAGTTCACAAATTGTTCCAGCAGGCTCAACTGGTGTAACAATAGGACAAAACTTGGTTATACTTCAAAACCAGCCAGTAACCTCTATAACTTCAATAATTGTTAATAATCAGATTGTTTCACCAACGGAATATTCGTTGGTTTTTGATACTTCAGATTATGCTAACAGTAGTTTGGCGCAAAATAGTTTGATATGGAATGTACCGGCTCCGTCACAGCAGTACACAATTAATTATACTTATAATAACAACGTGCAATTAGCACAGCAGGCTATAATACCTAAAACTCCTATTGGATCTGATGTTTTAGTTAAACAAGCAACCGCAGTAAATATTTATATTTCAGCTTTTGTAACTTTATTTAGTTTTGCAGATCAGACAACTGTTTTAAATTCTATTCTAACTTCTTTCCAAAATTATTTTTCAAATAAAAGATTGAATCAAGATTTATATGAAACGGATATAATTTGTTTAATAACTTCAGTTCCTGGAGTAGCAAGTGTTCAAACACCTCTTGCAAATTTTAGTAGAGATTCTTTTACAAATACCTCTATAAATACAATAGATATTGCCACTTTAGAGTATGCAGTTTTAGCTCCAACTACAACAACTCAGCCTAATCCAATTATAACGTTTAATTCTCAATTAGTAACAAATACTAATCTAGGTATAGATATAGGACTTTTATAATTAATTTATTGTGGTTAAATAAAATAAATGGCATCTTTTCCAAATCTTAATTTAAATTCTGCTGTTAGTGGTATAGCTCCTGGGACTATAGCTGTTTCATTTGTTCTTCAAAACCAATGTGATATACCAATTGTATATTGGGGAGAAGCAAATACAAATAATTTAAATAATTCTTCTGGCAATTTAAATCCTGGTTCATTAAATTATGTTATTTATGGTTTAACACCAGGACAAAATTACGATGTAGCAGTACAAGAGTGTATTCCTGGAGAAAATATATGCAGCCAAATGTCCAATATAATTACAGCGTTGGCAACTCCAAATCCAATTTCACAATCAGTAACCACTAATGGTAATTATTCTAATTCAATCTTAGCTACGCTTAACATTGTATCTATTGATAATATTTCTCAAAAAATGTTTAGTTTGCTTCCGGATATATATGCTAATTCAATTAATAGTTTTGTTTATTTAATATTATGGCTTTCGGCTCAACAATATAATGTAGTAGAAAATTTGCTAAAAACAGTAAGAAATAATAATTTTTTAGATAGTTTTTCTAACCAAAGTGGTTTTTTAAATGTTTTTGGTCCTGGAAATTATATAATAAATTTTGATTATCCATTTATTATACCACCAACAAGTATAGTTGTAACACCATCTTCTTCTAATACTGATTTTATAATAGAAGATGTAACTACAAGTAGTATTAGAATAAACGTGATTACTCCTTACAACGATACACTGCAGTGGCAAGTTTCCGGGTCAATTGGAGCACAAACAACTCAAAGTTATAGTTTTCTCAATCAAAATGGGACTATAAATATTAATGGTACTGGAGATTATTTTATACAATTTAATAATAATTTTCTTGTTCCGCCAACAAATATAAAAATAATTGCCTCTAATCCGCTTACCGAATTTACAATTTTTAACGTAACAACTGCTGGAATAAATATAAATGTTACCACCACAATGGCAGATATTTTATCCTGGAGTGTTTATGGAAATCAATCTAATAATATAAGCGATTCTCTGTATAACAATTTTGGATATCCGATCAGTGTTTCAAGATTTGGTGAAATGCAAATACAGTCAAATTATACAACGCAGCAGTTTTTTTCAGCTGATACAAGATATCGTTCTCTGCTTCGTGCAGTATATAAATCTATTTTAGAAGGTCCGAATTTAAAAGGAATAATAATAGCTTGTTCTTCTTTATTTATTCAACCATATATTCCATATCATTTATTTATAGAAAATAATTTTTATTCCACAAATAATTCACCAATATTAATAAGTGCCAATCAAGTTAATCAAAGCTGGAATTCTCAGAATATTGTATGGAATAATCAACCTTCAATAAATTTAATTCCACAAGACACTGTTTGTTTCGGCAACCTTAACGAATGGTATTCTTTTGATTTGACAGAATTGGTGCAAATATGGAATAAAATTTCTTATAATATACCACTTAATACAAACGCCGTATTATATTCACCACCTTTTACAGGAACACTAACACAAGTTACTAATAGTAATTCGTTTAATACAGGAACTATACAAGTTACGCTTGATAGTGGAGAAATTTTAAATATTCCCTTGATGAAGGGTTTGGCAATAGAGTATAATAATATTACTTATGTTTTTCCGAATTCTATTTCGTCAAATCTTACTCAAAATATTCCAATTCAATCTATAATTACAGTTATACTTCCGCAAATAAATAATATTGTAACAAATTTAAATGTAGGTAGTGGTGTCGAAGCTTCTTCAATAACTTTTAATATTGACGGAGAAGACTTAACTGTATCTATTGTGCCAAATGCTAAATTATATAATTATTTAGGTGAAGTTGCTTCTCCAATATATCCAAACAATCTTGGTGTTTGTATAAAAACGACTTATCCACAGTCAACTCAGCAGGGTTTTTCTACTTTTTCTTCAAATACTTTTATAAATTCTACATTAATTCCAAGATTACTTGTAAAATATAATTTTTATCCTCCAACAGGGGAAAGAATAAAAACAATACAAATTAATAGTTTAATTAATTCCGCCTGGGTAGATCAACAATATCCAGATGAAGTACAGGATAATTCTATGTTTTTGTATTTTTCTGGAAGCCAAACACTTCTTGAAGAATTTTCTACTTCCGAAATAGAGAAAAGAATATTTTTACAGTTTGATATATCATCTATACCACAAGATGCGGTAATAGTTCAAGCTACTTTAGAATTTTATGCCGCTTCTGGATTTACAATTGCTCAAGATTATAAAAGAGAATGTATTTTGGGCAAAAATTATCTTGGAACATATTCTTATTTAAGTGGATTTTGTTTAAATCAATATAGCTTTGAAATTATTTTACAATATGCAGATCAATTATTTTTTCCTGGATTTATAAATTTATTAACATCTTCTGGTATTTTGAATTTAGTTATTTCTAATTCTAATATTATATTAGATTCTGGTAATTCTATTTCTCCTACTTCTTATCAAGTTGTTCAACAGGATCAAATTCAGCCAAATGATAATATAATTATTCTTCCAGATCAAATATCTGGAACGGTAAGCAGTATTTTGCCATCTGTTCAAAATAATTTAAACCCATTAACAATAGAATCATTTAAACAGATTTTAAGGTTAGTAAAACCAGCAAAAGCTGAGTATTTTGCAAGATTATTATCTTATGAAAATAACGAAACGATTAATTACTTTGAAAGTATAGAAAATCCATGTAATTATTATATTTTTGGAGCTTGGGCACCTAATACATGTTATAAAATAAATAGTAATGTAAATTTATGTGGATTGAATGTTTCTATGTGTAATGAATGTATTAATTTTTGTTAAAGGAGATTTAAAATAATGACTGTCTCAATTGATTTTATAGAAGGATGTAATGGAGGATATACACAAACTAATACTCCCCCACAAGGTGATAATTCTCAAAATATAGCTACAACACAATTTGTAAATAATTTTTCTAATAATACTTCTGTTTCAATTTCAAATACAGATGGTACTCTAACTATAAGTAAACCAACCAATAATTCTTTTGTTATAAATACTGTCAGTGGATGTAATAATAATATTGGAATAAACGCATGTACATTGAACGGTTTAACAGCTGATCAAATTATATCTTCTGTACAGCAAACCTCTTCTACAACTTCTACTTCATCTTCAACTACTAGTAGTGTTACTGTAAATCAAGCTTACAAACAATCTTTTGTAACCTCTGGTACATTTACTATTCCAAGTGGTATTAGTCTTGTTTTTGTTACAGGGTGTGGTGGGGGAGGTGGTGGTGGAGTATATGGTGGAGGTGGTGGAGCTTCTGTTATAAAGGTACCATTTAATGTAACTCCGGGTCAAAATATATCTATTACAATAGGCAGTGGTGGTGCTGGTCAAACGTCAAGCGGAAACCCAACAAATGGTGGTAATACTAGTTTCGGAACATATCTTGTTTTAAATGGAGGGCAATCTGGTGGAACTTTCACAGACACACTAGCTCCTGTTTCCCCCACTGGTCAAGGGGGGCAAATTGGATTTGGTTTTAATGGTGGTAATGCCGCATTGGGTTATGGAGGAAACAGTGTTTTTGGATTAGGTGGAAGTCCTTTTAATGGAAGTTCTTCTTTTGGCGGAGGGGGTGGAGGAGGACTAAATAGAACTACTTTTGCCGAAGGCGAAACTGGTGGAAATGGTGGTAGTGGTTTTATTCTTGTAGAATGGTGAAAAGACATAATATAATACCCTATCTATATAGATAGGGTATTATATTGCACTACTGCCAACAAATTTTATAATTATCTATTTTTTTACCGCTTAAATACTTTTTAAGAATATTAACAGATTCCGGCATCAATTTTTTATAAGTTGGCTTTTTATCAATCCCATAAAAATATACCAGAACTTGTCCATCGCGATATACTCTTACCTTTTTTCTATAAACCTTTTTAATACAATTTGCAAAAGCATTATTTTCCGTTGAAATAAATTTATTTTTTAAAGTTTTACTATTTAAAAATGTAGAATATAATCTTTTCATTTTTTCACCTCCTCCCATTTAAACTGTAACTTGAGTTGAATTTTGTACAGTAACATCATCATTTTGAAGTTTTTTGTTTTTTGTACAAAAAGTTTTATGAACTTTATACATTTTTAACGCATAAAGGTATTTTGTTGTTGGCTCAAGTTCTTTTGAGTACTTTTTATCAATTCCCAACTCTTCCTTACATTCTTTGCAAAAATATTTTCCTTGTGTCTTTAATAACTTCATGGTTTTCTCCTTTTTATATTATTTATATTTATAATAACACACTTTTTATATTTTGTCAAGCTTTTTTATAAAAAAAAGTATAAAAAAATGAAATAGTATTTATATATTTGATATGGGAAGTGGTAAATACGCAAGAACTCCAGAGCAAGAAATGGCTTTAAAGGAAAGAGCTTCACTTATGCGCGAGCATAAAAGGCTTAAAAGTCTTGGACTATTAAATAATAATAGTGAAAACAATTCAAATGTATTACCTATACCAAAAGAAACAAAAATAGAAACAGTAGAACCACAAGAGAAATCTTATGCTTCTCTTTTAAAACACGGATTAAGTTCAAATTCGTTGCAATTAAATGATAAAGAAGCGGAAATTTACGAATTTCATATTAAAGAATTTTCTCGCCAGCTTATGGAAAAAAAGAATAAATTAACTATTGTTGATAAAGATTTAATTGTTATGGCTTCATATATAATGGTAAAAATAAAAAGATTGGCAATAAAAGAATCGGAAGGTGATAGATTTTTGGATAAATCTTTCCAGCAAACGCTTTCTGAACAATATATCAAAATAATGAATAAATTAGGATTATTAAGCGAAAAAGAAGAAAATAATACAGAAAAAGAATTAAAAGAACAAATTTTAGAAAGTGTTGATGTAATACAAAATATTTATAATAATGAAGAATACAAAAAATGGGTAAAACAACAGTTGGAAAGGAAAATTGAAATTAATATTCCTAAAATTGCTTCAAATTAAAAATTTATAATTAAAATGTGAAAAAATAGTATTCTATCATGTAATTGATTTATATTTTAGACAAAAAAGGAAATAAAAAATGTTATTTTTTAAATCTTCCAATTCAATGCCTCAAAGAATATCCCAAGATATAGGATTTTGTAAAATTTGTGAGAATCAGTATGATAAATCAAAAGATGAAAATTTTTGTGAAAATTGTATAAATAATAATTTTAATGAAGATCCAGGATATTTTAGAAAAAAAATAGCTAAAAATAAAATTGATAATATAGAACAGCCTGAATTATTAGATATTGTTCCAAAAAATATAAGAATAAATTCTACTGAAAGTTTTCATCAAATAGAACATAATGCAAATGATGATATTACAAGTAGTGTAGAAGGCGCTAAAGCTGCCTTTAAGCAAGTTGAACAGTCTATTAAAAAGATAGCTAATAAATATAAGATAAAAGACGAAAATGTTGGTGAAATTTTAAATTATATAGTACCAGACAAAATAGATAGATATGTTGTTGGAAACATAGATGATGTTGTAGAAAAATATACTCTTGAATTCTTGAATAAATATGCAGATCTTAATTTTAAAAACGATAGTATGGCAGAAAGAAATTTTATAAAAGTGCAAAAAAAGAAGTATTTTGAAGATACTATAAGAATTAATAATAATGAATTAAAAGAAGCACTTGATACTTATGGTATTTATGATGAGGAAATTACAGAAGAAAACAAAGAATATTTAATTGATAGATTAAAAAAAGAAAATGCTTTAATGGATATTAATGATTGTTTAATTGGTGGAATAAAAAAAGTTAGTGAACCAGATAACAACAAATTAGATTTTCTTCTAAATTTATCTTCTTTAAAAGAACAGTCAAAAGAAAAAGAAGAATATAAAATTGTAAAAGAAGCTTTTGAAGAATTTGAAACAAGCTCAAATAAGAAAAATATTAGCAAATTAGAAGACGATAATTCTTTGATTAACAATAATTTTTTAACTTATTCGAAAGCTGAAGAAATAATTCCTGATATAAACGATATTGAAAATTCTTTTATAAGAAGAGTAAAATATGGAAATGATTCTATCAGGAAAATTAGTGAAAAAAATGCAAAAAAAATAGATTTCGATCTTCTTTTTCAAAAAAATAAAGAAAATCAAAAAAATAGCGATAATTTTTTAAAAAAAGCCAATTTAGATGACAAAATGTTAAATTTTAATGAAAATAAAATAAAAAAAATAAATGATTTTTCAAATGACGATTTAAGAGAAATTAATAATGATAAAATTGAGCATTATGCTTATAATAATAATTTTGAAAAAATTGAAAAAGAAAAAGAACCGTTATATATTTTACAATTTTTGGATAAAAATTATAAAACAAACGAAATTAATATTTATAAACTTTCAAATGATTATTATTCTTCTGATAAAAACGTTATTTGGAAATTTAATTCTCTTTTAAATTTTAAAAATTATATATCTAATTCTGATAATTTTTTGAAATGGGCCTCTATTCATAAAGTTGGAAGTGGATTTAATGTTGGGGATTTTATTAAAGATAGACATACTTTTAATGTTTGGATTGTTGTTGATAGAAATAATAAAAATGGAGATATTTATATAAGAAATGCAGTTTCCAATCAAGTTCTTAAGGTTCCATTGAAAGATCAAAAAGAATTAATTCATGTGGCAGAAGATTTAAAAAATTATATTATTAAAGTAGCTGAAGGAGAGGCTGTTAATCAATATTTTTCATCAGATGCAAAAGATAAAAATAAAATATTTGTTGGAAAAGAGAAAGAACAATTTTTGCCAAAGACAAAATATGAGCATAATCAAAATTACAGAGAAGAAATACCAGAAATAGAGGATAATGATAGGCTTAAAGGATTAGATAGAGTTCCTATTGAAGATTTAACGTGGGAACCCAAGCAGGTTGAATTAAAAGAAAAGATAAAGGAAAAAGATCCAAAGTCATATAATGATATAATAGAAACTCAATATTATCCTTCACGAGGTGGCGCACCAAAAATTCCTGTTAAACAACCAAGCATAAAAAATCCTAGAAATTTCGGAGTTATACCAGACAAAAGCAGTCCTAAAAACATTCCTTGGAATAATAGAATGATAGGAACTATTTCTAATTTAAAATGGTTAAATATGAGAAAAGAAGCTGCAAAATTAGAAAAAAAATGTACTGCTTGCAAAAGCCAAATGAAGAACCAAAATAATTTTTGGTTAAGCTCATATAATGATAATTTAATAAAATTGTGCAGTTTTTGTTACAGTAAATTAAATGATTTTTCTAAACTGCTTAAAAATGCACAAGTAGAGACTTTAGAGGATCAATCAGATATACAAAGTGAATCAAACCTTAATACAAAAAAGATAGAAGAAAATGCAAATCAAATGTATAGATATTTTTTAAATTTAAAAAATGATGGATATACAGATGAAGAAATAAGACAAGAAGTTAGTAGAGTTTTAAAAAATAAAAAACTTGGGGATTTGTCTGATGAAATCTTAGATGAATTATTTAATAAATTTGAAAGAGGTGAAGAACCGCCAGAAATTGAAACAAAAGAAGATAGAATGAAAAACAAGGAAAATCAACATGAAAAAATTGATTTGCTTGGTTTAATTAAAGAAATAATTTTTCAAAATAAAGATAAAATAAAATCATTTTGGCAAGAGATTTCAAAAGAAGGTTTAAATCAGACAGAAAAAGCTGAAAAATTATATGATTATCTTTTTAACGAAGATTTTGTTTTAGATACCCATTCTTATGGCAGAATGGGTATTTCCGATGTTCGTTTAAACGATTTCTTAAAATATGCAGCACCAATATTGGAGGAGTTAATAACGACCGAGGATGAGACAGAGATAAATAATTTCTTAAACGAAGAAGAAATACTAGAGTTGCTGCAGCCAGAAGTAACACTTGATCGTATAAAAAGTTTTATTAAAGATTATCTTTCCGGTTTATCAAAAGAAGAAAAAATAAATAAATTAAAACAATTTATTATTGTACAATTAAAAATGACAAAGACCGATAAACCTGAAGTTAAAAAATTTCTTAAAAATAAAAACTTAGAAGAAATTTTAAATTCAGTTGTACATACTTTAATCAAAAAATATGGAAATGAAGAGAATTCTAATAAAGAAGAAATAGAAGACGAAAAAGAAGAGGATTTGAATAAAGAAGAAACAGAAGACAAAAAAGAAGAAGAAAATGAAGATTTTGATGTAGAGGATATTATTGAAGAACATGTTCCAACGTTCGATCTGGAAAGCGAATTAGATAACGAGGAAAAGGAAGAACAAGAAATAGAAATTCCAATTGAAGAGATTATGAGGTTTGAATAATGCTTTATAAATATAATGGCGAAGAATTCCTAAATATAAAAGAAGATGGGGAATATATTTCAATATCTCCAAAAAATATTGATAAAAAATTATTAAAACATCTCTTGGCTAATGAAGGAAAATGGCTTGAAGATTCTAAAATTATAAAAGTTTCTAATCCTGTTGATTATTCAAGTACTATAAATTCTGGAAATAAAATGCCAGAAAGCGCCGGACAGATTTATGATAACGAATCACAAGAAGTTGGAGTGGCAAGTGGTTTTACCACTTCTAGATCTGATACCTATGATTCTTCTATGCCTGGCAGTAGAGGTAGAGATATAAATATACAGCTTCAAGATAATCCCAATAAACCCACTTCTGTATTTGGTGAAAAAGCAGAATTAGATTTAAAAAAAGAAAAAATTTTAAAAGAATTTAAAAATAATAATTTTATAGAAAAAGAAGAAATAGAAAAAATAATCGATAACAATATTGATAAAAAGGAAGAAGAAATTTTAAATTTAATTATGGAAAAATTAAATAAAAAAATTTTTGAAAGAGAAGATAAAAGACCAAATAAAAACGAGAATTTGAATAAAATACTTAAAGATTTAGATACAAAAGAGTTGGTCTCTTCAGAATTAAAAAATATTTATAAAATAATACAATCGGAAGAAAAAAACTATGCTGTAGAAAAAATAAAAGAAGATTATAATTTCAATTCAGACATTGTTAAAAAACTTTATAATAATTTTAAAAACGGAGAAAAAATAAAATTAGATATTGAAGAGCAAAATCAAATATTAAAATCTTTTAAAAATAAATATATTAATGTTTTGTTAAAACAATCCTGTTTGCTTTTGGATAATTTTTGTTCTACAGATGTAATTAAAGAGAGAATGGTTAAAATGGGTTTTCGTGAAAATCATGTTGATTGCGCACTTAATTTGTTAGAATATCCATTAAACTTTAATCGTATCAAAAATTCAAAATTAAATTTAATAAAGGTTTCTGGAAAGAATGTTATAGATGATGTTGCTCAAGTAGAAAAATTATCAGCTGGAGAGCAAAAAGAAGGAAAAGAAAAATTAAAACAATTTTGGCTTGAAAGAAACACTGATGCAACTGGTACTTCTGGTATAGGTACAGTTGCTGTTGGAGTTATTATGCCTTCTGGAAAAGCTGTTTTAGAATGGTTGGGAGATAAAAATTCTGTTGCTATTTATAAAGATATTGATGAAGTTGAAGAAATTCATGGGCATAATGGTAAAACAAAGGTTATTTTGAAATGAGCTTTAGACTTTGCAGTGAAATGTATGTTAATGCTTCCGTTTTAGATTTTCCAAAAAAAGTTTTATGTAAAGATGTTTGGGATGGAGAAATTCTTAAGCCAAGTGTTAGAAATTTTTTACTTGAAAAGTTATATGAAGTTTTGAAAAAATATTATAAAAATCCAAAAAATTGGATAATAAATGTATATTTGGCTGGTTCTATAGCAACTTATCAATATAATGATGACACTGATATAGATGTTCATTTTTTAGTAGAGTGGAACTTATTTTTAAAAAATGAAAAAACATCTTCGGAGAATTCAGAAGAAATACATAAAGAAATAAAAGAAAATCTTGTAAAAGAAAGATATAAATATTTTCTTCCCAATACGAGACATGCTTTGGAATTTTACGCTTATCCAACAGAAGAAAGTATCCCAGCAGATGTAGCTTATGATTTAATAGAAAATAAATGGCTTGCAGTTCCTCAAAAATATGTAGAAGATCCATATCTTAGATTTGCTCAATATTTAGATGAAGCTAAAAAGATTGCAGAACAAATAGATGTATTAATTGGCGGAATTAAAAGAAAATTTATAGAAAATGATTCTTTTTTACAAGATATGAAAAAACCATTTTCTATTATTTCCAAAATAGAAAAAGAAATTATAAATAAATATTATTTAAAAAATGTAGAAACTATTTTACTTGATGCAAATGAACTTGTTGATATTTTTGTTCAAATAACTGAGGCAAGAGAAGAAAAATTTAAAAATGTTTCAGATTTAAAAGCGCAAATGACAAAAGAAAATATTATTTTCAAATTTATACAAAAATTTGGTTATTTTGAATCATTGAGAAAGATTAGAGAAATATTTAAGCAAGATCTTGCAGAGGAAGAAAAATTAAACAAAATAAAAAATATTTTTTTCGGTGAAAACAATGATAGATAAAAATAAATGGTTTAATGATTTTTATAATAAATTTAAAAAAAATTTAGGAATTAAAAAGGCTAATTTGACTTCTAATTTTAATGGAAGTGTTCCTGTTGATTTGGATTTAAATTTAAGTTTAGAAATAACTCCAGTTGTAACAGTAAAACCAAAAAGTAAATCATCGTATGAATCGATTGAAGATAAAAAAAAGGATAAAATATTAGAAAATAAAAAACATGATATAGATTTAAATACAGTTTCTGATTTTAAACAGAATTCTGAAAGTGATAATGAAGATGATAAAATAAATTCTATTTTAACAAAATCACCTTCTACTGAAAAAGTAGATTCAAACCCTCCTTCTATTGTTGGGCAAAAAGGTGAAGAAGATGGTGAAGAAAATTTTGAGAAAGAAAACAATAATTTAGATGATCAAGAAATTATTAAACAAATTTATAATCTTTTAAATAAAAGGAATAATAATAAACAAGAAAATAGAAATCCAAAAGAAGTTTCGTACCCCTGTTCAATGTGTAGAAATTATAATATTAGTAATGGAAATTGTGAATTAGGACTTGATCCATTAGCTGCTCAAGAAATTGGAAGCTGTTCATGGCTTAATTCAACAGCCCAAGCTATAGCTTGGGATAATTATATTAATAGAGAAAACAAAAGAAGAACACTGCCAACTGCTTCTTTAGCAAGTGATACTGGTTTAGAAAAGTTGTCTCATACTCTTTCCGAATCAGATAAAATAGTTGGTGATTCAGAAAAACCTATTGAAATTAGAGATAATGTTGTAGAGGATAAAAATAAAAAGGAAAAAGATGAAGAGGGTATTGTTACTAATTTTTATGGTGCAGATGCTTTAATAAATTATACAGATGATGTAAAAAAAGTTCCGATAAAAAATATAAAAAGAGCTTCTACATTAGAAATCGAGAAAATTAAAGATATGATAAGGGAAACACTAGAAAATGTAGAAAAAAAAGATTTAAATTATAATTCTTTAATGCAAAGTTTACAGGAAAATTTTAATAATGATCTTTCAAAAATTAAAATAATACAACTTATTGATAAATTTCATCTAGAAGATTTAATAATGGATTTATATAATGAAGTAAAAAGTGAACCTGGTATAGAAAGATATTATAATATAGATATGGAATCTCCCAAGCGTAGAGAACCAAGGCTGGCGTTGGAAAAAAAATTTGAATTGAATAAAAATAGCGAAATTACAAAAGATAATTTAAATGAAATATATGAAATGTTAGATTTTATTTATAAATTTAATAATTTAATTCCAGATGATGATGAAATTGAATTATTTCTTAAAGAAAGTGAAAGATTTAAATATTTATATCCAGTTTGGTTAAAAATGTCAGATGAAGAAAAAGAAAAGGCTAAAAATAAAATCTTTGAAAAATATAAAAAAGAAATAATAGAAGTTAATCAAAAAGAATTAAAAGATAAAAACGAAATGGAAGAGTTGGAAGATAATGAAGATGATCTGCAAGAAAAAGAAAATATAAAAATAGCTTCTATATTAAAAACCGCTTATATAAGAAAAATTAAAAATAAAAATAAATGGTGTGTTTTTTCAGAAAGTGGTAGAAATATGGGATGCTATTATTCTAAAGATGAAGCAAAAAAAAGACTTAGACAAATTGAATATTTTAAACACAAAAAATAAAACAGGAGTAAAAAATGGAAAAAAGGTATAATAATTTAAATGCAAAAGTTTCAGAAACTATCTATGAAATAAAATATCATTTAAGAAAATTAGCTTCGGAGGTTTCTAATAATTTAGAATTTGATTATATTAAAAACAAATTAGAAAATAATGGTATTTTTATAAAAAAATCTTTAAATGTAGAAAAATTGAATAATGAATTAGGAGATAAAAAAGATGATCTTGGTGTTTTTGTTGATGAAGCCATTGAAAAGGTAGAAAATGCCGATCCTCTTACACCGCAAGGAAATGCGGGGTTAAAGGGTGAAGTTGAAGTGAGTGAAAAATGTGTAGAAGAAACGTGTTCTTGTGATGAAGAATGTAAAGATAAAAAAGAAAACAAAGAAGCTAGTTTAAAAACAAAAGAACTTTTTAAGAAAGCGTATAAAATGACCAAATGTGCTTCAAGCATGCAGAAAGTAAAAGATTATTTAACAGATTTATGGCTTAACGGCGAATTTCAAGATGAGACATTGTATTATGACGATATCGAACCGTCATGGAATGTTTTTGGAGCTAAAATAACATCAGATTTTGTGGATGAATTTCCAGAGCTTAAAGATTATGGTTGGGTTCTTTTCCACAATAATAATGGATTACCTTATACAGAACTTGTTCTAAAAGAAGATGAAAACGAAAGACTGAAAGAAATACAAGAAATGCAGGAAGAACTTGATAAAGAATTAAAGCTATCAACAGAAGATAAAGAAGATGAAGAAAAGAATGAAAACAACAAAGAAATAGAAGAAGAAAAAGATAAAGAGTCTAAAATGAGTTCGGAAGGCAGTAGCGAAAATAAAGATAAATTATATAAGGCTGCAAGCCTATTAAAAGAATCATTAAAAATTGTAAATCGCTCTGGAAAATATTGTGTCCTTTCTAAAAAAGGTAAATTGTTTGGATGCTACAGTGAAAAGAAGGATGCATTGAAAAGAATTAGACAAATATTTGCTTTAATTAGAAAGAAAGTTGTATAAGGAGATATAAAATGGGAAAAGAGGATATAATATATAAAAAAGCTTACAGTGGACCAGATTATTATATTTATGATGGAAATACTTACTGCCCTGAGTGTATAGAGGAAATAAAAGAAAAGCTCCCCAAAGATAATGATGAAGATTTAGAACAAGAAATTGAACCGGTTTTCTTTTCAGAAACAGATTATCCTCCTGTATGTGACAACTGCGGTGCTTTTTTAGAAGGAGGATTGACATCTGATGGTATTCTTTACTTATATCGCACTTTTTTAAAAATGAAAGATGAGTTTCCACAAAAAGAAAGAGAAATGTACTATGAATATTTTGATCCTTCAGAAATAGCTAGAAATAAAGGTTTATCGAAAGAAGAAAAAGAACAGTTGTTTGACTTATTGGAATATGATAAAGAAGATCTTGAAGAATATGAAAAAAAAGCAGAATATTTAAATTTAAAAATAAAAAAAGAATCTTCTAATTTAAAAAACAATATAAAAACACAAGAAAAAATAGAAATAGAATCAAAAGATGGAGAAAGACTTGTAATAAGTTCTTTTGGTTTTAAAGATAATATTTGGAATTTATTAAAAAAAGCTTTTAACGGAGAAGCTGAAATTTTATTAAAAAAAGCTGATGAAGAGATTCACGATGAGAAAAAAGAAGAAAATATTTCTTATGAAAAATGGGGAGAAATAAAAGAAAAATTAATTTCTATTTCTGAAAAATTTTCAACACATCGTTATTTAATTGAAAATTTTATAAATAAAAATAATGCAGAAGCTGAAGATGGAGATTTATCTTCAAAAAGTTTCCAAGATAAATTAAAAGAACTTGTTGATGAAATAAAAGAAGAAAATTTTAATGTAACTTTTGATATAGAGTTAGAGTTTTTGAGAGATTATTATGTTGAACAAGCAGAAAGACAATCTTAATTTAGGCAGACTGAGCATTAGCGAAGCAGTATATCTAACATTGAACGATCTGGACACAGCAGAAACGCGCCGAAAAAAACAAATAGAAAAAGAGGCACAAATTCCCACTATTCTTGATGATCGTTAAGAATGAAAAAAAATAAAGTTAAAACAAAAGAACTAATTCAACAAGCAATAGAACCTTTTCAGTTTGATCTCTTAAGAGAACTGATAAAAGCAGGTGATGGAGTTTTAAAGCACGGAAAAGAAGAGATCTGGTATAAAACTCCCAATCCTAGGCTTGAGAATCACTCCCCTATCGATCTTATTAAAAATCTACAAGGAATCAAAGATGTGAAAAATATTTTAGAACAGAGAAAGTGGGGACTTCACTCTTAAATTGGAAATAAATCTTCTTCTTCTGATACCATTTGCAAATCTTCTTCGTTAACTAAACTATTTGTTACAATTTCTTCTTTTTTATTTTCTGTTGATTTTGTTTCTTGATTTTTATTTTCTGTATTATTATTTTTCATATTTCCTGTTAAAAATTTTATATCATTAGCAATAACTTCTGCACTTTTTCTTTTATCACCATTAACTTCATATTTTCTTATTTGAAGTCTTCCCTCTACTGAAATAAGATTGCCCTTATCAAGATATTTTGCACAAAATTCAGCCAATTTATTCCAAGATGTAATATCAATAAAATCAGTTTCTCCTTCTTTATCCTTTGAGGAATTTCTTTTAACCGCTAAAGTCATGTGAGAAATAGGAGTACCACTTGCAAGATATGTTAATTCTGGTTCTTTCACTAGTCTCCCAATCAAAATAATTTTGTTTAAACCACTAATCATTTTTTTCTCCTTTTTTATTTATATTGTGTTTACATAATTATACCATACTTTTAGATTAATGTCAAGTGAAAAAAAATAAATTTTAAATAATATTGTTGTAATTTTATAATTTATAAAAAATTAATGTTTATATTTTGTTTTTACTAACATGGAGCGGAAAAAGGGAATCGAACCCTTATCTTCTCTTTGGTAAAGAGATACTCTGCCATTGAGTTATTTCCGCACTCAAACCATTTTTAAATTTCATTCCTATATGATTATGATATTCTAATTCCTGTTTCCTTCACGATTTTTAAAAACTCTTCTTCATATAAAATACGAACTCCAAATTTTTTAGCTTTCTCATATTTTGAACCTGGAGCTTTCCCGATCACAACAAAACCTGTTTGTCTGTTTACAGATGAGGATGGAATACCTCCCAATTCTTTAACCGTTTTCTCAGCCTGATGCCGAGTAAAAGATCCCAATTCGCCTGTAAAAACAACTGTTTTCCCCGTAAACTGACTCTTGACAACAGCCTCTTTTTCTTGACTTATAAGCTCAATGTTCGCTCTTTTTATCTTTTCTAAAATTTCTTTTGCGATTTGAGATTTAAAAAAATGATGGACAGACTTGGCAATTTCAGGACCAATCCCTTGAATTTCCTGAATTTTTTCTAACTCAGCAGATGAAATCTCTTCTAAAGAGCTGAAATGAACCGATAACAACTCTGCCATTCTTTTCCCAACATGGCGAATTCCAAGTCCATATAGAAATCTTGACACTAAGACATGTTTTGATTTCTCAATTTCCTCCAGGATATTTTGAGCAGACTTATCCCCCATTCTATCTATTTCTAAAAATTGCTCTTTCGTTAAAAAGTACAGATCAAGTGGATCGTGAACTAAGTTTTTTTCTACAAGTCTTTGGATCAATTTAGGTCCAATATGTTCTATATTAACAGCCTCGCGAGAACAAAAATGCCAGATCCAACGTTCTATACGGCTCTGACAATCTTCATTTGGACAATATACATTTACTTCCACTTCAGGATGAATTACTGGTGTTTCACAAAGTGGACAGAGTCTAGGGAATTGAAATTCTTGTTCTCCCCCAGTTCTTTTGTCTTTCAAAACTGTTACTACTTCTGGGATAACCCCACCTGCTCTTCTTACAAATACAGAATCACCCACACGCACATCTAAATATTTAATTCGATCTTGATTGTGTAAAGTGGCACTTGAAACAGTAGTTCCATCTATATTAATAGGATCGAGATTTGCAACAGGAGTAAGTTTTCCTGTTCTTCCAACATAAACAGAAATTCCAATGACTTTGCTAGTTTTAATCTCTGCTGGAAATTTATATGCAATTGCCCATCTGGGGGCATGTGTAGTTGCACCAAGTTTCTCTTGAAGATTTAAATCATTTACTTTAACTACAATTCCATCTGCTGAATAAGGAAGATATTTCACCTTTTCTACCCATTCTCGCCAATATTCTTGAACCTGCTGTCTATTTTGAACAACTTTGGAATAAGGATTAATTTTAAACCCTGATTCTTTCAACCAGGTTAAAAATTCAAAATGAGTGTTAAATTGAATTCCACCAATTGAAATGGGATTATAATACCCAAGAGCATAACAAAAAATATCCAATTTTCTAGAAGCTGTAACTTTAGGATCCAACTGTCTTAAAGAGCCAGCGGCTGTATTACGAGTATTGGAGAGTAATGGTTTATTATTTTTAATTCTTTCATCATTAAGCCGTTTCAGTTCCTCTTTTGTCATAAAAACTTCCCCTCGGATCTCTATTACACTTGGTGGAAGTGACTGTGAATCTTTTAATAAAGGCTTAATTTGCATCGGAATGTCTTTAATTGTTCTCAAATTTTGGGTAATTTCTTCCCCTTCAATCCCATCTCCTCTTGCGGCTCCACAAGTAAAAATTCCATTCTCATAAGTTAAATTAACAGCCAATCCATCAAATTTTAATTCGCAAACATATTCAATAGATGAGCCTAAGGGTAAATTTAAAAACCGGCAGATTTTTTTTTCGAATTCCTCAAATTCGTCTTCATAAAACACATTATCCAGACTGTGCATAGGAATTTTGTGGCGAACCTTTTTAAAAACCTCTAAAGGAGCCCCCCCTACCCTTTGGGTTGGAGAATCAAGCGTAATGAACTCCGGATATTCTTCTTCCAGTTTTTTTAACTCTCGAAAAAGCCTGTCATACTCCTCATCTGAAATAACAGGGGAATCCAAAACATAATAATGATAATTATGGAATTCAATCTGATTTTTTAACTCCACTATTTTTTGCTTGATATCAGATAAAGGGTTATGAATAGGATATACCATTGATATATATATTTTTATTTATTATAACATATATTTTCTGTTTTGTCAATATTTTCATAAAAAGCTTGACTTATTTTATAATTTATGTTATCATTATAAAATGAAAAAAAACAAAATAAAACAAATAAAAAAAGCGATTGGCAGACTAAATTGTCCTGTAGAGAAAGTAATACCAAATAAGAAAAATAAGATTTTGGAAAAAATTTATAAAAAAAATAAGGAAGAATAAAAAATGAAAATGAAAAAAATTTATAAAATGATGTTTATTCTAACAATCGTTTATATTATTTTTTGTAGTAAAAAAATTAATGCAGCGAAATATAATTTTCATATAAAATATAAAAAAATACATAAATTATTAAAGAAAAATTTTATGCAATATATAAAAATGATTGCAACTGCTTATACACCTTCTATAAGAGGCTGTGATGGATGTACCGGCACTGGTTATACTTTTACTGGTAGAAAAGCCGGATATGGCAGTGCGGCTGTAGATCCAAGAACTATACCTTTAGGGACATGGCTTTATATTCAAGGATATGGATATGCATTAGCCGATGATGTTGGTGGGGCAATAAAGGGTAATAAAATTGATTTGTGTTTTAATAGTTACAAACAAGCTATTGATTTTGGCAGAAAAGATGTAAAGGTTTTTATTGTTTCTAAAAATGGAAAATAGTCAAGAAATTAGAGAAAAATTTTTAAAATTTTTTGAAAACAAGGGACACAAAAGATTAAATAGTTTTTCTCTAGTACCACAAAACGATCCAAGTTTGCTGTGGGTATCAGCTGGGATGTCTCCTTTTAAGTTTGAATTTGAAGGAACAGTTATTCCTTCAAATTGTCGAATTACAACTTGTCAGAAATGTTTACGTGCTGATGATATCGAGTTGGTTGGCAAAACGGATAGGCATCATACTTTTTTTGAAATGCTTGGAAATTTTTCTTTTGGTGATTATTTTAAAAAAGAAGCTGTAGAATGGGCATGGGAATTATTAACTCAAATATATAATATTCCAAAAAATAAGCTACTTATTAGTGTTCACCCAGATGATGAAGAAACATATTCTATTTGGTTAGATAATATTAAAATTCCAAAAGAAAAAATTTATAAATTAGAAAGCAACTGGTGGGGTCCTATTGCAAAAACTGGAACTTGCGGCCCAGATACTGAAATTTATTTTGATCGTGGACGTGATTTTGGATGTAAAGATATAAATTGTAAACCAGACTGTCAAAACTTCAGAGCTGAAAATATAAAATGTGATCGTTATATTGAAATTTGGAATCTGGTTTTTACAATGTATAATAAAGATCAAAATGGAAATTATTTAAAACTTTTAAGGAAAAATATTGATACCGGTGCAGGCTTAGAAAGATTAACAGCAGTCTTACAAAATAAAGAAAATCCTTATGAAACCGATTTATTTTTCCCATTCTATGATTTGGTAAAAATAAATAACAATTATAGGTCAAAAGTAGCTAAAAAAATAATAGCTGATCATTTACGTGCTTGTGTGTTTGCTATGTCAGATAATGTTTTTCCATCTAATAAAAAAAATGGTTATGTTTTAAAAAAAATATTAAGAAGAGCTTTTATAAATTTGAAATTTTATTCATTAGAAAAAATTGATATAAAAAATTATGTTTCTATTATTATTGAAATATATAAAAACATTTATCCAAATTTAGAAAATAATAAATCTATAATTATAAAAACTATAGAAGAAAATTATATAGAATATGAGCAGCTTATAAATCAAGTTAGTGTTGAAATGCTTAAAGAAATATCTAAATTATATTTAAAACCAGATGAAAAAAAAGATAAAACAGTAATTTCTGGAAAATTATTATTTAAATATCATGATGAAAAAGGACTGCCTTATGAGATTTCTAAAGTTTTATTAGAAAGCAAGGGATTTGAAGTTAACGAAGAAGAATTTAATAAAGAAATGGAACAGCAGAAAATTCGTAGTTATAACAAAAAAGTGAGGAAATAAGATGGGCTACGAGACAATTAATCTTGCTGAGTATGGGAAATTGCTTTTTGGAAGTGTTAAGAAAGGAATTTTTAAAGAAATAAAAGAACGCATTGATTCTTCTAAAAAAGATATTTTCAATTTGGATTTGAGCAAGGTTAAGCATATTGATCCTGAATTTATAAAAGTGGTACTTGTAGCAATTGTAAAATATGTAACTGAAAAACATAAAGGGAGAAAGGTCATTTTTTTCACCGAGTCTAAGAATGAGAGCTCCTGGAGTTACTGGCTGAGAAAAGTATTTGAGGAAGAAGAATTGATGGGGTTTGTAAAGCAAGGTGATAAACTTCATATCATCGGGGATGCTTCGTTTTTGCGGAGGGCTTTGATTTATCGTGTTCCTACAGATAAGTGGCTCTCGTCTCAAGAGCTTGCAAATAAGCTTGGAATTGATCTTGATATTTGTAAACCTCTATTCCTTGAATTTTTGAAAATGGGTATTTTGCGAAAAAATGATGAGGGAAATTATCAGCGCGTCGTTGGTTAATGATAAAAAATGATTATGTCATCGGAGCTATAGAAACAAATGGTACTAAATCTAAAATTATTAAATTACCGCACACACCCTAAACATAGCAAAAAGAAGTAGCTGCAGGGTAATCAACTATTTTTGAAACCAAAGCACAAAAACTATAAAATGATAAAAGAACATGAAAAGCAAAAAAAACAAGATTTTGTGATATTTTACACTCCACAAGTGGTAGTTGATTTTATCTTTGACATATTAAACATTTGGAAAGAAAAAGAAGACAAAGAAATACAAGGATAATTTTTATTAATATATTTTCACCAGAACAGTTGACATGAACAGAAACTGTGGTATAATATAGGTAGAGACTCTTAAAGGAATGTATTTTTTGTTTCGCATAAAAATTTACTAAGATGGTAGAAAATTATAACCGCAATATGTTGAATACAAAATTTAAAATTGCCGATTTATTCTGTGGTGCCGGAGGGCTATCTCTGGGAGCTTCAAATGCTGAGGTTATAGATAAAGACGGGAAAGTATGGGGTATTGAGCCAGTATTCGCATGTGATATTGATAAAGACGCATGCAGAACATATACAAAAAATATTCACAAAGGAGATTCATCTAAAGTTCACCTCGGTGCTGTTGAGGATTTAGATTTTAAAAGTATTCCATATTTTGACGCAGTGACTTTTGGGTTTCCTTGCAATGATTTCAGTGTTGTAGGTAAACAGAAGGGATTTAATGGAAAATACGGTCCTTTATATACTTATGGTATAAAAGCGATAAATACACACAATCCTAAATGGTTTGTAGCTGAAAATGTAAAAGGATTAAAAAGCGCAAATGAAGGTAATGCCTTTTTAAAGATATTGGATGATATGGAAAATGCAGGAGCGGGTTACCGTTTAACTGTTCATTTATATAAATTTGAACAATATGAAGTACCGCAAACACGGCATAGGATTGTAATTGTGGGAATTAGGAAAGATTTGGGTTTGGAGTTTAAGGTTCCTGAGCCGGTGGCTGAGGACAGATTTATTTCGGCCAAAGAAGCAATAGAAAACCCAATAATATTAGCCAATGCACCAAACAACGAAATAACCTTCCAATCCAAAATCGTTACGGAAAGACTTAAACATATACCGCCAGGTGAAAATGCTTGGTATGATGGAATACCGGAACACCTTAAATTAAATGTTAAGGGAGCGAGAATGAGCCAGATATACAAACGGCTTGATCCTGATAAACCGTCATACACAGTAACGGCTAGTGGTGGTGGTGGAACACATGTTTACCACTGGAGTGAAAACAGGGCGTTGACTAACAGAGAGAGGGCAAGGCTCCAGACATTTCCGGATGATTTTATTTTTGAAGGTTCTAAGGAAAGCGTTAGAAAACAGATAGGTATGGCTGTTCCACCAAAAGCCGCACAGATTATATTTTCTGCTGTTTTAAAAACATTTGCAGGAATAAACTATAATTGGATTATGCCGAGTATCTCGCATTGATATAGTGTGGAAATAATCTATCTATTATACGAGACACTTAAGCAAGAAATATGTCGCAATTAGAGTTTGACGATGAAATTTGGGATTAATTTAGACATCTTTGCGACTTAATTCATGAATTTTACCCAACCGGTGATATTTCTGAAGAGAAGACAATTCGTATTGCTGTAGGGCTTTTAAAATGGGCATACACAATGGTGAAAAATGATTATGTCATCGGAGCTATAGAAGCAAATGGTACTAAAGCTAAAATTATTAAATTACCGCACATACCATAAACATAGCAAAAAGAAGTAGTTGTAGGGTAATCAACTATTTTTGAACCCAAAAAACAAAAATAATATCAAAAAATATTATTTAAAAATATTTTTTCTCATCTTCTTCTAAATTAAATCTATAATAAAAATATTTTTTTCCACCACAAACAGAACAGTTTTGATTTTCTTTTGAATCGAAACATTTCAAACAAGCTTTTGGAATATAATAAAAATTATTATAATTATCAAAAATACCATATATGTTTGTTTTTCCAGTATTTTGACACAAATTACAGTAATATTTTGTATATTCCATGTCTATACAAACCGGACACAAAATTTCTTTAATCTTGAGTGGAGGCATTTTTTTCTTCTTCTTGAATTAAGATTTTATTTTTTTGTTCTTCGGGATAGCAGAAATTAAAATATTGACAAAATTTACAGTGCCAATCTTCTTTTTCGTATCCTCTTTCTGGTAAAATATTGCTGTCTATTTCTTGTTTTAATTTTCTGGCTTCTTCTCTTAATTTTTTTATAGCGGAATCATTTTTTCTAATTGGAAACCAGCAAAAATCATGATTATTTTTATTTTCATAAACAATATAGCCTTTTGTTATTGGAGTTCCAAAAAAAGTTTTAGATAATTTTTCATTTTTATCTTTATATCTTTCATAAATATCAAAGTACCACTGCAGCTGATAATAATGTTCTAAAAGCGGTTCTCCTTCAGAATTATATTTTTCATAAGAATATTCAGAAGATGTTTTAAATTCGACTATATAATATTCTTTGTTGACTCTTATTACTGCATCCAAGCGGCAACTGGTAAAATATTCTGGATCTACAATGGGAAGTTCGGCTTCTACTAAAAATCCAATTTCTTTTAAAATTTTCATGAAATCGGCATGAAGAACTTCACCGGTTCTTTTTGCTTTTATTGTCTTAAAAGCTTCTGCAATATAATCGGATTGTTTTAAATATTTTTTGTGTCCAAATGATAGAAAAACCTTTCTGTGGCAAGAAGACAAATCGGAAGCATACAAATTTTTCTTATCGTACATTCCTTTTTGTGAATATAATTCTTCAACTTTAGTCCTAAACAAAGTTTGAATATTCATT
>JAEHJW020004334.1_pt1 | contig 39026 bp, 67 predicted proteins | sample 9271431 | NCBI WGS metagenome assembly JAEHJW02 | reverse complement strand
ATAAATTAAAAAAAAATGTACACAAAAAGAAAAAGGGAACCAGAAGGGAATTGGGACCTCCTGGTTCCATGTGATGTGGGAAAGTCACCGGGAAGATGACTTCTTAACCTATTCGGTTAAGCATTAGAGTCTTCGTTTTCTGATTCGAGCTCTTCTGGGTCACTTTCGTTTTCGTCATCGTTGACCACCTTTATGGGGTTGGATGACCTGGTACGAGTTCGGCTGCGGACACTTATCTTGCCACTTTTTGGTACTTTTGATTCAGACTTCTTTTTTGCCTTAGGTCTGCAGTTTAGGCATAGGTATGTCTTCTCAAGTGCCTCTTTTGTATTGACACCTGCCTTTTCCATTCTCTTCTCGAGGACATCAGGGCGGACACCCTTTACTTCACCACAGTTGCTGCACTTTATTTGGTTAGCTCTTTCACCTGTTGAGGTTCGGCCTCCCTTTCTCGTTGCTCCTATTTTGGAGCGTGCTGATATCTTGGTTGTCTTCATACAATCACTAATTATATTATCCCCGGACTTATTTATAAAGCTTTCTGTTTTGACGAGGATAACATGTATCTGTATACTTGACTGAACAGTTGTCTCCATTGGGCATTGTGGGTGGAGTTTCTGGTTTTACGCAGTATTATGGTATGTGCTAGTTCGTGTGCTAGCAATCTTTTGGATATGTGGATACGAACGTATACTGCTCGTTTCGTGGCATAACCTTCGTATTCCCATTTAGGGCTGTAACCAAATTCTGTTGCTATTACTTTGACTGGCTTGAGGCTATAATGGCGCATTATGGCATTGGAAAGGAGTTGGGCCTCGTGCGTGTCCATTGTATCACTTATGCGTCATAAGTTATAATAGGGTACAAGTCAATGGTTCCGTGGCATGTGCACTTGCAGATAGTTCCGCTCTGTGGGTTGTGTATGTGTGCGCATCTAGTGCACGGAGTTATCGGTACCGTGACGGTTCCTGTTTCCATGTTTCCCTTTTCAATTCTTCCATAGCTTAGTATCTTCTGGCACGTTACGCAGATAGTTACATGTGTACCAATTCGTGTTAGAGTATCAATCTCGTGTCCTTTATGGCCTGTTTGTTGTATCATGTTCTCATTCTTAAGTATGATGCAGCGTCATCGGGTGGAGTCCTCTGCTGCGGTTTTCCATCTACTGCGGGAAGATGGGGAATCTAACCGATTGGTTAGCGTGGGCTGGCATAATTGTTTTTCTGGATTAACTTTTTACATTCAGGGCATCTTTTATACAGTTCCTTTTCAGATTCCTTTATGTTGACGTGACCATCAAACTTTGATGGCAGATGGAACTTGCTTGTAAGCGGTGTTGTGTGAAGGTAATGCCTGCGTTTCATTTCCAATGCAATTTCATTGTGCCTCTGTTCAAGTGAGTTTATTTCAATTAGATTTTGTTCAATGTAACCATCTAGATTGCTTCCGTGAATAATTAGTCCATAAATAGCATGGAGTTCACGATGTTCACCTAGTAAATGTGACCTGCACATCTTTCTAGGCTCTATCATCCACATTCTCATATCTATTCACTTTTTATGAAGGTTGTTAAATGCCTATCTGGGTTGCTTTTGCAAGCTCCCCTATTGTTGCTTGGTTTGATTTTCCATAATGTTTTGAGTTTCTGTGCTTTGATATTCCAGTACCTTTCTTATATAGACCGCTACACACTTCACATTTTTCATATTCGTTTGAGTTAAGTGTTCTTCCTAATTGGTTTGGTGTTTGAAGTTGATTAAGATGTTCTGAAAGAGCTCTTGAACCAAGTTCCTTTAATAGGTCGTCTCGAGATATTGTTATTTCTGAGATATTATCCGTTTCCATTTGCTGAAGTATTTGTACCAAATACTACTTGTCTACACGATTTAATCCAACTACCATTGTATGCACACTCAAACACATATATTTATTAATATATATTATACCCGATAAGATATATAAAGCTTTCGTTTACTATAAGTTCGCACCTGATAGTCTGGACATGAGGTTAAAGTCCTTATCTGATTTAGATGGACCTTCATATGGTCTGTAAAACATAATCTGGCCTTGCGGGTGAAAGTCTACTGTACGTAACCCAATTTGAATCTTTTGCATTAGCATATTTTCTCTGGCGTTTGGCATTCCATAATTAATTGTACTGGTCTCTCTCTCTATCATATCATACCACTTTCTGTTAAGGTTGTGTTTAGGTGATATTTCCATTTTGAATTTTTGTTTAAAGTTAATGCCATTTGGGTCTCTATCGACAAACAGATAAACGAATCGGACCAGAAGGTCATGGTACCCTTCTCTGATAAGGGACTTAACATGCCTTTCGGTTCCACCGATAATTACATTCAGATTATAGTTTTTTTTACGTTTACTGAAATCTTGGATATTGGTTGTGTCCTTTGTATATGTAAGTTCGAATTGTGTACCTTCCGCAGTTAGTGAAGATATCAATCGGATTAGATTACCACGGACATTTGGTGGACGTAACACTATAGATTGCAAATCGGAAAGTACTATGTTTTGAATCTTTTTTTGTTTAAGAAGGTTTTCGTACTGTTTGAACCCAGCATAATCGATTGCTGTAGTGAATACCGTATTCTTAAAAGGCAGGCATAATGATTTTAACATTTCTGTTTTTCCGATTCCATTCTTTCCGATTACCATAATTGGTGGTCCTGCTGTAAGTAAGGATGCATTTAGTATCATTTCCGCGTCCTTGAACTGCACAGGTACCACAAGACATAGTAATCAAATTAATTCAATAAATGTTAACAGAATCGAACGTTGATAAATTTTGGGTTCGATTCTAAAGGCAAAAATTCAAAATTCTAATACTTGCCAATCTTCTGCTTTCTTTAGTTCTTGGGTTGCGGAGTTATACTTCTCATCCCATAATCGGTTAACTTGGTCTCCTTGATAATCTCGGCACATATCGATTCGTAATCTATATACATCGTCACGGAGCCAGGCACGGAGTTCAAACCATCTTAATGGGTCAAGTGGTTGTACCCATTCAATCTTAATGTGGACATTTCCGTTGCTAGACTTGCGATACCATATTCCTACAATATGTTGTTTCCATTCTAAATACCATTTCTTAAGGATATCGAATGTTACGGATTCCTTGTACGTGTCAAACTCGATATCGTGGTCTAGGGTTATTATATTTGTTGGTTCCATTGTACTACCTAATTATCTTGGTTCTAATCCATACCTGCTGTTCTGTTGCAGCTGTTTGGTTGAAGTCTTCCTTTAACGTAAGGGTTGCACTTATTACACTTGCAGGCAGGAGAACAATTCCAGAAATGGGATATCTTGCTTCCATTTTGGTTGTTATCTCTCTGGGTGAAAGTATAAACCTGCACATGTCCATTTCTACGCTAATATCCGCTCTAGTAACAACGCTTGGGATGTCAATATCATAAACATTGTATTTTACTGGTGTTGATATAATTTGTTCTGGCATAGATTTAATAATTGCTCCTTTTATTGCATTTGCTGGTATTACCAGTCGAAGTATGAAGTCATGTGTGGATGCTTGCTCGTACTTCTCTTTACGTTCCATTACATCTGCAATTCTACTTGTATTGTGGTTTATTCCACTTAACTGTTCGTCCGCATAGTTTGGCCATCCAAATAATCCCATTATCTCATCTCATCGCTAAGTTGTTTGTATCTATCTCTTGACTTGTAATTTGCCCTTACGTTCCTCTTGCGTCGCGGTACTCTCTTATACTTCTGGAACGAGAGCTTGTCTGCAATGTCATCTATAGTAGTTTCCCAGCTGCTTGTAATTGTACTGCCTTTAGGTACATCTGCTGCCTTAATCTTCCTGCTGCCGATGGTAATTCTGTCAGAATTGGGTTTCTTAGGGTTACGTATCAATCTCTGGCCTGGTTTTAACATCCGTTCCATTAGTTGTGGGTAGTCAACATCAGTGTTTACGGGAACGTAAAACGTAGTGGAGACGGAAGCGTATTCCTCTCCATCTATTACCATTCCGTAAATGGTTATCTGTTTGAGTTCCTCTTCGTAAGGGGTATCCTTTTTGATTCCGTAATACTTAAGGGCACGGCGTACTGTGCTTACTGATACTCTGTACTCGATTGCTATTTCTTTAGCAGTATGACCTTCACCACCTACAGATTGGCTTACATATTTGTGGCTGAGTTCGAATGGGTTCCATTCTAGATAAATTGGTTTACGTGCCATTCAGGTCCCTTTGTTTGGGTTTAGTATGTTTTCTATTTTAGCAGTTACGATTTCAATAAGGCTAATAGTAATAGTACCTGTTGTGTGAGATGTACAATCTGATTTTGTGCATACTGCTGTATACTTTATAGTTATTACATCAATCAAGGAATTATTGGGTTCACCTTCTATGTGAAGTACGTGCCAGTTATGGTTTCTATGATTGTGAAAGTATCCATTTCTCATTGTTTCATCTCTAACTCAACTTCACCAATGTGAAGCTGTTTTGCATCTTCAATGCCTACAAGGAACTCCACTTTAAACTGCCCGTCATCGTTTGGGTATATGGATATTAGGTACGCTTTCATTGACTCGCCAATTATAACAACTTTTTCTGATTACCGATTAATGGTTCTAGAAGTCTTTCGTATAATGGCATTATCTGCTTTTGCTTGTAGTACCTGTAACTTGGTGTTATAGACTTCCCTTCTTGATATCTCTCTACTTTAACAATCTTTCCGTTCATATAAGCTGTCACCACATATCCTATCTTTGTACCTACGTAATCAGAACTTAAAGCAGCACGGACGTGTGGGGGTGGAGTCTTATAGGAGTCGATAGACCGAGTTAGTGATTTCCAAATCACAAACTTCACGATGCTTTTGGATGGGATGGACTCCACATATTGCTGGTGATATAGACGTGCTGCTTTAATATTATATAATAATAGCTTTAATAATTCTTCTTCGTATTCAGTTGCGAGCTTGCACCAGTCAGTTCTCCGAATCTCAAGACCACGTGCAATGGTTTTGTCAACAGTTTCGAATTCTTCATCAAGTATAATGTGACCGTAGTACCTCTTCTTCTTACCATAGAAGTAAACTCTGTCAAATAATTTCTCAAATCTGATATTCATGTAACTGGTTCCAATATTGAATTGCTTTAACTTATCTGCCACATGTACATTCATTTTAGCTTCCATCTCATTAATGTAATCCGAAATCGGGTCAACTCCGTTAGTAGTAATGGGAATCATAATCGAATCAGTATCCCCATAAATTACATTGTAAACCTCCTCAAAACTCTGGATTAGATACCTGCCAACTGAGGTAATGGATGCAGCAAGTCTAGGGTCATATATTCTGCTATTCTGGTTACCACATACACCATAGAATGCAGATATCAAGAATTTGGTACCTATCTGTAACGTGTTATAGGTCTCATCATGAGTTTCTTCGTACTTCTTCTTATATTCCTTCCTAAGGTTAAGTAGGCTGGTAACGAATTTGTTATATACACCCACAATATCCTTTCGGTAGTGATGCCCTAATGGTACCGTTATTGTATTTTCAGTTTGGTCTGTAATGGTTTCGGGGCTGATATTGAATGTACGTATTATGTTTGGGTATAGTGATGCGAAGTCAAACGTAGCTACGTTTGTAAAGATTCCAGTTGGTGGTTCGTGAACGTAAGCACCTTCGAATCCTGCTTCGTGTTTGGTTGTCATAGTACCTTCTACGTTAGTTGTTGTAACAGGAGTTCTGTACTTGCACTTGAATATGTACTTTCCTTTCATTTCACGCATGATTGACATCTCGATTGCATTGCTGAACCAGTTGCAGTCATCTGGAAGGAGATTGAGTGTTAAGGCAATGGAATCGATTAGGTCTGTGAGCTTGGTTTTGGTATCTATTCTCTCTACTAATTCTGAGTCCCTAATATTATACTCAGCAAGTTTCTTTATGTCACCCATGTTTGTGAGGTCCATTTCAATCTTGCTCTCTCCTAGTTCCATTTGGGAAATGTTCTTGAGGCTAAATGAAGTAGCGATAGTGGTCTTACTGTAGCTGGTAACGAATCTCTTATATAGGGACATTAAGTCCATCCATACATATTCATTGCATTTCATTTGCATACCATATCTTTGGCTTCTAATCTTAATGAACTCGTAATCGAATTCCTTTAGGTTCCATCCCACAAGGCATCCGTATGGTTGTGTGTAAACAAAAAAGTTGTCAAGCAGTTGCTGTTCTGTTTGGACTTCGTTTAATATGATATTACCATCTGATTCTGTACTCAATCTTCCAGTTACCACAATAAATATCTTTTTGGTTCCATGTACTATGCTTACAGATTTGATTGGGTCAAACTCAGCATTAACGAATCTTGACTTATCCTTTATTTCTACTTCAATATCTATGTATGCTTTACGCAGCTTATCTTTACCCAAATCGTATTTGAGGTCGTAAAGGTAACGTTTGCTGTAAAGGACATCAGCTTCAAAATCGATTATGTTACCTTGTGAATCTATACCCCTAAGCTGTGCTACGTCTGATGGAGTTAGTACGGTATACTTCCAGTACGTTCCGTTCATAGCAACCACTTCTTCACGTGAGGTAATGCGTGGGTCTTCGGGTAGGGTACGTTTGCTGTAGAAGTACGGTTTGTGGTGTAAACTAGCACGTTCGATGTGTTTACCTTCTTCGTCTTGGACTACTAAGTGTATCTGTAGAGATGGAATTGTAGTGTAGTAGGCATTTATTATTCGCATTATCCACCACCACCTATACCGTACGCAACCTTTTCCGTGAGTTCATGGATGTGAAGTGTTGCTTTATTAAAATCATTTTGAGACTCCACAAAATTAGTATATTCTGGGTTAGACCCATCTCTATAAAATGGTTTATCAGGGTACGTTGGGTCATTTTCACCAAAATATGTCATAATTACTAGTCGCATAGCTTCTTCTACAGATTCGGCTATCGCAAAAGCAAGTCCATCTGTATAGTCAGTCCATATTCCAGTCCACACGTATAGTTTTAGAGTCATTCTATTACCTCATCCAATATCTTATCGATTACAAAATTTCTGGCATCAATGTATTCTTTGTGTGATGCACTAACTGGTGTAGATTCCAGTTTGAGGTCTTTAATGTTTTCTATACATGCATCCCATGCATCTCTCGCTATCCGTACCTCGCGTTCACTAACAATGAGTGGGTACTGTTTGAGCCAGTTTTGGAAGTTCATATTAATCACTTACATTCCCAAAATAAATTACAATTTTGTGTAATGTTCCATTTGTAATATGGATATCACCGCCTTCAAGTACACTTAACTCTGTATCGGTTATTTTCTTTCCGTTCCATGTTACCTTTTTTATTACAATTGTTTTTCGACTCATGTTACCATCTCAAATATCAGGTATAGGGGTTCCCTTGGTTAAACGCTACCACTACTCGCTTGATAGTCAGCTCTTCCGTTCTTCACCTAACCTCGATTTTTCCCTATACCATATATACAGCCCACAATCGTCAAGTACTGTGTACTTGTACAATGATAAAATCATTGATAGATTGTTACGGAACTGTATTCTGGCTAGTATCATAACCTCAACTCGTTTAATCGCGGTTGTATGTAGGTAAGGAATTCCTCTTTTGCATGTGGATTATATCCTTTGTTTCTGTGGTCAAACTTTCCAACCATAGTTGCACTAGTAGTCCATCCGTTGCTGTAACGCATTGCGTAGCAACAGTGAAACGCTCTGGTAACAACAGCAACACCAGAAGTGTTTACCTTTTGGTTTAGGGTATCTGCAATAAGCATAGTAACAGATTCCTGCTTACTTGGTTTACGGAAACTGTGCTGTACAAACTTCACAATCTTACTCAGTCCTAGCACCTCATCTTTTGGGAGGTAACCTACGAATGCAGTTCCGAAGTACGGAAGCAGATGATGCTCGCAGAGGCTGTAGAACGGAACCTCTACAGTTACCATGTTATTGCAGGTTTCCGGAAAGGTTTTGAAGTCATTATATTCCTTATTTCCGGAACTATAATCAGCGAGGAAGGCAAGAAATCTTTTAGGCGTATTTTTTAGAACCTCTTCGTTTGTTATACCACAATATGATTTGAGGTATTCCTCTAGGTCTTTGCTAAGTTCTGTTACAGTGTCCATATTACTCACCATTTACCTTTTTGTAATCGATATCGTAATCTGTTGCGGGTATTAATTCAGTTACGTTATCTGTTACACATATAACTACATACGTTTCCGGTTCTGTAGGGATACGTTGTGGTATTCGCATCACAATCGCATCCTCTTGGCACTTGGCACATAACAGTTGAGTTGTGGTTATGGTTCGCTTGCTGAATTCGAAGTTGTTCATTGTATCAGCTCTATAATTGTTTTGGTCCAATATATTCCTGGTAATGGTGTGACTGCCTTTCCGCTTACGGAATACGATGTAGAAACAAGATAGTGTACATTACGTTCATAAAAGTGTTTGGTACAGTATTCGTATATGTTTTTCTGACCTTCGATACCGTACCTAACCACTCTAATTCTGGCGCTCTTTACAGTACCCTTATCATAACAGTCTTCACACACTAGTTTTGGTAGTTGCATTGGAATCACTTATAAACATATCTGAATCTGCAAACGTTAGAAACTCATCTAACCTAGTAGTGCACTTGTGACAGGGGTTTATTATTTGATGTACTCCGTTTTTGATAATTGTATACGAGCTCTTAGGTACACCACCTCTTCCTGTTGGGATGTCATCGTATATTTGCCCGCACATATCACACTGCACTCTTGTTATTTCCATTTTTTCGACCTCTTTTTAGTTTAGTGCCAGTTGGTAATTCAGGTGGTACTTGTATTGCTAATTCTGCCATAAAGTGAGTTTTACAATAATGCTGATGTGGGTACTGTTTGCAGTTTGGAAAGTTAATTATGGTATCTGTAATAGTATACTCATCGTGCATGTTTACTAAAGTGCACATATGCACTTCCTTATCTGTTCCTACAAATACCTTATAGCATGTGTTTCCCATATATATCCCTTGTAGTCAAGTTTTTTTCGGAAAAATTTGTTATACACCTGTTAATTGGTTCCATAAACGGATATGAAGTCTGTCACTGTAATTGAATCCGTGTACCATTGCCAGTTTAACAACTTCGTGTGCTCTTGAATCTAGTTGATATTGACTTGTAGATTCTGGCATCAACCACACCTTATTGTTTGGTATGTTAAATGGTTCTATATATTTACTTATTGATTCTATTACGTCTGATTCATTTTTTACAACGAACTTGAATACTGAACCTCTCTTTACGTGCCATTCTATTACTTCTGGTTTGATTGCATCTTCTGGTCTCATTCCAGAATTGTTTAACTTAGGGGAACATGTAAAGTGCTGAACTTTATGTAACTTATCTGGTTTAATTGTGCAATTAGTTTCCATTTCTGTAAACGGAGTCCATTCTTTATTGGGGCTATTATCTTTAATTACATTCATAAAGTTTACAATTTCATTTTGTCTTAGAGTAGGTTCACCACCAGTTATTACCAAATGTGCATATTGATATAGACGAGCTATAAATCCTTTATCTAACCAGTCATTATACAGTTCTTCTACGTCATAAGCAGTTCCCTTTCTCCACACGTCAAGGGTATCACACCAGGTACAGAGTAGGTTGCAGGACTGTAGCCTAAGGAATACTGAAGGAGTTCCGGAGTACTTGCCTTCACCTTGTATACTATAAAAGCTCTCGCTTACATTTATTTTATTAGTCATTCTACCAACTCGAAGGTTATTTTAGTCTCCTGCTTTATACCGTCTTTCCAAACATGAAAACTATTATGCCCAGTTTCAGAATGATGGTTAAATACATCAGTTATGTTAAATATATGCATACAATCATCGCAGCTAAACTGTGTTTTGACCATCAGACCACACTTCACAATAGCTTGTATGAGTTTCCCATATACGTACCCTGAAGTTTACATTTTCAGTTATGGTTTCAAGTCCTTCAAGAATGTATACCCCAATCTCTTCTGCTGTAGGAGTTTTTGTATCCATAATATCATTTAGGTGTTGGTGGTCTAATATGTTAATTCCTTTCTTAATGTCATTGAAGTCCATAACCATTCCATGTTCATTTAGTTTTGTAGATGTTCCCCATACTTCAATCTTGTAGTTATGTCCATGAAGTTGACTGCATTGTCCTATGTAACCAGGACTCTCAATCTTATGGGATGCTGATATCCAAATCTTCTTATATATTGTGTATATACACATGTTAATCACTTAGTATAACTTTAACTTTTTCATCATAATACATCAATAGTAATGTCCAGCCTCTGCTCGAGCCCCGCCGATTTTTGGGGGCTGAGCCAATAGCTATCCTCATTCAGTCTTATACGGGCTATTGGTAACTGACCTAGCTTCTCAGCTTTCCCTTCCGGCGGGGTTTTAGCTATCATGTTACGATTACCTCCATGCAAGATAGGCACTGCTCAAATCTTTTTCCATCTCCACCGATTGGGGTGTAGCCAAGCAACTTCCTTAAATTCTGTGGGTGTTCGCATCTCATGCTCTCTCCTCTTTGGGCTCTGGGGTGGCTGGCTGGGAGAGGGCGCGATAATCTTTAAGAGCTTTTTGTGCTCCTATCACTGCGACTCCCAGGATACCGACTTTTGCCATTACGTTGTTATCTCCTTTTGCTCTTGAAGTATTCGTGATTAATAGCTCTGTCCTATCCAACGCTTCAAGCAGTTTCGCTAAAGCCTTTTCTAAAGGCTTTACTCGCTCGCGCTCGGAGGCGCGGGCTTCTTGTGCAAGTTGCAACGCTATTTCTTTTATATGCCATGCCTTGCATACACCCACATTATCTATTATCTGTCTAATATCTCTCTCAGAAAATGTCCTACTAAATGCATGTTCTAATAAAACTCTTTCTAAAAGTTTTTGGTCGTTGGTTTGCATGGTTTACACCTTTTTATCTCCAAATAGCGTTCTGCCGTTCCATGGGCAGCCTGGGTGCTCTTCCCTGTGCAGGGCTTCTATCTGCGGTTTGTAGTCTTCCCATGCCTTGACGTAGGCTTCCTGTGCCTTGTCGTAGGCTTCCCGTGCCTTGACGTAGGCTCCCCGTGCCTTGTCGTAGGCTTCCCATGCCTTGTCGTAGGCTTCCCATGCCTTGACGTAGGCTTCCCGTGCCTTGTCGTAGGCTTCCCATGCCTTGTCGTAGGCTTCCCGTGCCTTGACAAACTCTTCTGGCACTTTCTCTGGGTGCTGCACTGGGGTTAGCCACTTAAGACGTATCGGTATCTCTGCTTCTGGCTTGTTTGCCTTTATGTAGTCTATCCTGTTCTGCAGCGGCTCGGTGAGCAGCTCTATTAACTGGTCGTGATGGATGTGCCATATCAGGATTCCGATGGGTGAGTTGGTTGGTTGCATATCAATCACTTCTTTTTAAGCACTTCGCGTATCTCGTCGCAGGTGGCGGTTATGCCGGAGCAGTTGCCGTACAGGCCGGAGCAGTTTCCGCGCAGGCCGGAGCAGTTGCCGTATAGGTTGGAGCAGTCGCCGGATAGGTTGGAGCAGTTGCCGTACAGGCCGGAGCAGTTGCCGTACAGGCCGGAGCAGTTGCCGCGCAGGTTGGAGCAGTCTCCGCGTAGGCTGGAGCAATCACCAGTCAGGCCGGAGCAGTTTCCGCGCAGGCCGGAGCAGTTGCCGTACAGGCCGGAGCAGTCGCCGGATAGGTTGGAGCAGTAGCCGCGCAGGTTGGAGCAGTTGCCGTACAGGCCGGAGCAGTCGCCGGATAGGTTGGAGCAGTAGCCGCGCAGGTTGGAGCAGTTGCCGTACAGGCCGGAGCAGTTGCCGCGCAGGTTGGAGCAGTTGCCGTACAGGCCGGAGCAGTTGCCGCGCAGGTTGGAGCAGTTGCCGTACAGGCCGGAGCAGTCTCCGCGCAGGCTGGAGCAATCACCAGTCAGGCCGGAGCAGTTTCCGCGCAGGTTTGAGCAGCCGGTATGGTTAGTGTTGCCGTTCCGGCATTTGGCGGCTGGTTCAGCTATGGTTAGCTGTTCCCTTATTCGTTTGGTTTGGTCGGTGGTTGGCATGGTTATACCTTTAGCCTGCTAGTCATCATCTGTATCATCCTCTGTAGTAAGCAGTGGCACACCCATCTGCTTGGCGAGCCAGCAGTACCTGCACATGCCTTTGGTAGGTATATCCTTTCCGCTCAGGTCGCTTGGCCTGTCCCTGTGGCACATTGGGCATATCATAGTCTCATTCCTCCAAATCATAGAAGTTGTTTTTTAGGTATGCTCCTGCTGAACCACTCTGCGTAGTGCATGTGGCCACCTTTGTAGGTTATCTCGTAGCCCACCGGATTTATAAAGTTAGACGGATTCATACTCTTGGGTTGTCGTTTTACCATGGTATCACATTTGTATAGGGCAGGAGAGGCTTGCGGCCACTGATACTATTTCAGTACCTATGGGCTTAAGTCTACAGACCGGTACCAGATTGTTGGCTTTGTAACTCCACGCAACTCAGGAATGCGTCTACGGAATCCTTACCTTTTTCGTTACAGCCTCTCCTGTTTCCCTTGTTGATTACTCAACTATACATCTATCACATCTAAATCTTCTGGTTCTGATTCCTTTTCTGGTTCTGGTTTTAGTTCTGGTTCAGGTTCTTTATCTGGAACTTCAACCTTTTCTGTCTTCTTTCCTTTTATGTCTGCATTCTTTTTAGGTTTGGTTTTAAGGTCTTCAATTAATTGGTCTCTTTCGAATTTATCACGTGCATAATCCATGTCCTTCACTAACTCATCCTCTTCGATTGAACTTTTAGCTTCGTCTATATCCATTATTTCCACCTTTAAAATTATTATTTGTAGACCATGTAAAATGTCCCGCATGTTGGTTTAGGAATTCAATTATGGAATCCTTATTGCCAAAATTTTCCTTTACATTGCATGTTCTACACTCCATTGTAATGTTCATTGGGTCATACCCAAATTGCTTTATTTTTTTGTCCAATCCTTCTATAAAATCTTTCTGCTTCAACTGATATTGGTTTAGTTCTGCCATTTTATTACCCTATTGTTTCTAGTATCAATATACTTTTTAAAGGTATGTATATAACGTTGTGACTTAGCTCGGTCTAGTTTAAGTTTAAAGTAGTTTTTGGGTCTAGAATTATCTCCACCTAAACTTAGTTTAACAGCAAGACGTTTTAATGGATAAGAGGTATCCATACTATGACAATGAAAGAACCCCTCGTTACTAAGGTCCATTAAACTAAATCCAAGATTATGTAACCTCTTTTGTTTGACCCCTAATGAATCTAAATAACCATATAAATTGAATCCCATTGTTCTATACACATTTTCACGCACTCTAATTGGAAATGCAAACATATCCGTAACCACATTGTTATTGTAAAATTTGGTTATTTTATTTAGTTCTGTAACTGTTTCGAACTGAAGTACACTTACCATAAACGCCCTATTGCCTAACTCTCTCTCAACATATTTTTCATATTTGGTAACTTCGTCAATCGTCTTTTGGCAATCCATAAGTACATCGGGTCTAATAAAATAAACTTTACATCCCAATTCAATGAGTTTATTTGACCATATTATTTGGGTATCAATTACCTTCTTAAATTGAATACTATTTTTTATTCCAGCTTCAAACGCACCATTATCAATCCATACTTCTTTAAAGTTTCTGGAAATAACATAGGCATCATTAATGTTTAGTACAGTAGGCACTATAAGTGTAGAATTGGTAACTTTTTTGGATATACCTAACATTGGTTGTGGTTCTACGATTTGCAATTGCATATAATCACGTTTATGAGTTATTGTGGTCTATATCCTATTGGTTATGTAGATGTATTTACTATAACACCACAATATATTGCATTTAAGTGTATTACTCTCCAGCATGTAAGATTATGCTGTTGCATGAATTGGCTTAGGTTTCCAGCAAAATTGTAAATTGTAGTTGTTTGTGTGAATAGATTGTGTTCAGTTGTGGATGTTGTATTCCCATATACAAATATTAATGCCAATATGGTTACTATTAATAGCATAAATATAGCTAATATAATAAACGGAAGTAAACCAATACTTCTGGTTCCCTTTTTGTGAACCTTTTTTGTTCCAAACATACAATCATAACTCATATCTTATTGGGTCAACATGTTTTGCAAATCTAAATGCTTCTAGCCTCTCTTGACAAGTACCACATTTACCACATGCCATTTCACGTCCATTATAACATGACCATGTGTATTCATACGGAACTGGTATTTTTAGGTTGTGCCCTAAAGAAACTATTTCACCTTTAGTTATATTGATAAATGGAGTTAGTACATTTACTTCATCATAGTTACCTGCAAGCAATGTTGCCTGAAGTGCATGTATAAAGCTAGGCCTACAATCAGGGTAAATTGCAAAATCATTTGCATGTACCGCAGTAGCAACGAATGGTATTTTTCTGGTAATTGCAATTCCTGCTGCAATTGATAAAAGTATCATATTGCGATTTGGTACCACTGTCTGTTTTTGATTCTCATGTGTATAATGGTCTTCAGGAACATTTGAACTGCCTGTTAATGCAGATGCAGAAATTAATCTGCCTAGTGTATGTAAATCTATTACATCATGGTTTATTCCATAAAAGTTTGCAATCTTTTTAGCAGAGTCAATCTCTTTACTATGTTTTTGACCATAATCTGCACTAATAGATTCTACTTCAAACCCAGTAGATTTATAGTATCCAATAAGAGTGCTAGAATCTATACCACCACTTAATAGACACAATACTTTTCTAGATTCCATTTTATTTTCCATTTCAATCCCAGTTTAATTATGAGGTCGCCAACAGACCAAGACCGACAAGAGGTGTGCCACTTGCGTTCTGGCGAAAGTATGGACTCAAACCAAGACTTTTTAGGTCTGTTGGCGACCATTAATGCATTTTGGACATACAAGAATACTAGATGTGGTATATAAATTAATTAACTCGATATTATGAGTTATACATTTCGTATACCACACCTAGAACTCAATTCACCCCATTCGAGGTGCTGGTACTATTAGAAGACCTATTGTCTTCTGTTTAGTTTGTGGGTTGAGCTTCTCCTTTGGAGATATCACAACTTGTTGACCCACCCATTTGGTTACATCCTTACCAAATCCAGTAACCATACCTGGTAGATTGTCACCACCAACTACGCAAGACTTTTCCTGTCCATCTATCTTGATAGTTATGGTTCTCTGCTCATCAGAGCTACCATCTGGTCTTGGGAACTGATGTGAACCCACACCAACTATTGGTACCTGTACGCTTCCCTTAAGGTCTACACCCTTAAGGATATTCTGTGCTGGAAGTTCGCTGTCATCTATTACGTTTCCTAGAGTCATATTATCCACTCGTAGCATGAAGTCACTTTTCTTGAACTTGTGTATTCCTTTTTATTCTAATTAGGTACTCAGATTCTGTAATCTCAATAGTTCCATAAAGGTCCTCTTTATCATTTGGTACCATATTTGGTACCTTCTCGATATCAGGGGGTATTAGCAGGTAGTTAGAATCACCTATCTGCTTGAACCTAAATCTTCCATTGATTATGATTGCCATTTATTCTACCTGCATCGAAGTTCCAGATTTAAACTTAACGTATCTTTGTCCATTCTTTGTGGTCTTTACAGAAGTTACTTTATCCCCTTTATATTCGTCTCCAACTTTTAGTCCCTTTAGTTTTTCCTCTTCTGCTTTTTCAGCTTTTTTGATTTCTGCCTGGGTTGGCTCTGCAGATTTATTTAGGTCTAACTCATCAGGGGTCTTGCCTAAATAATACCTCTTCTGTTTCATTACCAGATATAACATAGATTCGTAAAGGTTATAGCGGTCTATTGTTATATTGTTAATTATTATATCTACAATATCCCCTTCTTCAATTTCAGAAGACTTTATGAGTGGTTGCCCATTTAATCTCATTTCAATTTGTTCAAGTTTCTGTTCTGTAATCAGATTACTAGGAGTCTCTTTGTTTACTGCCTCCATTCCCACATCGTCTTTTAGTTCAACTGGTTGCACTTCTTGGTCCATGTGTATCCCATTTTAGCAATATAATTCCTTTTTGATATAATGTGATATTTTAATGTCAGATTATATTATATTTCGAAAGATTTATATATCTTTCGGTGAACCTTTGTATAGATACCTTATGTAAAAAATACTGACCCTTTTCAAAAATTCAAACTTGTTGTGAAAATCACAATGCATTTTTTATGGGGAATAATGGTAAAAAACAGCTCATTATTCATACGGTATTCCCTATAGAAAATCGCTGTTTTAACAGAAGTTAACCAGATTTTGCGACGGTAAAGTTCGAAAATTATCGAATTATGCGACCCCTCACGGGTATAACATTGAGGGGTGGAAAAGTATAGAAAGCTTTATAAATGCTAGAAAAACTCAATGTGAAAATCACATTGATAAATCTGTAACCAAAAGATTTATAAATGTTGATTTGGTAGTTAAAATTACAGCGTACTCTCTAATTCGCTGGAGAAACAGAATTTGGGTTGAAGGATGCAGGGTTCACAAATATGGTGTTAACTAATTTTCGAATTTTGTAAATGACTTTACCCTAATTCTAATACTAAACCAAAAATGTGATTTTGATGAAGAAGGAATTAAGAACACTTCTGGAACCAGTGTACAAGTCCTGTAACGGGCCGTCTGACTTCGCGAGGAAGGCAATGTCTAAGACAGGGAAGTCAAAGGCATATATGATGTCACTTTATTATCAATTCAAGGAAGAATCACCAAGTAGCATGCTGAATCGTAAGTCAAATAATATAATAACTAAAAATCCTGTTAAGAAGGAAACCGCAAGCATCCCTACCCCCCCTTCGGAACCTGAACCTACTCCTGAAGTTGTTGATTCTGACTCAGATATTGAATCAATGGTTCAAGAATTGACTCCTTCTAATGTTGAAACTACATCCGGGCAGGTGCTTGAAGAGCAGAATCCACTCAAGCGTAGTTATAGTAAGATGTTAGATGAGAAGGGGGTGGATAAGTCAGTACTTGTAAGCGAGGAAGTTGAGGAAAAGGAACCTGAACCTGAACCTGAATCTAGTGGTATAGCTGCTTCTTCTGGTTCTAGTTCTAAAAAAAGTGGAAATGAGTCCCGTTCTGGACTTACTGTAAATTATGGGCATGCACTTGCGTATGCCATTAAGGGCATTAATAATAATCTATTATTTCCTGAAAGGCCTCTTACTGCTGATAATGAGGAGATGGTTGACGGAATTGCTCAAGATGTCAGAACTCGTAGGTTTACAGAAATGGAAATGGATGATGAAGATGCTGATATTAAGATGATGCTTTTAGCGCAGGGTATAATTACACTTGAAAGAATTGACCTTATACCAGATAAGGTAATGGGTTTGGCTAGATGGGTTCGTGAGTTCCAGGCAGAGATTCAAGGAGGGATGGTTGTTAGGACTCCAAATGACTTTAAGAATGTACAGCCCCAATCTCAGCCTAGTCAGTCACCACCCCCTGAACCTAAAAAGGAGGAAACTGATTTAAGTAAGTATCCCCCAAACGTTCAGGCATGGATGCAGGATATAATTAATCAAGGTGGAAAGGTAAGCCCATATTATCAGTCTGGGTCTGCAATCGATTATAGTGCGTTAACAGGGCGTAATATACTTCGTAATATTGGAGACCAATGGGGTAATTGAATATTAGTCAATAAAATTGTATTTCGCTGCTTTAAGTGCAATGTCAAGCAGATATTCAAATTTCAGATTGACCCCATGTTTAGGGACGTTCCAAAGAGGATTGAAGAGTACCAGAAGTTCCAGTATACCCACTCGTCACACGGGGGATATATAATTACTGTGCGTATAACGGAACCAGATGATGAGGTTAGGACTGCTGGTGAGATGGTGGATTGGATTACGGATGTTAATTCTGCAATGGGGTTGTAATGGAATCGGAACCAAAACAATATATAAAAGTGGTTACAAATACACATAAGTCTGATATTAAGGGGCCAGAAGATTATCTGATTACAATAACACCTGCACTTAATGGTTCCATGTTGCTTGAGAACATTTCTGCACTTCAGCAGATTGCTATCTCTCTTGGAAAGGTATGGCTTCCGATTGGTGCAACTGTAAGTGGAATTACACCAGCACGCCAGTGTTGCATTGATTTGCTTTACGACTATTTTAAAGTTGACTATATACGGGCATTGTGGTTGGACTCAGATGTAAAGATTTTGGAATCAGAACCTGTTGTGGAAGCGTTTAGGTATGCAGACCAGAATAACATTAATATAGTTGCAGATTACCTTCGTAGTCCGTGGCCGAATCCAGACCATACTATTTACCACAGGCAAAAGTTCCAAAAGGATGATGGTTCTATTGTTGAAAAGTTTGACGTAATGTATACTACAACTGAAATAGAGTCCATGCCAAATTATTCTAAAGTAGATTTTGCAGGACTTGGATTCTGTTATGGATGGGTTCCATTAAAGTATGAGTTCCATCGTTCAAGAATGGGAGAGGATTTTTGGTACTATATTGACAATAAGCTTGAGATTAGGCTAGCGAAGCAGATTAAGCTTGCTCACAAGAAATCTCAATGGTTGGTGAATAAATAATGGATAGATGGGAATTAGCACGTATAGGTATAATTTTTGCATTTATAATATATATTGTACTATTGGTATATATATGGATAACGAATTAGCGCCTCCACCAGTTAAGAATACCATAGTGACAACTAGTGGCAATAAAGAGGATGCCTTTCAAGCGGTTCAGAAGATTATGAAGTATATTGAAGATGGGGTACAATATTTTAATATCGCATGGAATGTGGAAAAGGATGTTGGTATAATGCACATTATTAAGGAGAGTGGAGAACAGCTTCAGTTAAACATCCCGAATCGCCAGTCTCTATTCAATCTCAATATGGCAATGGCAAGATATTACATTACTGGCCAGTTTAACCCTAAAACATCAGCACAAATCGGAATGGATGGAAAACCTGTAAAGCCTAAGCCAATTACCCATAACGTGAGCAGTAAGGACATCTTTAAGTTTAACGATGTTAACACTTCAGATTCTGGAAGTGAAAGCAAACAGTGACTTTTATGGATATGAGTAGTTGGTTTAGCGAAACGGAGGTTAGTTATTTAAAGTCAATTGTACTCCAGACCAATAAACTAAATGGGTCTGTAATTGAAATTGGCACCTTTAAAGGCCAGTCTGCTGTTTCCATAATATCTGCGCTTCCTGAACATGATAAGTTGATTTGTGTAGACCCGTTTACAGACTTCTCTATGGGAACATCAGGGATTCAGGCTAGTGGTGAATACATTTGCAGTGCATTTAAATCGAATATGGAAGAGCTTGGGTTATCTAATAGGTACGTTTTACATCGGGTTCCTTCAAATACATTCTTTAAGCAGATAGTTCATACGTACCCATATTACCAAACCGGAAGGATTCGATTTGCACTTATAGATGGTGCACATGAGTATCCATATGTTGCTGATGATATACGTAATGTGTACAATAATTTAGTAATGGGTGGGGTTATGGTTTTGGATGATACCAATTTCCCTCAAGTTGGGGCGGCTATAAATGATACCATAAAGAAGTATGCAATACCGTATTCTGTTATGCCTGGTACCAAGTTAGGGGTTGCCCAGAAAATTGGATGGTTAATATGAATTGGTATGCTTTTATATTTATTATTATTGCCATTATAACTATTTGTCTATGGTACAAGTCAAGAAGGGTTATTAGGCTAGCATTCTTTATGTTTAACCATCCAAAACTAAGCAAATCAAGGCCATCAGTAGGTTGAGTTTATGTATACTGAAAATTCACTTAATAAAAGAGCTAAAATAATAAGGACTACCCTTTCTAATTATAAAGTAGGGGGTATACCTGGTATAGAATCTATCCGGATATGGATTCGAGATACTTCTATGTGTACTTATTGTAAGGAGATTATTAATATAAAAGATTTTAGTGTTGACCACATAATTCCGCTCAATAGAAATGGACCCAATACAATGATTAATATCCATTTGATATGCAAATCTTGCAACTCTTTTAAAGGGGACCTTACAGATGAGGAGTTTCGGTGGTTAATAAAATCAATAGGTATTAGACCAGAAGTGTATAAGAGGGTACGCCAGCGAATGAAGGCAGGAGGATTTATGTGGGCAAGACATTAAGCTTTATTTTGTGTTCGGTGCTATTCGTTATATTCATTATAATATATTGGTTGCACAATCTGAAATAGTAAAGTACCTAGTTGTGATTACTATGATAACTAAAGATAGATTTGTATATAAGGGAGTTTACAATAAGACATTTAGTATTGCTTGTGCTGATAATGGGTACGGAAAAACGGAACTGATTATGAAGGTACTATGTCATAACGTACCCAGAGAGAAGATTTACGTCCTAAATACCAGCCGTCAAAGGGACTGGACTAAATTTATACCTAAAAAGAATATTTATGTACCTGTGATGTTTAACATTGACTTTATTGAACAGTTCCTTTTAGAGTTTATGAAGACCCATAGTGACTGTATGCTTATACTGGACGATTTCGATGCCTATCCTGTAAAGAAGTCAGATATTGTTTATAAGATTGTAAGAGAGGCAAGGCATAGTAATGTTGGGATTGTTGCAGCTACAGGAATGCTTCAGCGCCTTCCTACAATATATTACCAGCAAGCTGATTATCTGTTTTTTGGACCTCAGGAATCTAAATGGAATGTTCAGTATATAAGCAAGGCAAACATTCCGCAAGAGGATGCTAATATTCTAATGAAGCTTCCAAAATATGTATTTGCAGCATGGATACGCAATGAACATAGAATGTATTTGGTAAAGGTAAATTTAAATTCGTTTTAGGACGTGTGATTTTATGTGGGTTATAAGAAGAAGACCAACAAATAGGTATAGGTCTCAATGGAGTTTTTTGTGTAACGGTGCAACTCCAAATAATTTTGCATGGTACCGAACTGATTGTAATGATAAAATATTGAGATTTTCAACCCAACACCAAGCCCAAAAACAATTAGATTCTTTAAAATTAGATTCTAGGTATGAGTATAGCATTTATCAGTCAGTTCCAGTCACCAAAGTAGATTGGTCACGTTTATGAGATTGATGCCATGGTAGACTTAGCGAACCCATTAGTTTTAGTTCCAATTGTAATGACAGCTGATATATTAGGGGGAATTGTAGTATACACATTAGTATGGAAGTGGCAGCAAGGAAACTGGTGGTTCATTAAGGATAAAAGGGACTACCATATATATCTTGATAATTATAAATGGGAATTGGGTGGTATTGGTCTTAACCCAATGGAAACAATCCAAAAGATGCTTAATGGTGTTACTGGAAGTAATAAGTCAATAAAGGATACCATAAGGGAACGCACACGTAAGGCTATCTTAGCTAAGATGGGCAATACATCTCTTGGAGAAACGGATTCTGAAGCTATTGAAGCATTCATTCAAAAAACTGTAAAGGAAGTGGTTGATGAAGAGCTGGGTAAAAATAGCCATTCTTAGAAGGGTTCAAACCCCACAAGTTTGTTTAAGAATAAACTTGCAACTCTGCTTTTTTCTGTGTGTTTTTATATACATACTAGCATAGTATAAGTCATATAAAAGTGATAACATGGCAACAAATAACGCAAAGGCAATACAAGGAGCATTTAAGCACGGGCTGTACGCAGTTGCAGGCGGAACATTTGGAATCCTCGTTGGTTTTGGGGGTGGGCTTGTAATAGCAACAGTTGGAGCAGCAGCAGGAATAACAGGAATATCAGGGTTGACACCAACTGCTCTCTTGGCAGTTGAGACTGTAATAGGCCTTGGACTTGGTACTCTTGGTGGAGCTCTAGTAAGCTATATGGAAGATATGGCATCAGCATAATATAATATATAACAAATATATAGGTGACTATAATGGCATCAATAGCATCAAGGTCAACTGAGGAACACTCAGTGAGACTAGCACAATATGCAGTAGCAGCTCTAATTGGGCTGATAGGCGCTAATATAGTGACATCTTATGTAGCAACACAGCAATATGCTGCATGGATATCACTTGTAAGCGGGGTTGCACTCCTTGTGGGAGCGGCAATGTACAAGGACGGGCAATGGTACGGAGGTCTTATAAGGATTGCAATGGCTCTTGGTGGTGTAGTTCTTCTGCTTCGTGGTGGTGCTTCTGTACTAAACGCAAGCTCAGTTCTGCATCAGATAAGTCAGAATGTAGTCTGACAACTTTTTCGACACGAAAAAATTGACTAAAATAGAATAACAATAAACGAGATGAGAATATGGCACAAACCATAAATACACATGCGCAAACTGCGATAACAGCACCGCAGGATAAGCCATTTATAGTGCAGTTCACGTTTGCAGGTTCAGCTGCTTCGGGGACGACTGTAACTGGAACAATGTATCCTTATGGATACCAGAACCCTTCGCAGACCACATTCCAGGTGCCTGCAGGTTCAGGATACCAGCTTTTTGATACCTATGTTAACGGAACTCCACAAGTGGATGGACAGTTGATATTCACAGTTAACGGAGTAGTGCAGGGTGAAAACCTGACTATATCGTCCCTTAACTCACAGGTATCTGGCAGGGTAAAGCCTTCGCAACAGCTGCTTCTGAGACCTATGGACACATTCAGCGTCCAGCTCATAAGTCTTGCTGCGAATACACTGACCACGAGCAATACGGATACAGTGGTACTTCACTTCATTCAGGTACCTCAGTAATAAGTACTTGGATAAAATGTTGAGCTAATCGGGTTCCCCTGCTATTATGGGAGGTTCAGCAGCATCTTTAAGCTGCTATTGTATATTTCGTCGTAAAGGGGCGAAACCCTTTTATACTTAACTAAAATAGGATACTATAAAAAGTGACTAATATGGAAGATAATCATAAGAAGCTTCTGCTTCTGGGTGCCGGTGTGGTTGCGGTTGGTGGTGCATACTATTTGCTAACGCAAAACACAAGTACTGCTAGTGCTGCATCAACAACTACATCAAATTCACAAACCCCTAGTTCTAGTACTACGACTACTACAGTAGGGCAGGTTACTGGAGCTGTTTCTAGTACCGCTTCAACTCCTAATGTTCCTACTACCACAGGTAGTGAGACTACTGTAAGTACAACATCTCTTGGTGGGGGTGGTGGCGCTAGCGGCAATACATCAACCACAACAATATCACCAACTCAAGGTGTAGCAACTAATGGTCCTACACTTAGCGTGAGTGGCACTGTTGCTGTTGGCAGCACGATAACATTTACAATTGGAAACGAGCAGGTTGGTAATTTCGGTTACCTTTCTGCAAATGGGAGCATCTTTACAGCTACAAGAGAGCTTCCTGATAACCAGGCAACGTTCCCTACAAGTAACCCAACTGTATTTACCTTTCCGTATGTCCTTGTAGGTGAATCCCCACTATATCAGATGCTTGTTAGTGGCGGAACTATTAGCATTACGTGGGTAGATACAACAACGGGTCAGTCAAGTAATCCTGTTACAATTGTACTTCAGACAGCATAAAGGGTTCCGCCCCTTTACGACGGTAATGTGTGATTTTTATGGGACAGGTAGTACACGGTAACGACCAGTATGGTTTGCCTGCTGGTGGCAATACAATAGAAAAGAGCAGTACACTTAGCGAGACTCCTACTGTTGAGTACGAACCAGAATCTGCAAATTACGACCAGTTGGGTGCTAAGAATATTTCTGGGCCTCTAAGTTTGGTTACGGAATATGATGGTGTTAACACATATGGGCAAGGAATAGGAGCTATATATGGTGTAGATAATAGAACAGGAATAACTTCTGCTGATGGTTCTGCTATCACACTATATACAACTACTGGTGCTAATCAGCTATACAGGGTATTTTTCAGGATATACTGTACAGCATATACATCCGGAACTCCAACATATACATTAGCGTGGACTGAAAATACTGCTTCTAAAACAGCTTCCATAAATGTGACTGCCCTTAATGCAACTTCAGTTCAGGGTGGTTTAATACAGCCTGATAACAATACAAATATCACTGTTCAGGTTACAGGTACGTTTACAGGTACAGTTAAAGTGGGTGCTGCTGTAGAAAGGATAGCGTGATTTAGATGTCTGACCAAGATGTAATTAACAAGCTAGACCAGCTCTGGACCATTCACGAGCAGGAAGTTAGCGGTCGCAATACTGTTCAGGTAATTGGCAGCAAGAAAATTACCTCTGCAACTGGTGTGATTCAGCTTAACCCAACTTACTGGCACGATATAGTAATTAGGTTGGTGAGCGGTAGTTCAACGGACACAAATGTTTACGTTAACGGAATCGCTTCGGTTCAGGTACAGGGCCCACTCACTCTGTACTTGAACTCAAGCCAGACTCGTAGTAGGATACGTGGTGTTCAGGCAACCTCAATTAGCACGGACAGTACAATTGGAAGTGCTACCATCTACTGTACTTACGTTGGTATGTCCTTACCAAGTATAACGGATATAGACCTAACCGAGTACTAAGTGGTTTGAATGGTAAAAAATGAACCTAAATGCGAACAGTGTGGGTCTAAAAACGATGTTTATTATGTTGAGGAGGCAGGAGAGGCATTATGCAGAAATTGTAGAGATGATTTTTATAATGATTATTCAGATGATTTGGACATCTAAGTGATGTGAATGGCAAGTGGTACTAGTTCAATAGAAGATTATGAATTTAAGGATGGTTACAGAGCAGTATTAGATGAAACCTACGATAGCTATTCTGAGAAGTATGGAGATGGTGAATACACATACAGCTGCATTCTGTTACCACCTGATGAGTCTAAGGAAGCAGAAGAAGGGGATATGGATGTATTATGGGATTCAGGAGCTTACCCTACTGATGATGGTGCGGCTGAAGCTTTAAAAAGGTTTGGGCGTACAGTTGAATCCCTTAAAAAGAAGCACGATAAGGAACCCCCTAAGGAACTGGTTGAAAAACAGAGGCATGTAAGAGGACGTAAAGGTGCATATAAGAGAGAGATGGAAGCACTCAAGAAGAAGTATAAGGATGTAATAGATGTTTAATTAAATTTTTAGGTCGAAAATTTATGGTACAAGATATTGCAGTCGAATACGTATACTATGCCTTCCCGAATGTTGGCTCGGTTGACATCAATAACATAGTTGATGTTAACACCAATGATTTCGGCATGATTACTGTTAAGATTGCCTATAGTGTAGGTACAGTTCCTGGACTGAGTATATATGATGAGTTTGCACTTCCTGCTAGCAATTTTGTGGGCCTTGTAGGTGTAAACTATGCAATATTTTACCTAACACCACAGGCATTCATATCTTGGGTGCAGTCTAATTTCGGTTCTAATATTTCAAGCAATCCTACACTTCAGACCGTTTACAATCTAGTAACAGGCCCTTCCGTTTACCCTCAGTATACCAGCTGGCTTCAGGCTGCTGATGCATATCTTACACTATCTGGGTACTATTGGGTTCCTTATTCAACAAATTTGTCATCAACATACCAGATAGCAACTGGAATTAACCCAAATCCATCATCTTCATTTGGGTCATCCCAGCTCTATGTGCTTGTTCTCAGTGTTGCAAATGCACATTCAGTTCAGCAAACAACTACTGGAACGAATACCACTCAGCTTACAACATCACAAGCCCAAAGTCTTGCAACAAGTGGTACACAATTTGCATCAAACCAATCTCAGAGTTTAGGGAATGGAACAACTGTTGCGGATAACATTACGAACTCGATTAGTGAAGATGTGCAGAACTTTACGAATGGAATCTCGAATGCTGTTACAAACACAAAGAACCAGATATCATCTGATATCACAACAGCACTATGGATTGGTTTGGGTGCGGTTGTTGTTATAGGTGGAATTTATGTTCTTACATACCATAGTGAATTAAAAGAACAGTTAAGTCCAGGTAAGATACTAAATCGGTAAGTAACTGGTAGATAGAATGTCAGACGATACGGCATTGTGGATAGCAGGTGGAGTTGCAGTTGTAGGAGTAGCTGGTGGGCTTTATTGGATGTTTACTCAAGGCCAGAAAACCACTTCTAGCACTTCTAGCACTTCTAGCACTTCTGGTACATCTAGTCTTACTTCGGATTCCATTTCCATTAACTCTTCTGTAACTGCAACTGGATTATCTGCTGTTATATCTGGCACTGTTACTTCTGCAAATAATCTTCAGGTAACTACAAATATAAGCTGGGGTGATGGAACTACAAGTAATAATATAACACTCCCTCAAACTCATACGTACCCTTCAACTGGTTCGTATACTATAACAATTAGCGCCTCTGATTCGCTAGCTAGTAATTCAGCAACTGCAACTGTTAATTTAACATCAACATCTGGTACTATACTTAATAACGGCCCTACATCTGTAACCCCCACAATAGGTCCAACTACGTCGAGTGTACAAGAAGGGGGCACATTTGGATTAGTTGGTTCTGGATTTACGCCTAATGGTCAAGTAAACATAAGAGGGACTATAAACGGGAGTCTTGTAATAAATCAAACAGTAACAGCTTCGGTTGTTACTGGTGTTACTGGTGGTTTTGCACAAATAACAGTAACAGCACCAACAACTTCTGGTACTCTTGCAATTATTGGTGTTGATGTTACAACCGGAATATCAAGTACGGCTACAAATATAACTGTTACTGGTTCTTCATCTAGCAATACAACATCAACTGCACTATCCCAATTTAATACATATGTTGGAAATGTAACATCAACTTATCTAACAGCAACAGCACAGAGTAATATGACTGCTGATGAACAATTAGCGTACAATAGTGCACTAGCATCGTATCAGAGTCTAGTGTCAAATGGAACACTTTCAGTATCTGGTGCTGAAGCTCAATGGGTTAATTATCTCCAAAACCTAAATAGTTCTATTACATCAGGTGGAACTGGTACAACTTCATCTAGCCTTCAAAATACTGGAATACTTGGTGTTAATGGAGGTAACCAAATTAGTGAAGGAAGCACGATTCAGTTTAAGGTATCCAATCTAACACCTGGTGGAACCTGGTATCTTTATAGCCCTACTTATGGTCGAATCACTCAAAATCAGCCTCTAAGTTCTTCTGGAACAGGCAGCATATCTTACACATTAACATCACAATCACCACTATATGATGCGATTACTTTTTCCACTTCCCCTCCATCTGTAGTGGTGTATGCTATTGATTCTAGTGGGAATCAGACCAATACCCAAACTTTTAATTACATAAGTTGATATCTATGGATGAAGAACTCAAGAAGGAAATAATTGCAGGAGTAGTTGTTACAGGAGTAGTTGGAGCAGGTGCATATTTGTGGAGTAAATATGTTCAAGCACAGTTAACTAATACAAATCCAACACAACCAGCTAGCATTGGAACTACAACTACAGTTGGTTCTCAAAGTGGGAATGTAGGAACTACTTCAACACAAGTAAGTGGAACCCAAACAACTACAGTTAATAATAATCCAAACAATACAAATACTAGCAGCAACAATTCTGTTACTGTATCTGGTAATACCCCGATAAACCCTAACATTGATGTTACGGTGAGCTAGGGGTCAGCGGGAGGCGTTAGTATGGTTGTAACAAATTATTCGACCCAGATAAATATTTCAGGAACAGGATTTACTATTAACGGTAATGTATCCTTCTGTGTTACTGTTAGTGACGGGCAGATATCTACGTACAATACTACTGCTGACACTACAGGTTCTGTATCTACTTCAATTCCGTTATCGAATGTTAATGGATTAGGAAGTGCAACATCAATGAATGTGTATGCTTCAGATATATCATCTGGTGTGAAGTCAAATACTGTAACAATACCAGTTCAGATTGAACAAGTAACCCCAACACTTAGTTATGGTGGTGGAACTGTTTACGTACAATCAAGTACAGTTAACAATGTTAACCCAAACATTTCAGCAACTTATGTATCGAGAGGTAATGATACTGTAACTGGAACAGGATTCACCCCGAACGGAACTGTAACCATTAATGGATATTTAACTCAAGAAGCACAAAGCGGGATGACTGTTGTTGGTTCAATAGGTAGCATTGGTATTGCAACACAACAGCTATATAACTCGATAAGTGTTGCAGCTGACTCTTCCGGTTCTATTTCAGCTACGCTTATAGTTCCATCTGGTGGCGGTGGGTTTACGGCAGCCATTCAGGCAACAGATAAAACTTCTGGGATTAACTCAAATTGGGTTATAGCTCAAACATAATGAAGGTATTAGAATGAACAACTTTAAGATAATGTACAAAATGCATGGTAAGCCGATAACTATAACATCAGCACATATATCTAGCTTTAAGAGGGTGGTAAGGGAGTGTGAATTAACAACAGTACCATACCAAGTTTACGAAAACAAAAATAATATTTGGTTGCCAATACGTAGGGAGTATGTATTATCAGAACTATTAAGAGAGTGATATAAATGGCAAAACACAGAAAATTTGGGCATGGTAAACGTGCCAATATAGAACGAAGGAATGAGTCCTCACGTAAGAGATATCATGAACCTTCTTTTCATAAAAACCTAGAGGCAAAGGGTAAGGGTAAGTTTATGCAAAGAGCTTCAAAACATCCTGGTGCTACAAGGGAATATATAGAAAGGAAGTATGGTGAGAAGGCATTTACAGAAAGTGGTACCATAAAACCAGAATACCTAGACCGTGCCCTTAAGGATGCCGAACGTGAAGGTAACGACCTCTGGATTAAGAGGTTAAATCTGGCTAAGATATACAAAAAGTATGGTAAAGCAGACCGAAGACCGAGAGAGAGTATTACTGAAGCGGATATTTTAGACTGTTGATATAAATGGAAAACGTTGAGGTTGAACATACAAGTTCAGAACTGAACCTGTCAGGAGAACGTGATAAGGTCTTTAAGGTCTTGCATGCTCTTGAGAATAAATATGGTTCAGATACCCCTCTCGCAACTGTGCTTGAAAAGTTAAGGGAGGAAGGAATCCCTAAAGATATTGAAATCAATCCGGATGCAGGTGAACTTGACCCAGATTTACCAGATGTATTAGATGTTTAATATGGTAACTTCACCAACTGTATCTGTTACCAGAGTATTTATATACCTTTAACATACCTATATTAATGTGATTTCAATGGCTAGAAGGAGAAAGTCTGAACACCGTGAACGTGGCCGCCCGAAGGCAGGTACTAAGGAGTACCATGCTTGGAGAGCTAGGCTTATACGTGAAGGTAAGTGGCATAAGAGACGAAGGTAACACCTTTTGGTACTGGGGTTATAATTCAGTACCTTTATAATTATGGGATATCAATGAGTGAACAATTTAGTGGCAATATTACAAAAATACAATACGTTCACCCAACAACCACTTTCGAAACTGCAATGAAGTGGGTTGCAGCACTCACCATATCTTTATGGGTTGTGTCACTTGCAGTTGTATCTGCTGATGGATTGAATTTGGATACAGCAACAATGGTTTCTGTTGCTGTTGCGGCTGTTGGCGCTGCATTGGCTGCGTATACCAGAATGATTAAGTTAGAACAACGCATGGATGATATGTATACCCAAATACAAAATATAAATTCGAATCTGGAATATCACTTCAATCATCGTTGATTATTTTCGTTGTAAAGGGGCGAAACCCTTTAGGTGGCTGTAATGGCTAATTTGGGTACTGATTTAAGTAATTTATGGAATGATATTACAGGTAGTTCAAACCAGAATACTAATTTTGGAACTCAACAGGTTCCAAACCCACCACCTGCTTCTTTCCCTACAACTATATTAGCAACTAATACACAAAAAATTACAATTTCACCAGGTCAGTCACAAATAGTTTTGAATTCTGGCGGTAATAACCAGGTTGATGCTGCTGTTTACATTTCCAATGCAAGCCAGCTCCCTAACGAAAGCGGAACTTCTAATACTGTTGGAATTGTTCTTACTGATTGGAACACACCTAAGCAATCTAACATAACACTAAACAATCTTAGCTTTATATTTACCGCACAGAATAGGCTTCTTTCTCAGATGATTGTCCAGAATAATTATGAAGTTCCTATTACAATATTCTTCTATTATACCATTAAATTGTATAATCCGAATTTAATATCCCAAACAGGGTATGTCCAGCAAGTAGTTGGAATTGTAAGCGCAGAGCAGTTTGGTACTTGGGTATCAAATATAATTACCAATACAACTGCAAGTATATTTGAACTCAATAGCAATGTGGGCGAAGCACCCCAGTTAAGTTCAACTTATGGCCAGTATGATAATGGGAGTAGTATATTTTATAAGTATGCTAACTTTAACGACGGTGCTGTTCCATCTGGATTTAATACCATGGCAAGTAATGCAACTATAACAGTTAATAATGGACTTACTATATCGAGCACATCTCTAGCAAATAGCTGGGCTCAGGTATATATTGATACTGCATTAGATATGCAGAATTATTATGCAGAATCACAAGCCAATTCTATTTCTATAACTGGTACAAGCGGAAACGGTATAGGAGTTGCACTTAATTATGATATTCCTGCAAATACAAACTCGTATCAGTCAATAACTACTGGATATCTATTTGCTTACTCCCAGAACCCGCAAGGACCTATTTTATATTCTGTTTCCAATGGGACAGAATCTAAAGTGTATTCTTCTACTGCATCATCATCATTTCCAATTATAACAACTGGAGCATGGTACCAATCGTTAACAAATGAGGAATTGATTGCATACAACTATACACAATATGTAGCTAGTGATACTTCACTAACATATGGTAATGTGTACCCTGGATTGTGGTATGGGTTAACTGGCAACTCTAGTAATTCGGCAACATACTACTGGTTTAGAATAAGAGTAGTCCCGCCAGTTAACACAATGCCATCGGTTGTATTTAATCCTGTTCCTGCTAATACAACATCACCTTATGGTGGTGCTTTTCAGTATACTGGAACAATAACAAACAATTCCACTTCAGCTACTCAAACTGATTTTACACAGATGATTCAAGTTCAGTTAACAAATTTCAATATTGCCAGCCAACAGCAAGTATATTTCACAACGGATAGCAGTGGGCTTGATACCATTCCTTCTTGGTTTGAGTCATCTATAAATGGATTTGGAACATGGTGGCTTAACTTAGGTTCAAATATAATTCAATCTAGTGGCGGGCAACTTACAATATATATGTGGGTATTATATAGCATTCCATCATTCAATCTTGCACAAGTAGGGAACCAGAGCATTTCTTTGGGTCAGAAAACCATGTCAAATTCGTTTCCTGTTGTTGTAGCTTCTGACCAGGCAACCTTTAGTTCCGGGTCATCGTATCAGATTTCAGTATCGACTACCCCTATCCAGCTTAACAACGCTTCTTGCCAATATGTGCTTATAAAGAACCAATCAAATTCTGGAGGTAATGTGTATATTGGGTTCGGTTCAAATGTCAGCTCAACAAACGGGATAGAACTGGTACCAGGACAACCGTATGGAATGCCTTTTAAAAATTCCAATTTAATTTGGGTTATTAGCGGAACTGGCTCGAATACAGTTGATGTAACCACATATAACTAGTATACGTGTGTGACTGCGTGTCACAACGATACGTGTGTTAATAAATATTGAGTAGTATATAATAATAATATAATGTATGTGGTATAATGACTAGTTACAATGGTGTAAATGCACACATAGAAGGATATGACATGTATGGCAATATGACTGCTGTACGCGACAATCAGTACAATGCAGACATAGCTAACGGTTCAGCAACTCTCAATATGAGACCTGGTAGCAGAATGCGTATTTGTGTTAAGGCTGTAGCTAGAGATATTAATGGACTCATAACTGGTGTCTATGACAACCCATACGATATTGGCGTTAAAGCACTGGCTCAGTTTTTGCAGTCTAACATATTTGATACTGCTGAGACCATAACTGACGTTACCAATACTGGGAGGAGTATATCTGCCAACTCAGCTTCAACAGCAATATACATAAATGCTGGAACTGGAACTACAGCCGCTGCGTTTACAGATTACAAACTCACAACTACATCTTCAACATATAATAGCAATGGCAGCTATTCTCAAGCTGGAACTGTTAATGCAATCTCAAGCAATACATTTACAATAACAGCTACAATAACAAACAACTCTGGCAGTACGATTGCGTACAGTGAAGTTGGTTTGTCAAACACCGCCGCAACATATCAGTTCCTTCTCAGCCACGATGTATTTACTGCCCTTAACGTATCCAATAACGGAACTCTTGCAGTAACGTACACATTAACGTTCACATAAAGTTTTTGACCCAAAAACTTTACTAAAATAAAAAATGGTGAAATAAATGGGAACATATCTTGTATGGTCTGGAACTACTGCTGGTGTAGCTGCTACTAGTAATTCAACTGCTGGGACAGAGGATGTATTTATACAGCTTACAGGTGCATCTGGGAAGCGTTACTGGATAAGACGCATGAGAGTATTCTATCGCGGTGACACTACAGCTGTTGGCGATAATACAGTTCAGTGCAGACTCATAACTGTAACTACTGCGTCTGGAGGCTCAGGTACATCAGTAACACCCCAACCTATCGACCCAGAAATGCCTGCTGCTGTTACGAGTTGCATTGTAAAGAATGGAACTACTGCTCTTGCACTTGGTACAGGTACAGTAACCCAATACCTAAGCTTCGACTTTAACGAAAGAGGATTCTATGAATGGGCTGCTCTTGACCCATCAGAGAGGATAACAGCAGGTAGTGCTGGTATTGCAGAACTTGTTATACTATCATCTGCTGCTTCACGTCAATATTGGGCTGAAATAGAATTTGATGAGTGACAATTTTTCTGCGGGTAACACCCTTGAAAAATTGATTAGGGTAAGGGGTATCAACCTAGCAGTGTACAAACTGAAGGTTGATAAACCATGTCCACATTCGTAAATGATGATAACGGAAACTCTCCTGTTAATAACATAAGTATAATGTTGGGCTCTAATAGTGGCTCTGGATTCCAACAAAAGGTAGATTTTAATCCGTCAAACTTTCCATCTTCTTATTTTGCTTCTGACCTTAGTAACATAAACTTCCAAGATGGTGCAGGAAATCTTCTATATTCTTGGCAAGAAACCCATGCACCTACCACAAGCAGTACAGATGTTATTTATTGGGTTAAGTTACCTAATTCTACTATAAACACCATCTATCTCGTTCTTGTTTCTACAACCAGTTCTAGTTATAGTACTAACCATACTGGTGTAGAACCAAATTATAACTCAACATACGCTCAGTACGATAACGGTACAAACGTATTTAGTAATTACTGGAACTTTTCGGGAACATCACTGCCAACTGGATGGGCTGAAGTTGATAACAATTCTGGTGGTACCTATTCTGTCAATAATGGACTTATTTTAGAAATTCCTAGTGGTACTAGCTCAACCAACTATGTTGTAGTCTATTATGATACTAATACATTTACTTTATCCTCGTTAGGGGTGGTTTTAGATATATACGCTTACATTGCTAGTGGCGCAGAAGGTTATGCCTCTATGGGTATACCATACATACCAACAGTTCAATACCAGGGAAATATTGCAAGTTTGGGGTATAATTCAACATCGGGAAATTTTGAGAACAGTACATTTAACGGAAATTTTAGTGCTGAAGTAGATATGCCTATTTCTTTTAACTCGAATTATAATGTATGGACATGGTATTCAAATAATGCAGGAATAGTGCTATTGTATAATTATGGCTCAGAAACCATTAACAACATACAATATAATAGCGTAACTAATCATATAGGGTATTATGAATCAGGCCTAATTACACCAGCATTTGGTACTGTTATTAAAAGCTATTGGTGCAGAATACGAAATTTTCCTCCAAACGGACAAATGCCATCTACTATTGTTGGTACGTTTATAGGTTCTCAAAACTATAAGATATTAAAAGGCAAAGGGCCCAAGAAGTTTATTGACAAATATAACTCCTCCCTACTCTGGCAATCAGTGGGAATCCTTAGTTATAGTGCCAGTGCAGGAATCAGTACCGTGAGTTCTCAGCTAGCAAACGAGCTGGTGAACGCATCCATAACCATAAACACCTACCCTCTCCTTGTCAACTCCACTTCAGTATCCGGCTCCGTGGGAATCAACGTTCTGTCTCACGTAAGCTCAGCAACCAATTACGTAAATGCATCTGCAAACATAACCACATCACCATCGTTCACTACCAGCTCAAATGCTCTTGGTAGCGTAGTAATAAATTCAAGACCAGTTCTCGTCAACACCACTTCTACTTCTGGTTCGATATCCATAAACGCAGTAGGGCTGGTACGGTCTGCTACCAACTACATATCTGGTAGTGCTGGGATAGGAATGTCACCTTCGCTTATAAATAACACAGGTGTCAACGGAAGTGTGAACATTAACGCAACAAATACACCCACAGGAAGCAGTTTGGTAAACGGAACCATAACAGTACAGGTGGTAGAATCTCAAGTTTACATTTCAGGAATCGGAGCGTTTGCAGTATGGTATAGGATTTATATTTAAGTGATAATATGGTAACGTTTTCCAATGATGATAACGGGAATGCACCTCTCTACTACGTAGCCGTAACGCTTAGTGCTAATGACGGCAACGGCTTCCAGCAGTTAATCAACTGGAACCCTTCAAGTTATTCATCATACCTTAACACAGATTGCCAGAACCACAACTGGCAGGACGGGGCCGGCAACCTGCTTGATTCATGGTTTGAAACCCCGTCGGCAACCAGCTCAAGCACATCCGTATATGAGTGGGTGGTGCTGCCAAACTCCACAGCCACCACGATATACCTTGTATTCTCGGCTACCACTGCCTCCGGCTACAGCACCACGCATACAGGGGTGCAGCCCAATTACAGCGCCACCTACGGCCAGTACGACAACGGGGCGAGTGTATTCCCAATCCTCTATCAGAACTTCGCAGGAACGGCTACCCCCAGTGGCTGGGTATCTTCAGGCGTAACCATAGACAACGGAATTACGAACATACCATATAGCAGTTATATAGTCACTTCTGCAACTTTCGGCTTGGATGCTACACAAATTTTAGATTTTTATGCCAATATTCCCGCAGCCTCGTCAATCTATAACGCAGGATTTGGATATGTATCGTCAAGCGGAGGAGGGAATGCAGGTATAATAACTGCGTGGACATTAAATACAAATAATCCTAGTAGCACTGACAATTTTTATGGACAAACGGACAGTGGCACCGCATACACGGGTGAAACAACAGTGGTAGGACTAGGAGCGCATATATGGAGCATATACTGGCCGTCTGCCTCAAGCACAGATTGGTATATAGACTATAGCACCCCTGCCTCAATAACTGCTACTATTCCTACAACTACACAGACAATCGGAGGCGTTAACATACAAAGCACACAAACAAGCCCCACGCCTATCTATTGGGTTCGCATCCGCACATACCCACCCTCTGGCACGATGCCCACAACCACTTTCGGAAGCGTGACTCCAGTTCCTGTACCAACATCTCTGGCAGCCTTCTACTTCCCTACTTATAGGTGACAATATGGTAACCTTCGTAAACGATGATAATAACAACGCTCCATTGTATTACATAGCAGTTACCTTGAGTGCCAACGATGGTAATGGCTTCCAGCAACTTGTCAACTGGAACCCTTCAAGTTATTCATCATACCTCAACACGGACTGCCAAAACCACAACTGGCAGGATGGGGCAGGTAACCTTCTCTACTCATGGTTCGAGACCCCTTCAGCCACAAGTTCAAGTACCTCTGTATACGAATGGGTCGTGCTTCCAAACGGCACGACCACGACCATCTACCTGGTTTTCACCGGCACTTCTACCTCAGGTTACAGCACAACTCACACAGGTGTCCAGCCCAGCTATTCAGGTACTTATGCGCAGTATGATAATGGCACTAGTGTATTCACTAAGTATTGGAACTTCGCAGGTACCTCTCTTCCAAGCGACCTGTCCGTCCTTGGTAGCCCCACCTACACAGTAGACAATGGCCTCACCATGAATGGAGGCAGCGGCTGGACAGGAATATACTATGACGGAAGCTCCTATTTCTCTACGTCCAATTATACCAACATACTTGACATGTACCTTGAAGTGGCTACTGGATATCCAAACAATGGGCGAGCCTATCAAGGTTTCAGCGACATCAGCAGTGAGAACTACCAAATGTGTTACGTAGCCATATCAAACACAGCCACATGGAAAAATCATGATTCTTCCGGGACCACTGCGATAGACATCAGCCCTGCACCTACTTTTAATGCTTATCATGTGGCGACGTTCGCTGCGCAATCCGGCCAGATGAATTACAGCATGGACTACAATACCTTCCAGTCCAGTTCTGCGGATTACGATGCGTTCAACAACGCCTATTATATCGTTACGATGGTTTATGCTGCTAGTGTAACTCTTTACACGCAATGGCAGAGGATACGCATAATGCCAACAAGCAATTCAATGCCAACAACCACCTTCGGCAGCGTGACGCCGATAAGTAATGTAGCGACTTATGGAATATACTTTAGCCTGGTAGCATGATATATGTACGGACACCTCGTGGAAGGCATTGGCACCAAGACACTCTCAGGTCACACCCTGAACTATTCTGGCAATCTGTAGGTGTACTTAGTTATAATGCTAATGTTGGAATTTCTACTTCTGGTTCTGCACAATCTAACAATGAGGTATTTGCTACCGTTGGAATCCAGACAACTGCAACTGAGATATCCAGTTCCCTTTACGGTGCCGAGATAGGAATCCAAACAACTGCAACTGAGATATCCAGTTCCCTTTACAGTGCCGAAATAGGAATCCAGATATCTGCGTTAGCTCAAGCAGGAGAGAAGTATAATGCTGAAGTTGGAATATCCTCTTCTGGTTCTATAGTAGCATCATCCATGTACAATGCTAATGCTTCAATATCTACATTATCAACCCAGACCTCTTCCAGCTCGTACACTGCTGAAATAAATATAAGCACCACTGCAATAGCTGCAATATCACAGAGTTACTCTGCCTCTATTTCCATATCCGCACTTGCATCTGAGATTGCATCAAGTACATATGGTGCAGAAGTTACTATAACTACCAACTCCACTGCAATTGCCAGCTCAGTTTACAATGCTAGTGCATCCATACAATCAGCATCACTATCTATAGCTAGCAGTTTGTACAATGCAGAAATTGTAATGAGTATACTGTCAAAGCAGATTGCATCTGAAGGTTACCAGGCAAGTGTAGGAATAGGAGTAGATTCAACAATATCAATACCGTCACAATACACATCTGCTGAGATATCAATAGAGTCTATATCTGCACAGTATTCTGGGGAGACTTATAGTTCCGAAATAGGAATAGGTACCCTATCAACACACACATCAAATGAATCTTATAGTGCCGAAATAGGAATAGGTACACTGTCAACACAAATACCTGCAAATGTTTACAATGCAGAGATAGGAATATCAACCCAGACCACAAGTACAATCGTCACCAATCCACCTGTATTTGCATACCCTCAGCTATGGCACAAGAAACGCCCGCCGTTAGGAATCGGGTTCTATATAGCATGGTCTGCACCTCACGAGTTTGCAGTAATAGGAATAGGTACTCAAGCAACCGTAACTAGCTCGAGTGTATTTAATGGTGAGATAAGCATGTCAGTTAGTCACATGAACGCACCAATACGTTCAGGATTCCCTCCGTTCATAGGGATACCATCACGCAACGTTACTTGGTGGACATAGATAGAAGCTTTACAATTTGCCTTCGCTTTCGGACAAAAGCTTCTATCTAAAGCCCGAAAGCGTTAACATATAACAAACGAAAGCTTTATAAATAAGTACGGATATATAATATAGGTGAAAGTATGACAAAACACAACCCAAATGAATGTGATACATGCTATGCGGAAAACGAGTTCGAAGTTGCTGAAAGGCACGAGAGATGGACATTTATAACAGTAACAGTAGCCATACTAATGTGTGCTATTCTATCGTACAACCTAAATGCAACCATACCGTCAATAGTATCTGCACCAACAATATCAGGGTTAACCCTAACAGGTCCATTTACTGGTGGTTCACCATCATATCATGTGTACTGGTACGAAGGTACAAGCTCAAACTGCAATGGTGATAGCCCTGTAAACTACCAGCTTCTCTTAATCGGTCCAACTTACTACACTGCAACAATTTCAGGATATTACTGCTACAGTGTAATGGACTCTGCAACAACCCCAGTAGAGATAATGTCACATACATTATATGTAAACACAACTCCATCTCCAACTCCACTATCGCACCCATCTTGGTACGTAAATAGTGGCGGAGGACTTCCTTGTCCAGTTTGCCAGTACAAAGAAGACATTGCATTTGGATTAAATGTTACATATATAAAGTTTTGGAACCCATACATACAAAGGATTCAGATATGGTACCCAAACAATACAATTGTAACAACTAGCCAGGCACTGTAATGTTGGATATTCTAAGCCAATATATCGAAACGAAAGCTTTATAAATGCTTTCGGTGATATAATATTGGTGAAAGCATGACAACCAAAAAAAGAGAAATAGAAAGAATAAATGTATGGGTAACAAAAAGAATGTGCCAAGAACTCCTCAAAGTAATGAGTGATAAGCACAGAATGATTGACTACATAACAATTAAAAATCCAGATATGGTACCCAAAAACAAGCATTCAAAATGGTTATGGTTCGATGCAACTGGAACCTCACAAAATATAGGAACCAACTAAAATCTGGTTCCCTTTTTCTTTTTGTGTACATTTTTTTTTAATTTATTTGGGGGGGGG
>JAEHJW020000455.1_pt1 | contig 39029 bp, 52 predicted proteins | sample 9271431 | NCBI WGS metagenome assembly JAEHJW02 | reverse complement strand
AAACAATTAAAAGAAGCAGTAAATTCAAAATACGATCTTCCAGTTTATATTACTCATGCATCAGGTGCAGGTAAAGGCGGAACATATAGAAAGATTGATATTCATGGTGCTGATGGAAAGTATCTTACATCAACTAATGCACATCCAAATGTAAAATCTGCTGTAGATGGTTATATGAAAGATCATCCTCATATTGGAATGGTAAAGGGATATTATGCAGAATCAATATCAGAAGATGTCACTAAAGATAAACAAGAATACAGCAGAACTGGTAAATTTGATAAAGATTTAGAAGAAAATCATAGGCTGCATTTTGGACATAATCATGGTTATTTTTTTATTACTCATGAAACTTCTGGTAAAAACGGACATTTTGGCAATTCATCAACATCTTTTGATGCTAGCGTAGAACCATACATGATTAGTAATGTAGCTAAGGCTAATGACATCAATCCAAGCGATTTTCAACATCTTAAAAAGATGCATCTTAGAGATATTCATACTGGTGAACCACTACATGCAGTGGCAAACGCATATTATCATGCTGGTATTGACAAATATCAAAGTAAGAATGTAAATCATCTTGCATCACATCTAGGAATTCCATTAGAACATGCCGATGATATTATCAGGAGAGTAGATAAGACTCCTGATATTGAAGATAAAAAAGCTATTGTAAATAATCATATTGATAGTCTTCGTCCAGAATGGAAACATGATGCAGAAAAGACACATGAGATTATTGATAGATTAGGCAATAAAGTATCAGAATCATTAAAAGAATCACCAGAATATGTCAGACATCATATTGAAGTAAAACTTTTTGGTAATAAAAATAAATGGAAAAGACTTAGTGTAACAAAGAAAGTTCCATTCACCGAAAAAGATTTATCAGATTATGCATATCAATATGGACTAGATAATCAGATTAATCCTAACAGAATTAGTGCTAGATCAATTGATAGTAATGGAAAAGTTCATACTGTTCATAATGAAGAATAAATAAACATACATGAATCAACATTTTAATAAATAATATTAACAAAGGTTAAATTAAATGCCAACATTAAACGAAAAAATCGAAAAAATCCTAAAAGGTAAGACTGGATTAGACAAGTCTACAAAAGAAGCAAAAGTAGAATTGCAAGGTGAAGGTACTACTGACACTGATGCTGGTGTAGGTAAGAAACTATCAGGTGTTGGTGTAGAGACATCAGCAGCAGAAGATAATAAAAAAGGTAAGCTGTCACCAGAAGCTAAGAAAGCTTCAAGTGAAGACGCTTATGCAAAACTAGTTGATGACTATAAGAGTGATGAAGAAAATGATAATGGTGACAATGCAAGAGGAAATCTAACTCCTAAAGGTGCATTAAAGACTACTGAAACAGGTGGCAAGTTGCCAGAAAATATGAAAGAACATTTTGAAGCACTATTTTCAGGTCAACAACTAACAGAAGAATTTGTAGGTAAGGCTCAGGCTATTTTTGAAGTTGCCATTAATCACATGGTAGCAGAAGAAGTAGAGAGACTAGAAGAAGAATTTCAGGTAAAACTGGATGAAGCTGTGCAAACAGTGGAAGCGAAGCTGGAACAAGATATTGATGGATACCTTGATTACACTATCAAGAATTGGTTAGAAGAAAATCAGGTCGCAATAGAAAGTGGTTTGAAAGTTGAGTTGGCCGAATCATTTATTAGTGGTATCAAAAATGTATTTGTTGAACATTATGTGGACGTACCAGAAAGCAAGATTGATGTTCTTGAATCTCAGGCATCAGAGATTGAGACATTAAAAGCATCATTACAAGAAGCTAATGAGAAGATTGAATTAGCTAATGGTAATGTACTAATTGCTTCTGCAAATTCCATTATCGAAAACATTACATCAGACATGACTGTTATGGAATCAGAAAAATACCGTACTATGGTCGAGTCAGTAGAATTTGATACTATTGAAGAATTTGAGTCAAAGGCAAAGATTATCAAAGAATCATATTTTGGTAAGAAATCTCTGACTGAAAGTGTGGCTACTCATAAACAAGCTATTAATGAAGATAGACCAAATATGGCTAAATTAGCTATAAAGGCTCTTAATAACAAAAAGTAATAAATAATCCATCAATCATAAAAGAAAGGTAATACAATAAAATGGAATTTCTAACCGAATCCCAATTAGAATCAAAATGGGGTGAACTGCTAGATGAATCTAGTGTTGGTGAAATTGGTTCATCATACAAGCGTAGAGTTACTGCTGTTCTACTAGAGAATACCGAACGTGCTCTAAATGAACAACGTGTAGCACTTAACGAAACAGTTCCATCATCTTCAACCGCTAACGTAAGCAACTATGATCCTATCCTTATTGGCCTGATCCGTAGAACTATGCCTAAACTGATCGCATTTGATCTAGTTGGCGTACAACCTATGACCATGCCTACAGGTCTAGTATTTGCTATCCGTAGTCGTTATACTTCAAATACTGGTACAGAAGCCCTATTCAACGAAGCTGATGCTACTACTTCTGCTGGCGGCGCAACTCCCGGCACTGGTAATGTTGGCACTTCTCCTGTTGATACTACTGCTGGTCTAAGCCCTTGGTCTGCTTCTCCAACCTTTAATGTTCCTGCTGGTGTTGCTACATCTGCTGGTGAAGATTTTGGTGGTTCAACTACTCTTAACCAGATGACTTTCACCATCGAAAAGCAGACTGTTACTGCTCAAGAGCGTGGCCTAGCTGCTGGTTACACTGTTGAAATGGCACAAGACCTAAAAGCCGTTCATGGTCTGGATGCTGAAACCGAACTAAGCAATCTTCTATCCAATGAAATCATTGCTGAAATGAATCGTCAAATGGTTCGTACTCTATATACTGTAGCTGTTACTGGTTGCCAAACTGGTACTACTACTGCTGGTACATTTGACCTAGACGTTGATGCAAATGGTCGTTGGTCTGTTGAAAGATTCAAAGGTCTTCTATTCCAAATTGAAAAAGAAGCTAACCGTGTTGCACAAACTACTCGTAGAGGTCGTGCTAACTTTATCCTATGTTCTGCTGACGTTGCAAGCGCCCTAGCTATGGCAGGTGTTCTTGATATTGGTGGTCTAGGTGGCAAACCTTCTATGGAAGTTGATGACGCAGGCAATACCTTTGTTGGCGTGCTAAATGGTCGTTATAAAGTCTATATCGATCCATATATGTCAAATGGTGACACTAATCAGTTCTTTATGGTAGGTTACAAGGGTGCTAGTGCATTTGATAGTGGTGTTTTCTGGTGTCCATATGTTCCACTAACCATGTATAAAGCGATTAACCCACAGACTTTCCAACCAAGTATTGCCTATAAGACACGTTATGGTGTTGCTGGTAATCCATTGAACGGTGCGAATGCTGCTAGTCCTGCTACTGCTTTCGGTCTTGGCGCTCAATCAAACCAATTCTACCGTCTAAGCAGAGTTCTATCACTAGCTTAATCTGTAGTAAAGTAGTATATTTAGGGCAACCTTACGGTTGCCCTTTATTTTTGTCCGATTTTCATATATACATCATACCCACTATTATAAAATCTATTCTCGGCAACATCATTTTCTTGATTATTTTCTAAAATTATATTTCCATTTGTAAGAAAATAAGTCGGAAATTCTGTATGTGAATGATAATATCCAGATAAATCATATTTCGTCCATAACATTCTATCAACCTTAACTATATCGTTAGGCGATTTGCATAGATTTATGTCATCAAAAATATAATCTTTAATTAAACCAATACATTTATCAAATTCTGAATTGATTTGTAAATCTGTAAAATGAAATAGTGTTATCCCACTTTTAATGCATTTGTTTGTTTTATTGAAATGTTTATTTTTGTCTATTCCAGAATGCCAATATAAACCATTAACTTCAATTGCTAGGTTTAGTTTACTTGAGTATAGGTCTAATTCAAAATTAAAATCATCTAACCATACATTACATTCTAAGTCTGGAATATAATCTTTCAATTGTGTATATAATCTTTGTTCTTCTATTGATCTATTAGAAGTCTTTCTTGTAACAAAGTCATGTTTATCAAGATAATATATTATTGTGGTATAATGACATCCTAATTCATCTGCTATAATTGATGCTGATTTTTGTAATATATTATACTCATTATCTAACCATTCTTTACTATTCAACTTGTTAAATACTTCTTCTGGAAGTTTAGTTTGTGTATATAAACTTCTTAATTCAGGTCTAAGATGATTATAAGATACACCATATTTTTCTATCATGGTATTTTCGCGCTTGGAATTTATCCTTGCATTCGTATCTTCATCGAATGATAGTTTAGTCTTTGAAATCTTTGATGCTCTGTCTGCTGAATGATTTGAACAGTATTTGCTACAATATCTTGATAACTTATTATCCATCCATGCTACATCATTGCCACAATAGCATTTAGGCAATGAATATAGATGTCCTTCAAGTAAAATTGCAACTTTCTTTGTATCAGGAAAGTTTGATAAGTGTTTGGTATTATCAATAAATGTTTCCCATAGTTCTGACTTACCAATTTTACAAAAATATGATTTACTTACAGACTTTGGATTTATTCTACCAATCTTGTTTATTACTATTTTCTTAAAATCTTCAAACCATTCAATCATCAAAATCTAATGTGCTTTCTTCTACAACTTCTTTTTGTATAGCTTTAGATTTCTTTAATTCAAGATATTTTCCATAAGCTTCTGACTTAGGCTGTGTCATTCCAAGACCTTTACACCAATAATCATTTCTTAATAAGACTTTACACATTCTTCGCCATGATGGTGCCCAATGTTTATCTTCTAGTAATTTAGGACATTCATCTGGAATTTCAGTATATCCCCTGCCATGCCAACCTTTAATAAAAGACTTAAATCTCTTTATATAATGTTCTCTTGTTTTTGCTGGCATTGTCTGTAATAGAAGATTGCAGAACGATTTCCATGTATGTCCTTCTGGTTTTGTTATTTTGTTATATCCTGTAATGTTACCAGTTTCTTGAATATACAATGCGCCATAATTTGCACCATTAACTCTTGCAATCAACTTATACCATGTATTAGGTTCAAGAATATGATATAACCATAATCCTCTACGCTGGTCATCGCCATAAGGTTGACATAAGCGTTGTTGAGATAATTTAACACCGGCCTTTGTCATCTGTTCATAGATAGGATTAAAGATTTTCCCTGTTACAGAATGATAAGTCCATATATCAGAAGTCTTCCAATCATAGATTGGATACACATTATATACACTATCAATCACATTAGTTGTCCATCGTTTATTGCCATACATTACTTTGTCAAATACTGCGATAGTTCTAAATCTGTTTAGACTTTCATCTGCCCTAATTCCTACAAAACATGCAGTTTTTTGTGTATCAGCATACCATTCTGCAAATACTACAACAAATTCTTCAAATTCCATTTTAGGAACAAAGAAAGGATAGTCTGACTCAGTTTTAGCCTGTGACGGCTTTTCTCTTACCCAAATATCTTTTTTATCTTCATCCCAACATACCCACCTTGATTCAAATTGTGTAACAGCATTCCTTAATAACAATGGAACACATGCCCAATGAAGATCAATATTGTCTTTATATAACTCTACCATATTATTGATATGGTCTATAGTATGACTATATTGTGCTTCAAGGTCAACAATAAAGACGCATACAATTCTATTTCTTTTTATGGCTTCTTCCATTACCATATGTAACATGACAGTAGAATCTTTTCCGCCAGAAAATGATACAATTATCTTGTCAAAGTTATCAAATGTGTATGAAACTCTTTCTTTTGATGCAGTATATACATCAATATTTGAATATTTTTTTAATTCTGGCATAGTTTAATATAGATCAGCTTGTGATTTTGATTGGGCTTCTTCTGATGTTAGTTCTTTTCTACCGTTTTCTTTAAGCCACTTGTTAAGATACTCTAATGCGATATTATTAGCATTATCTTGTTCTTTTTCTGAAAGAAGATTAAATCCACCTCTAAACATTGAAGGTATTCCATGAGCATAACATAAAGAAGCCTGTCCTAGCCATGCAATTCTGTTCATCTTATCATTAGTTAGATAATGTTCACAGCTATTTTTCCACTCTTTAATAACTTTTCCTAATGCTTTTTTGAAAGCTTTATCATTAGTAAGAAGATTTTTATACATTAGTTCACAATCATCTTTTGTCATTCCAGCAGGAGGATGGTTTTCATAGAATCCAGCTTTATAACATTCCCATTTTTCCCATGTGTGGAAAATTCTATCGGATGGCTTTGTTGTAATATCTACAGTATCATCTAACTGATCTTCTGTATCTTGTTTGGTTGTATCTTCTGAAATATCATCAATATCCCATGACATTGAAAATTCTGCATCAGAGAACATTTCAGTCAATCCAGAAATTTGAGTAAGTCTTAATACTTCATCGGCTTCCATTCCTAGATTTTTGGCTATTTTTTCATCAGACCAATTTCTACGCTTTAATTCGATAACAATATCAGACATTGCATTTACAGAATGCTTTCCTCTTGCCCTATTATGTCTAATAGTAGCTGCCATTCTATCAGCTTTATCATATCTTGATTCATTAATCATTACTAATGGCAAATATCCATTAATACGATTTCTGACAACTTCTACCTCTTTACCTACACGATGTCTATGAAATCCATCAATAACTTCGTACTTTTCATCATTATCTGGCATAGTTACAATTGGCTGTGTATAACCATCAGCATCAATTGAAGTCTGTAAAAGCTTCATTTCTGGGGGTGCTACACTGTTTGGATTATAGTCATTAGCATAGACTGTTTCATTCTTTACCCATTTTACAAAGTCTACTGGTTCAGACTTAAATGGCGAATGTTCATGTAATGTTTGCCTTACTTGATTAATGAAGTTTACTTTATCATCTAAAGATAAATCTTCAATTGTTGATTCTATTAGTTGATTGATTGTTGATAGTGTTGAATTTTTCATGATTTATGATTTATTAATTGAATTTACAGACTACAGTATAGCAAATTGTCATCATTCTGGCAACTTTAATCCTTACACATTTTATCTAACATAAAAGCATATCTATCAATAATGTCTTGCAACTTTTTAACAATAGCAAGATGATCTTCATATTTTACATATTCGCCATCATGATCAATTGATAATTTAAGTTCTTCGGAATCATATATGCTATACAATGAATATGGTTGTGAATATCTATCGATCATTATACCAATTCCTTTAATGGACAATTATCATGTGGTTGAAGCCATCCAAAACCATCTTTGTTACGATGAATTTCAACTTGTTCTACATTTACACAGCAAAGTTCTACTGCGCCAAAATTAGTAGCTCCAAAAAATCTACATACATGACCTTGTTCAAAATCACTTGCACAAGTATGTTTTCCTTCATCATCAACATATGTTTCAACCAGCAGAGTAACAATTTTCATGATAAATCCTTATCAAAAATGTAAATTGATTATATCAAATCTACAAGAAATGTCAAGCAAATTATGGCAATTTAGGTACATTCATCCAAAATTTAGGTACATTCTCATTTAGACCAAAATCATTTATTACTCTCCAAGGAGCACTAAAATCTTTATCATAACTTACAACATATTGATTTCCGTTTTCTGTACAGATTAAAATTTCGGTTTCATCTTTAGGTGCAGTCTCCATAGACTTCCATTCAGAAGATGTAATGAATTCAAGCTTTTCTTTTCGCAATCTAATTACTTCTTCAAGTAATTCTGGTGAAGCGGCAAATAGCCTTGCAATTGACATAATATATTCATTAGGCAAGACTCTATGATAAAATAATTTTCCACTATCAGAAATAACATATACTTGTTTACTGTCATATTTTATTTCAAACTTTTCATAAGAGTAACTTTCAAGTTGACTTATATCAATCATGATTTTTCTCTACTTACAAACCAAAAAATTTTAGACCAGAATGATTGTCTAGGAACCCATCCACTATACTCTGCATTACATGCAGTATTTGGGAATATTCTGCGAACAGAATAATAAGTGTCTGTATGTTCGCACCAATCACCATTTCTGTAATAACAAGTTCTACAGGATTTTACAACTTCTTTATTTTCACTCATAATTTTCCTTATTTTCTTCACTAATAGCAGATTTAAGGAAAACCGCAACCTCGTCTTCATTTTCTTCTGTATAGTAAATCATATCAGAATTTTCTAACTGTTTCCGCTGTGCATCTTCATACAATTTCACTATTACACCAACAATATCGCCAAACATTAGTAATCCTTACTATGCGTGATATAATGCTCTACAATAGCAAGAGTCTTATCTGCATTATCATGTGCTATTGCAATGCCACCTGCACGCTTCCAGTCATGGACATTCAATGTAGAATCATCAATCAGGATTTGATCTTTATTAGAACAATGTTTCCATTTATCTTCTGAATATGGACCGATCTTGAATCTATTTCTAAGAGTAGGAAAATGATAGTCTACATAAATCTTTTTATGACTTTCTGCCAGAGGAATAATGTTTCCTTTAGGAATTCCAGTTAGTACACCAACAGTAATATCTGTATTCTTTGTCAGTTTATCCAATTCTGATACAAGATATTTTGCATCAAGTTTTAATGGAAGATGAAGATATAGATTAAAGAAATCTCTTTCCATGCTTTCTTTAAGAGCAAGCCATCTTTGTTCAGATGTAATAAAATATGAAGTTGGCAACCCTACATAGTCAAGAAAATTCTTCTCGAAATCTGCAAGTACACCGTCCATGTCAAGATTAATATGATTCATTTTATACCTTTAGACAACAAGGATATGGAACACTGTCAATATATAATGTTCCATACAGTAAGTTTCCATTTATAGCCATTACCTGAAATAAATATGAACCTAAGTTGTAAACTTTTCCTACAATAAAATTATTCATATTGGGAGGTTCCTGCTTCACCCCTATCGCATCAGCCTGCATATTTGTCCCATAAACTGTTAATCGGCACCTTCTGTTGAGTAGACAACCACATCACACCCTTTCGACCAGTTGCTTGAATCATCAATATCAGCTTCTGATTCTTACTTGAAAGTGGCTTCTCCTAATGCGATTTCTTCTGGTGTAGCAAGACGCATTTGGTTCCAATGAGCAGACATGTCAATGTCAGGTTCATCAGTGGATTTATAGCCATAAATCCAAGCATGGTCTGGACATGAAAAGTATCGCAACTTCCAAATTTGACCGTCATAATCACGACACATAACAGGAGCATCCACTTGCCATGTCATTTGTTCGTTCGGATCAATGGCTGGCATTACCGGCTTGTGGATTCGATAGGTGAAAATATCACCTCCATTTCCCCGATGCTCCCAGCGCAGGTTTTTTGCAGTGTATATGCCGGGAAAGCTGCGCTCTTTAAGCACTACTTCAACCATCACATCGCCGTCAACAGGGCATTCACCGCCATTCCACGGAATCCAGCCATCAGCAGTAGGTTCAACCTGCAACGACTCCTTAGTTGCTCGAAGCTTGTCCAATTCATCACACAGTTCTTTTGCTTGCTGTACGCACCATTCAGCATCAGGAGATTCATACACCCCGTCTTTATGCTCTACTGGAACAGGGTTTTTGATGGCAGCAACAGCAAATTCTATTGCTGTACGCTCAAGCACCGTCATTTTCGACACTTTCTTGTCAGCAGTTTTCATGATATGCCCTTTTAGCGATATTGAACAGAAGATTGAACAGTAACAGAAAGAATGTTACCGATTTCATTGGCACGATCAAATGATTTCTGATAATCACGACCAAGGTTGCAGAAGTACGTCTTTACGCCATCAATAATGATGTAAAGTGTGTACAAGATGCCTTTTTTAACAACTACGAACTGTTCTTTAAATTGAACTACTTGCATACTATATTCCTTCTCAAAAGTTGGTTAATTGATACAACAGAACCCATTATACAGGAAATCTACCGAATGTCAAGCAGATTTCCTATATAATATTCAAGCATACCAACGGGTATAAGTTACCTGTTTGCTTTTAGCTTCATATACCCTTTCAAACCAAGTACTACCATCCCATGAATCATACTCGCCTTGTACAAGAAAATTGCCGTAATCAATTGTTCCATCAGAACTTTTAACATTGATAACATGCTGCATCAAATGATCGCCACCTTCTTCACCAGTAAAAATATATACAGTGTTAAGAATAAGCCCATCAACTGTTTCATCTTCAAAGTTCTCATATAGAATATTGTCATTACCAAAAAAATAATTCTTCAAAATATCAATTACTTGTTCTGTATCCATTTTAATTCCTTTTCAAAAGTTAGTTGTTTATAAACTTGCTAAGTTTTTCCTTATATCCATGAAATGTCATTATTTCTTTTTGATGGCATATCATGAATGTATTGAAAAATCCTGTTGTCATGGTAGTAACCAGCTTTTTATATGCTTTTGCATAAGCAGTTACTATCATTCCTTTTTCTATATCACTGCCAAATCTTTCTACAGCTATTACCATTGTTTCTTCTGATGCTAGTTGCAACTTCTGTTCAAATGATAGCATGTCAAACATACTTTTGTCAACCTTTGGAGAACTCATATCCTTACGAATTTTCTCATGCATAGGTCTGGAATTGTATGCCAGCATTTCATGAAGCATATCATGGTCATATTTTCTCACAACATTTTCAGTAAAGAAATCATCATTTTTAACTGAAAGATTAATCTTTGACTTGTCATGTTTATTGACATGAATCACTTTCCACATGTCAAATAATTCCTGTCTTAATTCTTCATTTAATACACAACCTTTTGACTTCAAGAAATGAATGTCTTTCATTGTTTTGTCCCAATGAATATCCCAAGGTGCATGAGATACCTTCAATGTATACAACAAATCTGGATCAAGAAAGGTTTTATTTTTACTTAGATCAATAAGCTTTTCTGCTAGTGGATGCCATTTTGCATCAATGTTAATGTCTGTGTTTTCTGACATTGACAATAAGTCTACATCGCTTGGAGTCTTGTAATAATCATCGAACCAATAACACATTGCCACTGATCCGATGATTATGAACTTACTTGATGCCATTCAGACGTTTCCTTGCAGCACTGGCAAACTCAGAAATGTTGCCACACTTGTCTTCATCACGAAGCAGGTTCCGAGCAGTAACGCCGATCATGTTCTTTGTGGTAACAGCTTCTTGATTGAGAACACCATCAAGAAATACACGGACATGATATTGACCATTGATGCAGCGAACAGTCACTTCATGTTGACATTCACCAACCAAACACTTCTTCATGTTGATGATTTGGGTATAAATTTGCTTGCTCATGATATGTTCTCCAAGTGTTGAATCAATGAAGTCTATTATACAGGAAATTTACTTCATGTCAAGCAGATTTCACTCATTTTAATTTATCTAATTCTTGTACATTGCATTGTGCCATATTCATTCATTGTTCCACCAGTAAAAACTGATGATCCAATCAAATATAATGTACCGGGACCGGGAATATTAATTTGCATGTATGGAAGGTTAATAATTTCATCTGGTGCAGTTCCGGGGACCATTGCTGCAAATGAATGTGATGTATAGGTTCCAAGGCTATAATATGTTCCAGATGTAGGACTTTCGCCAGAACTATAATTTGTTACAGAAGTTGCTGATGAAGGATGAAATCCTACAACACCATAACATCGCCAGTCACCAGCAGACAGGTTGATTGATAAAATATTTGTTGCTGTTCCAGAAGTCAGGCTTACTCCGGGCGGAGGATTGGTTCCTGAGATAACTTCACCTACTTCTGATTGAAGTGCTGCTGTTCCTGTAACAGTCCCTATTTCACCGGCAGCAAACTCTACCGGACCATTAAATAGGCTTAGAGCAGTTCCTTCCCCTAAAAATGCATACTTATTTGTTCCATAGCTTACATTGCTAAGGAATCCTACAACATAATTGTTTGATGTAAGGTCTTCCATGTCATATCCAACATACTTTTGAATATTGCCCATATTGGCAACACCATTCAAATTTGGAACATAAAATGCAGAATATTGATTAATATATGATCCTGTAGCAATTCCTATAATTTCTGACTCTACTCCAACGGCAGAATTTATTGCACCTGCTGTAATGTCTGTTTGAGATACAATGCCTACTGTCTTGTCTAGTAGACCACTTCCAGCCATTATATTAGAAGCGGTAATAGGTGCTAACCAACCGCCAGATAATTCATTATAAGTTCCAGAATAAACAATAGTTGAAGTAATTCCATTAGTCTCCTGAGTTGTATCTGCTGATGGAGTATAACTATACTCAAAACTGAATGGAGTATATGCACCAGATGTTCCACTACTGGTAGCATAAGCAGAAAATGGTCCTATAGCAGTTGTGGCATATGATGTCATTGACCATAGCATAAACCATAAAAATAACAGCTTTTTCATAAAATTCCTTATTTGTTTGAATTGTCTCTAATTTCGTTAAAAGTAAATGTTCTCATGATCTTTCCATTCAAGAATACAATGTCTGAACAGCCATCATCAAACCTGCCAGACTTTGATTTCTTTCCTAGGTCTGTAACAGGAGATTTGAATACATCCATATCAAATCCATCAATGTTAACACTGGAACACTTCATAGCAAATGAATAGTCATCACGGCTTACAGATTGCAACAATGCACCACCCATACCAAATACAATGTTATCAGCAGACCAGCCATTAGTTTCAAAGGTATCAAGGATTGCTGTAATAGAGTTGATATTTACACCATCACCTTGAATAATCCTAGCCTTATTCAATGTCTTATAGCCTTTTTCATTGACAGTATATCCAAAATTCTTAGCTAGAATCTCTACCACATTTAGACATACTTCGACTGGATCGCCTGAGTCTGGCCTGATAACTACAGTGGCATTGCACGACATCACTTCATCTTTTAGTTCTTTACCCCAAATATTATCACATGCATTGTAAATATCATATGCGTCTGACACACATGCTAGCAACATGCCATCACCATACTGTTTCAGCATGTTACGATATGCGTTGGCTTCATTTTCCTTACCCCATGCTGACACAGTTGAATGTTCCATTGCTGGAATAGAGTACCCACATACGCCAGAATCATAGTATTCCATAGCAAATTGAACACCTGCCATGTTATCAGTTCCAGCAAAGTTAATCAAATGTGCTGCGCCACCAATACCAGCAGATTCATAGCTAGATACACCACGGAATCCAAAGTCATTTAGCTTGAATGCAATAGATTCTGGATTCATTGAAGTCTTTTCAATATATTCCTGAATTACATTCTTGATCTTCTTTGAATTTGATGCAACCGTACTACCATACCATACAGCACGAAGCATGGATGTTTCTACCCATGTAGTAAGCCAAAAACACTTAGGATCAGTATTTTCAACCGTGACAAGTACAGTCTTTTCAGGATAGATATGTCCTTCTGGAAGTGCCTTTACAATCAATGGCAGGTATCCATCATATTCATATAGGATATATTCCCAATTTTCACGATTAAATGGTTCTCCATGTGCTTTCCATAGCTTTTCAGCATAGTCAATATCAGACATGGTAATAGGCTTTGACAAATATTCTTTTAGGTATGCCTGTAGACCAAAGAACAGAAGATTTCCGCCTTTTCTGGCTTCAATATATGAATACACTGATTTTGTTCCGGGAGGGTATTGATTATACATAGAAACTTTATAGGAATCTACGTTTGTAATAATTGATGTATTTTTCATTTTCATTTTAACCTTTATTTGGAATGCTGATTGCAGCATCTCTAACTCTCCAATTTTCATCATTCAATGCTTTATCTAAATGTTCTTTAGTGACATTAGGATGCCGAATTGCAGTTTCTCTAACATACCAATATTCGTCATTCAATGCTTTATCAATATTTTCTTTTGAAGCATTAGGATGTTGAATTGCAGCATATCTAACATCACTATCACCATCATTCAATGCTTTATCTATATGTTCTTTAGTGGCATTAGGATGTTGAATTGCAGCAATTCTAACATATTCATTTTTGTCATTCAATGCTTTATCTAAATGTTCACTTGTAGCATTAGGATGTTGAATTGCAGCTTCTCTAACATATTCATTTTCATCATTCAATGCTTTATCTAAATGTTCACTTGTAGCATTAGGATGTTTAATTGCAGCTTCTCTAACATCAATATCATCATTCAATGCTTTATCAATATTTTCTTTAGTGGCATTAGGATGCCGAATAGCAGTTTCTCTTACATACCAATTTTCATCATTTAACGCTTTATCAATATTTTCTTTAGTGGCATTAGGATGCCGAATAGCAGTTTCTCTTACATACCAATATTCATCATTCAATGCTTTATCAATATCTTCACTTGTGGCATTAGGATGCAGAATTGCTGCAACTCTTACTCTCCAATCTTTATCATCCAATGAAATATCAATCGATACATCATTTTCTGTCATGATGTTATTCCTTTCAAATTGATGTAAAATGTCTAATTATTTCTGCATGGTCTTCATAAATCTTAGAAGAATCTAATGTACCTAATGGAAACCATAATGCTTGTTGTGCATCATCGCCACCTTTTACTTTAGGTAAAAGTCGTTCATGCAATTGGATATAGAACGCATGAGTAATAGTTCTTCCTCTTGATGATCTACTTATTGCATCAAACACATGAGAATCCTTAATATGACCTTCAAGAACTGGCAAAGGAACTTTGATATTAGTTTCTTCTTTTAACTCTCTAAGCATACCAGATTTTACACTAATATCATTATTTGTGTCAAGAAAGCCACCGGGCAATGCATATAATCCTTTTCCGGGGACAGCTTTACGTCTAATCATCAATACATGACCATTGCATACAACTACTGCATCAGTGGTAACAAATACAGGAGGATATGGACAGACTTCATACTGTTTCTTGTATTTTTCAAGAAACTTTCGTTCTTCTACAATAGTGTCAAACTTGTCCTTGTGACTGCTTGCAAATGCCTCAAGAAAATTATATGTTGGTTCTGGAACCACATTTTTAAGATAATTCATTGATATCTTATCATCAAAATACAATGATCTAATATCTGTGGCATTAAGCTGGTCAAATTCTTCTACTGGAACAGTGTCATAGTTAGGGAACCAGTCCAGATATGCCGATGACAAATCTTTTTTATGGCCTACAATAGCAATCTTGTCTGTAGGTAAAGTGTTTTTTGCAATAACACTTTGTACTCGACTAATCCATACAGTATCAGAGTAGATACTATCTTCAATAGGTTCAAAGATGCAATGATAATCAGTAGATTCTTCAATCAGGCTTGCTCTATCAGCATAACTGAATGGGTTTTTATAGGTACTCGGCTGATTAGCTGAACCAATCAATACAATTACTGAATTTTTTGAGATACTTGCAGCATATTCAATTAGTTTGATATGTGCATTGTGAACAGGTTGAAACCTGCCAATGACTACTGTATAGTCATATAGTTTTTCTGACATTTGAAATCCCTTCAAATTATTGTTTAGTAGATCGTCTATCGACCTACTTTTATTTATTGGAGGAAGATAATAGACTCGAACTATCACCCATTGCTGGATGGGACGGTTTTCAAGACCGACTGGTATCCCATACCCCTATCTTCCTAATTTTATGTAATAAAGGGAATCGAACCCTTCCAACAGCAGCTTGGCGCTGTTTATTTCTGCCATATTCTAATTAAATATAGAAGAACGTAGTGAGATTGGATTTAACATGTGCATCCAATCCTTAAAGCACATAGCCACTGTGCTGATTACATTTATCTGTGGTGGGCGAGGTCAGAATCGAACTGACATTGTTTACCACGAGGGATCGGATTTACAGTCCGAGGGTGAACACACCATATCACCAACTCGCCCATTTTAATATATTGTACTACTTTATTTTATCCTTGTCAAGCTGTTTGTCACTCAATTTTAGTACCATTGTAAGTTATTGATTATACTAATCTTTATTTACGAATAATGGCAACTATTTACATGCCAATGTAGGGTAGTAGCTTGATGATTTCTTAATGTTAATTTAAATGCGATATTCAAAATTAAGTTATTGATTATAAACAAATATAGTCAAATCTCTTTTTGACATAAAAATCAATACTTAACTCGCCGCCACCATCTGCGTAAAAAATAATGTCCAATGGTCGTACTATGACCAAATTATAGTTTGAAAGGATAAAGTCATGTATTTCATCTTTTATGCATTTTATCATGTACTTTGTGTCATCATAAAAAGGCATTCCGAATAAAGGAACAAACTTTGATTCTATGTAATCTACCAGACGTTCTTGTTCTTCTAAACTCAAATCATATAAGTTATCTAAGTTCTGCATGATAAACTACTCTATGTTCTTTCTGATTCCATGTATATTTTACATCTTCTTTTAGACTTCTACCAATACGACTAACATATTTTTCTATTTTATAGATGTCATGCTTTATGTCTTAGTCCTTGCAATAATAGAAACACTCTAAAATTGTATTCTTCTTTACTTTCCGTGATTTAGTATTAAAATTTTGACTTCATGTAACCTACAGCAATTTTACTGATATTACCACTAATTTCCTTGATTGTAAATCCTGATGCCTGAATAGTATCCAGTTCTTCTTTTACAATGTCATCCATCAAATTTTTCAGATATTCCTTTGTCTTTGACATCTCGATCATACCACCATTCATCAGATTGAATGTCTTCTCAAGCATTTGATCCATTCGTTCAACAGATGCAAGCTTTGCTGATAGTTCTTGAATGTCATTGATCCGTTCTACATCAACAGCAGCAAGAGTTTTTACCTTGGATGCAGAATGTTTTTCTCCTTTTACCTTAGCCCAATAGTTAGAACCTTCATATCCTTCTGTGACACATTTAATAACAATACCTTCGCCAGTAGTGTTATTGGTTTCTCGTCCCATCAGGTTATTCAGATATGCACCAATAGGAGAGTTTTCTTCAACTTCTGTCATGGCAGCATTCAGACTTTCAATGCTCAATTCAGGCTGATTAAAGTCAATCTCAAATTCCCATGTCTTGAAGTCATAGATTGAATAGATATTCTCAATGCCGGACTTTTTACAGAATCCTACAAATTCATTGATTTTATCTTTGTCTTCCCACCAAAAATTATCTTCTCCATTTGTTGCAAGAATGTCAAATACGACAAAAGACTTTGGCAAGCCATTATAGGCCACATTCTTCTGAATGTTATCAAAGCACCATTCACCATATACAATAACAGTTTTTACATCATGGTCAGTTGCGACATTGAAAACATCAATATTAGAATATCCCCATTGAGCAAAACCTGCATTATCTGATTCAAGTGATAGGATTCGTTCCCGTGACTGAAAATATACTTCGCCATCAGAAGGAATAACAATAGCAGCATTAGTGCCATGAATCTTTTCTGTGCCAATAAATTTCAGCTTAGGAAGATCAAACTTATAATTTTCTGACTTGTATTTTACATTCCTGACAACATTGCGGAATTGTTCAATGCTAGGATATTTGTAGTGATTTTTCATGTTATTTTAACCTTTCAATTAAAGATGTTTAGCTGCTTCTTTTGTTGCTACCATACAATGACTTGGACTGATAATTGCAGTAATTGTAACAATCAGACCAAATACAATCATTAGAATCCTAAGAACAACCTGCTCTAGGAAAAATACTGTAATATATTCTAAAATTTTCTTGATAGTTTTCATAGTGAACATATTCTATCAGACTAATTTTAACTTGTCAAGCTATTTCCAAGCTTCTTCATGCTTGCTTGACACATAGCTGGACTGATTACACCTAGAATACTGATAAAAATTCCTAGTAACAGATAAGCAATCCTTTCTGCTACTAGGTCTACTACAATTTTTAATGTATCCATTTAATGTTTATACGAACCCTTTTGGATCAGTAACTGGTACAAGTTCTGGCATAGAGTGAGTACCATCACACATAATTGGATTAGCAGTTATCCACGGATATTGCCATCTATGTTTCCAAGAATCATTATCTTTATAAATGTCTGGAAATGTAGGCCATGATGGATACGGCAATTTATTTGATTCTAAAGTAAAAATTTTATCTTCAAGAGATTTTACTTTGTCATTTAGAGATTTGTTTTCTGTCTCAAGTTCTGAAATCTTTTCAATCATTTGGTTCATGTCATTTTCTGAAATTATTTGGAAAATAATTGAATCAACTGCTTTTTTTATCTAAAACATTGATTTTTTCCAAGCCTTCCAAAATAACATTCAATTTTTTAAGTGATATTGTAATTGCTTCAATTTCTTTGAGTCTATCCGTAAGAGATTTTTCTTCTGTGTTCATTTAGATGTCCAATTCATAAATTTTATCTGAATCATTGTTGATAAATTGGCCTAGCATGTAAGCCCCTGTTTTTTCTTCTTGTGGTGAAACTTGAGTATCACTGATATTTAACCAATTTTCCATGTATTTCAATGGATTTTTTGATGGAATATCATAGTCATGTTCGATACCAAAGTATACAAACAACTCATTGGCATTGAAAAGACACCATTTAATTAACAAATCTTGATTCAGTCCGACGAGATCATGTCCTTCTGGCAGAACATATTTAGCCCATTCGATCTCTGATTCTACAACTTCATTGACAACTTTTGTAATTATAGACTTTAATCTATTAAATGCAGATTTTCCTTTTTCTGTCTGCAATTCTATATCAAGGACAGTTCTATCTGTCTTACAATGAACTTCAAACTCGTCCTGAGCAATTTTTTGAACAGCTTTTCCTATAGGATTGAATGCACCAGTCTCACAAATACCAAAAGTTATTGCAAAGCTATTGATGAATTGAATTCTTTCAAGTACATATAATGCCACTACACCTAGAAAAATAGTGTCATATACAGAAGTATCATCTTTATCTATCCCACCAAGAGCATATTCATGCGATACATTATAAAGCGCATCAAACAACTCTGCTACTGTATCAAGTCTAGCATGTGCTTCCTTGATAGAGAGAATTTCTTGCAAAATTTCATTAGGGTCTTCAAATGATCCTTTAACAATTTCAGAGTAAGTCAGAGCATGTATCATTTCATTATCTGAAATTCTCTGCCACAATGCCCAAAGTTCAGTAGAACTAATGAATGGTGCAAGAACAGGCGCAATATTTCTTGATGCAATGCTGTCTGCTTCCCATTGCCATGCAAGTGTCTTAATCATTGCGTCATAGGTGTTTTTAGGACAGATTTTAAAATCTCTGATGCATGAACTATAGTCAAATTCTGACTCGTCCCAATCTAGAGATTTCATTTTCTTATATAGATTCCACAGTGCAGGATATTGTCTATTTACTGTATCCACAAGTCCCTGACTGTCGCCTAAAAATAAAGGAGTGTTTTGATAATCAGATTTGTTAAGATTGAATACATTACTTGTTATTACCACTATAATTCCTTTAATTTATAAAGTGCAGGCACCACTTGCACAATTTGATGTCGTAACAGATTCGCTATCAGAAGTTTTACTATTAACATAGTATCTGGTTTTTACACCATACTTTGCCATAGTCTTGTAAAACTGAATAATCTCGTCGGTATATATCTCAATATTCTTTGTTCTATCTCTGTACACATCAGCAGATATTCCTTGATCTGCAAATTTTTGAAATATTGCATATACCTTTAGCATATCAACTTCTGAGATATTCCATGCAATTTGATAGTCATGTCTTAACAGGTCTTCATCAGTAGCAGCCCAATATATTTTACTTCCTGAATCTGATTTAGCCAAACTTACATCACGGACAGGATAAATCCCATTAGGAACACCAGATGCTTTAGATGATGATTCGGTAGGCATATGTGCAACAAGACAAGAAAATCTAATTCCACAATTTTCAATCAACTCTTTTCTAAGACTTTCCCAATCATATTTAAGATGATGATCTACAAGTTCATCTACTGACTGTTTGTATGTGTCAATCGGTAGCCATCCTTCCGGCCATTTAGTTTTGTGAATCCAAGCAGCATTTCCTAATTCTTTGCCTAGCCTGATTGCATTTTTAATAAGAAAGTATGAATGTCTTTCTGCAATTTTGTGTAGAAATTTTCTGCCAGATTTAGTATCATACATCTTACCTGCTCTAGCCATAGAAGTAGCAATCCCTAGAAGACCTACACCAGCATTTCTCCTAGATTTTGCAGTAACTTCAAGATGAGGTAGTTCATAATGTGACATATCAATGCATTTGTCAATCATTTTCAGCGCATAGTAACATGCACTATCATATTCTTCATCAGATTTAATATTTGGTTCAACAATGCCTGCAAGACTACACAGAGCAATTTCCCCTCTACCATGATCTTCCTTGGAATACAAATCTTCCATTCTCTGATATGGAATAGTTGGTTCAAGAATTTCCTGACAGAGATTTGATGAATAAATTGGTTCCTTGAATGGAGTGTGTCTGTTAGCTTCATCAATGTTCACATAGTAAAGTGTACTGACTTCATATCCTTGTTGACCGGCTTTAATCAAAATATCCCTAGCACTATGATATGTTTTCTTAAATGATGGATCAGACTCATATTTTTCGTATAATTCTTCAAATTCGTCTTGTTTGTCACTATAGAACAATTCCATTAGATCGGGTGCAGTAAACTTGTTGAAAGAAAAAATTTGTTCATTCAACAAAAATTTCTTAGTAAAAAGTCTATTTGTCAGCATAGAAAAGTGAATATCTCTATTCTGTGCGTCAACAGGTGTCTTTGGATTTTGTGCCATGATAATAGAAATGACTTGAGGATCATAGCATGTAAAATGTGTAGTACATGCACCACCACGACCACCTTGAACATTTGCCTTTACTGCTTTTGCAAGGCTCTCAAAATATGGAAATTTTCCCATGTGAGTAATTTTTCCAGATTTTACCGGATCACCTAATGATCTTACATTAAGGTTGTTACCTATTCCTGCACTCATATATGTCATAGTGTATGCAATATGATCTCCAATAGCCAGAGATTTTGCATTATCATCTACAACATATAGACAGCAACTTGCAAGACCGTTATCTGGTGTTCCTAGATTTACATAATTTGGAGTTGGTGCATTTATACGATTAAATGAAAAGTGATTGTACCAGTTTTTAAGATGTAGCATTCTTACATCTTCTGATTCATTTTCTGCAAGTGCCATAGCCATACGCATGTATGTAAACTGTGGAGATTCATATTTAGTCTTTTTGATCTTGTCTTGAACAGAATATTTGTGTTGAATGTAATCGATCTGAAAATGTGTCATATCATGATCTCTTTTATGATCTATAATAGACTCAATCTCGTCATACTCTTGACTAGAGTATTTCATATATTTCATCAGTCCAAGCCTTCTTAACTTGGAATGTAATTCTTTTACTGTAGGCAAGTTATCAGAATATAGCTTCTTATGGATATAAGACGCATACAGATTTCCTGCCATCTTATAGTAAGGCCATGACTCTCTTGACAAGCATGTATCAATCAGTTTTAGTTGTAGGTCTTGTGATGATATAGTATCAGGACACTCTTTTACTGTGTCTAATACAATGCTAGACCAGTCTACCCTATCACCTACTGATTCTGCTGCCCATAATGCCCATTTATTTAATTTTTCTGGTGAAAATTCTTCTCTCTTGTTTTTTCTTTTTATGATTGTTTTTAGCATAAGACCTTAATAATGATAGAAGTTTGTAAGAGTATGATATAGTTTACATGGTCAATTCACTTTAAGAATGATAGAATCTGTATTCAATCTGCCAGTAGCCTTTGATTCAGTAGCCTTGATGTCTGAATACATCTGGACATATTTCTTAGTGGTAGCATTATTTAGTTCTGAAAAATACTTTTCAGGATTACGAATAATTTTTCCAGATGATCTGTCTTCATCAAATCCTACAAGAGTAGTCCCTTTTACTGTAATCATTACATCTGGTAGTTTTACATAATGAAATAGTCTACGAAGTTTTACATTATAAATCCAGCATTCCTGACAGTTTACTAGTTTTGATGGATGAATAGATTTGATACCAAGTGATTTGTCTTCTTGCATGTACTGCACTTTTGATACAGTCATCAATGGAGATTTTGGCTTGGCTTTTCTGGCAGAAATTTTTGAAGTCTGAATTAATGAATTAAATGCTACAATCAATTCATCGATTTTTTCAATGACTTTTTTCTTATAAACCTTTCCTAGATATTCCCATGCTTCAATAAGCTGTTCATCAGTAGAAATTAGTTCTTTCTTTAGAATCAGATAGGCTTCTTTTAGCTTTGATGCTGAATTCTTGTCAACATTATTTGATGAAATATATGCCTGTACATTGAATGGTTTCTTGTCATGAATAAAGTCATCCATAAGACCATCTAGGACAGATGCCACATGACTATAGTTATCAACTTTTACCTGTTTTTGTTCTTCTTGAACAGGTTCATCTACAATCTTTTGTAGCTTATACTCATTAATTTTCTGGATAACTTTGTTTCTAAGTTCAGAATATTCTTCAATTACAATGCCACGACTTTTCATGTGGACGATTGCGCCATAATTTGAGAATAACCAGTCAGGAACAGATTTTACTCCATCAACATCTTTTAGGTCATCATTAATAAATGGCCTAAGAAACTTTGATGAAACCTGACTGTTGTAAAAATTAAGATTCTTGATTAACGAAGACTGATAATCAAAGTCAAATACAGGGAATTTCATAGTTTTCCATTAAGGTAAAACAAAATATCTTTTACAACATTTTCGGTTGGAGTGTTATGTTCATCGACATGATAATAAACAGAATTTCCTGATTTATCAAATACTTCATATTCATCCACATACCTTACAATACGAAGGTCGTTTGGGTTATCAAACTTAATAGTTTCTGAAACATTAATCATTTTATCTTTAATCATTTTTATTTCTCCAATTCAATAAACAAATTGTATCATGCCAAGTTTTACATGTCAACTACTATTCTAGTTCTAGTAGTCTTTGTTTTCCGATATGTCGTTCATCTGGATGGTTTTCAATAAACTTTTTGACAAGTTCTTTATCTGCTAGAGGATGTTGAATTGCTTTACGTTGAACCCGATCATCCAAATTGTTGTCAATTGCTTGATGTAAATGTCCATTATTGACATGCCTTGAGTCAAGCGCATCCGTTTGGTCAAACCTATCCCCATAATCCATAACATGCTTTATCTTATCTGAGTCAGGATCACTTAAGTCAGGATGCGGAATATCTATGTGTTGATATGGCTGAACATGTACATGATGAACATTGTAGGTTATTCCGTTGCGGGTTATTTTTTCTGTTTTAGTATGTCTTAAAAGTGTATTAGGAGGAAGAACTACTTCACGTTCTTCTTTAAATGTTGAATGTGGTACAACATTTATCCCCGGATGATCTTCTGGAAAGTGATATTGTAAAATATGACCTTCTTCACCAGATGTCATTTTACTTTTTGCAAAATTTGTAGCTATATGTCTTGACAATGAAGTTGAGTTAAACCTAGAATGTCTTGCAAGACCTTCTTTATTAAAGACTGGCGGAGATTTTACGCCGCCATATAGAGTGGTTCCTTTTGGAACTACGTTCTTTTCAATAGCACTTTGAATGTTTCTGGCATGTTTAAGAAGTTCACGTTCGTAACCTCTTGTTGGAATAACAGCACGTTCTGTAGGAATTTCACGAATAGCATTCTGTGTTGCTATGTTAGTGTCTCTGGAACTAGAAGCAGTATAATGTTTTAATGAATAAGACTCATCATCTGTAAGATTTTTAGGTTTCATCTTTTCAGACAAATTATATAGTTCATTATCTGAAAGTTGTTTCTTTACTTCATTTACATCATTCTTTTTATGATTATATTTGTCCCTGAAATCAATAGTATCAAGATATGGAATGCCATCTTTGTCATGTGTTGGATATGACTTTTTCTTATCCCTAAAATCGATAGTATCAATATATGGGACAATCTTGTCTTTTAATTCTTTGAATGTTATTTTCATAATAGTTACAAATAGTGGAGCGAGTTGTCGGGATCGAACCGACTCCGATTGGTTGGAAGCCAATCATGCAACCAAAAACACCTAACTCGCATAACTAAGCCATCAGTAAGATTTGAACTTACAAGCTATGAGATGGCATTGACTGGTGGAGAGAAAGGGTAACGATCCCTCGATGGTCTGCTTGCAAAGCAGTCCTGTGTCCCATACACCCTCCCCTGAATGTCTGTAGGGCTGGATTTGAACCAGCGGTGTCCAGATTCCAAATCTGGTGACTTGACCAGACTAGCCTACCTACAGTATATGGTAGCGGGTCGTGGACTCGAACCACGAACTCTAGCTTATGAGGCTAGTATTATTCCTTTTCATTAACCCGCAATAATTTCCCGGTTCATAACTTTAGCCACGTCGTCATCCGGGTAGAACCATGTGCCCGGAAGCACTTTGGCGCTGCTAAAGCCCCAAAGATTACATTGAAGACATTAATCTATTTATATAATCTTGGCACACCGTATCAGAATTGAACTGATCTTCCCACATAGAAAGTGTGGTGTCCTAGCCGATAGACGAACGATGCTTTAATTTTTAATTCTGGTAAAGTTATTTATAATCTCAAATTCTATGACATTATCTACCTTATCTCTTAGTAGATCGCCTTTATGAGATATAATAACATTACATTTATCTTTTGTCAAGGATAACAATTCAAGAAACATCTGACTACCTTCATTATCCATAGCGGCATCAGCTTCGTCATATATGGAAAGATTTGTACTAACTGCATTCCTCATTCTGGCAATATCTGCCCATGCCATCATCAATGCTAAATCAATCCTAGAACTTTGTCCATCAGAGAAGTTTTCGTACCTGAAAGTATCTCTGTACCTTGATTTTATTGTTTCTGTAAAAGAACTATCTAACTCGAACTTAACCCAAAGCCCCATACTTGTTAGGTACTTTGCTATTAAGCTATTTATAACAGGGATATATTTCTGAATTATGTTTAGTTTTATCCCGTCGTCACTTATGATGGTAGAAATCATATCATAGTATTGTGATGATGTCAACAGGTTTGTGATACTTTCTTTCTTTTCCTTGTACTGATCTACAAGTTCATTATATTTTTCAATGTGTTCTGAGACACCTTCATCATCTGTCAGAATAGAATCTTTTTCTGCTACTAGACTTTCCTTATCCTTTAATAGTTTCTTCTGGACAGACATCAATCCTTGCAGTTCTAATTCTATAGTCTTCAATTCTTTATACTGCTGGTCAAGAGACAAGTATTCTGTCATGACCTTATCAAGTACATTATTCAGCCTTGAAATTTCATTCAGATGACCTGATATATGACTTTCTGCTGTCTCACTAGAAATTTCTTGTTGGCAATGAGTGCATACTGTTTCTGTCTTTAACACTTCAATGTTTTCATTCAATGACTTGATCTTGTATGTAATGCCAGACTTCGCGGTTCCTAGCTTGTCATATCTTTCCTGATGAAATGACTTCCTATTTGATGTTAGTTCTTTTATCTTATCAGCATTTTCTGAATACAAAGTTTCAATGTCTGATATTTTCTTATCTATGGAATTAAGGATTTCTTCTGTTCTTTTTTCCTGTTTTTCTTTGGAACTTTTGATAAAGTTCCTTTGCATCAATACTTTATCTTTAATGCCAGACAGTTCTATCTCTGAATATTTCTGTTTTTCTCTGACAGCCTTGATTTTGTCTTTTAGTAACACTGACATAGATGAAAATATCTTGATGTCAAGCAGGTCTTCAATAAAATCCCTTCTATCCTTTGCAGATAACTTCATGAAAGGAATATAAGACTTTCCGCCCATTACAATAACCTGCTTGAATGCCTTGAATGACATCTTTAATATTTGTGTTTCTAATACCTTCTGATAATCTCTTGTACTGGATTCTTCTGTAATCAATTCTTTATCTTCATATATTTTGAAGATATTAGGCTTAATACCACGCTCAATAATATATTCTTTGCCATTTGATCTAGTAAATTCAACAGTTACAAGTAGATTCTTTTGATTAATAGAATTTATCAGACTTGGCTTATTAAGAACTAAATCCTGTCCAAATAGACCAAAAGATAATGCTGATACCAAGGCGCTCTTGCCAGTTCCATTAGTACCAGATATTAAAGTTACCCCATTATTAAATTCAATTTCTACTGGATTATTACCTACTGATTTGAAATTTTTATATGTAAGCTTCTTGAATATAATCAAGTATTAATTCCTTCTAAATATAGTTCTTTAATCTCACTATATAATATATCTTTATCAAGTTCTGTTTCTATTGATTCAACTACATCTTTAAGATAATCTAATAGATTTTCTGTTGATATATTCTCTGATTCAATATCATTATCTGAATCAGATTTAATATCTATTTCATCAATTATTCTAAATTCAATTGGATTTTGTTCTTCTATTTTCTTTATTACATTATCAAACTTTGTAATATGTGATTTATTTACTACAATAAGTCTGACATAAGAACCGCTTGCAAGAGAATAATCAAGTTTTACAGGAGTGGTATCATCATAGACATACTTTACATGTAATGGATACTCATTTTTGATAAACTTCATATCATCAGATAATAGCCATATACCCTTTGGATCGTCATAGTCGCCCCATGTCAGTTCAGCAGGAGTTCCTATATAATGTATGTTATCAAGCTTTGATTGTGTATGATAATGGCCTGAAATTACTTTAGAAAACTTCCGTAAGAAGTCAGGATAATCGCCAATGTCAGCAGGATTATTCTTCATGACATCAAATCCAAGAAGTTCAAAGTGACCTACTACAGTAGATGATTTATCTGCTGATTCAAGATAGTTATAGACTTCTTCCCTGTTGGTATCACATATCCAAGGAACCATGATAAAATCTTTATTATCAATAGTAACAGATGATACTTTAGAATACAACTTTATATTCTTGTATTCTTTGAATAAGACATTAATAGAGTTGACATCTACATCATGCTTGAAATACATGTCATGATTGCCAACAATAACATGAAAATTTACTTTTAATGATTCCAGTACATCAAATACTCTACGTTTCCATGTATGTAGAATATAGTGATTAGAAAACTTTCTGACATCAAGTAAATCGCCAGTTTGAATAATATCTTTTATCTTATTATTCTTAATCAATGGAAAGATTGTATTTTCCCAAAACTTGATATGATTTTCCATGACCTGAACACTAGAGTTCCTTGCATTTATGTGCATGTCACCAATCAATAATATCATTCAATCCTCAAATGTGAGAGTGCCATAATTAGTTACTTTATTTAATTCATTCAATTCTTCTAGCACTTGTCTTTTCTTCTTTTCTTTTACAGGTTCATAGTCTGTCAGTCTGGTAGCATTTATGTTGATAAATTCAGTGAATGCTAATTGTAGGTCAACGTCTTCATCTTCAAAATGTCCTATAAGATCATCTATAGAAGATTCTGATACAAGTTTTGCAACTGTATATAAATGAGTCTTTTCTGTTGTAATTACTCTGATAAATGCATTTGTCGCAATCTGTGTAATCCATGCAAAAGGATTGTTTGATCTTTCTGGATTAAACTTTTTTGCATACTTAACACAGTCTATTAAAGCATTGGAAATCATATCCTCTCTGAAAGGATAATTGATAAAATTCATTTTATAGGACACCCTAGTACATATCTTTGTCATACATTCAGCTATATATCTAGGAATAGGAAGATCAGGATTTGTTTCTAGTGCTTTATACCAGTCTAGGTATGCTTGATATAATTCTTTATTTGATACATAATACTCTTTATTCTTTTCTGCCATTAATGCAATGTCCTCTTATCTGATTTATCAGATAAGTTATACTCCATTTCAAAGTCTTGCATATCAAATTTATCTAATAATTCTTTTTCAAAATCTACCATGAATTGATAGAATTCCTTTGTTTCTTCGTCTATCTCTGCTTGAGATAGATTTTCTCTTGACATTTCTACTGATTTTCTGAATGAAATAACCTGTAACTCAAGAACAGCTTTAATGTATAATTCATACATATAACCTACAACTTCTGTAGGATAACATTCTACGGCATGATATGGAATAGCCATTTCGTCAGCCACAGTCATGCTATTGTATGGGTGAAATGAATATACCGATGATCCATCTTTCATAACAACTTCTTCAACCAGAACAGGATTTTCTACTGTAACCGCCGAATTATTGATTTCACTGATTGAACCTAAAATAACTTTACCATTCACCAAATTAATAGCAAACAATGTTTGCTCTGTCTTTTCTTCATTATCTCCACTTTCATCTTGTAATTCATATTCATCTTCATATAGTTCATCTTCATTATCACTCATTGTAACTATCCTCTCTAAAAATTTACTTCTCTTACATTATACTGATGTTTTTCACTTCTGTAAATTTTACAACGTTCTATGAAATGTTTCTGTCCTATGTTACATCTTTGTCCAGCAGTCCATATAGTATCTGATATATCAAACCATGTCACTTTAGTCTTACCCTTGGCAAGTCTTAATCCTCTACCTATTGATTGTATTAATCTATACATGGATTTTGTCGGAGTAGCGGCAATTACATAATTAAGGTTCTTGATAGATACACCAGTAGATGTAGTCTTATAGCTTGCTATGACGATAGCATTGTTAGACTTGTTAACTTGTGTTCTGATTGACTCTCTATCTTCTCCACTTACACTACCATCAATAAAGTAGACTGGTCTGTCATAATTTGATATGATGTCATAAAGTTCTTTGCCCTGTGATATTCTTTCAAAGAGTATTAAGACGTTTCCATTACATTTCAAGGCTAGTTTTGAGATTAGTTCATTACGTTTCTTATATGATCCTATAAACTCAAGTTCTTGGGAATAATCAAACTTTCTACACTTCTTTGCAAGAGTTTTATCAGAATATTTAAGCACTAAGCACTCTATACTCAACTCTGCTGCTTGTCCAGCATCTATCAGTTCTTTAGTTGTTTTTGTAATATATCTGTCACCAAACAGACCAGTTACAATTAGATCATGACTAGGAACATAAGATAAAGTTCCTGTAGTTCCTAATTTATATGTAACTTCTGTAGTTTGCTCAAGTATAGACCGCATGACTTTTGCCTTGGCATCATGTGTTTCATCGTTTATGATACATCCAAACTGATTCAACCAATCTTTGTCTACTGATGTTAATGATTGCCATGTTGATATTACTACATTTCTAAATACAGCTTTTGATTTTCCAGAACTGATAGTCTGGATAGTGTCTTCTGAAAATGACTTGTCATTAGATGAATAGTCTATAAAGTCTGCTGCAAGCTGTTTTATTAGACTGATGGACGGTACTATTATAAGAACCTTTATTGATTTAGATAGAAGGTATCTCATGTAGATATAAATCATCAGTGACTTGCCTGATGAAGTAGGAGATACCAGAGTCATTCTTTTTCTGTTAATTGCTTCTTTTACTGCATTCAATTGATAGTCATAAGGCACAATCTTCTCATGATTTGATTCAAGATTAAGAGTGTCTATAAACTCATTTAGTTCATTAAGTGATAATGTATCTTCTTTATCAAGATATTTTATCTCAAGTGAGTAATTATTTTCTTCACAGAATTCTTTAAGTTTTCCAATTAAACCATAATATAGTTTCTGATCCCGATTGAATAATGTTCTTTTACCATCCCATACACCAGCTTTATACTGTGGACTAAACTTGTAGTTATCGTCATAATATGTAAAATAATCTCTTATCTCATATTTGATAGAATTATCTTCTACATCTATTCTGAAATATACGGTATCAAGCTGTGTAGCAGTTATCACAATGGATGTTTACTCAATACAATATGTCTATGAACTTTATCACCTTCATCTTGCCATGTAGAGTTAAGTTCATCTTCAAGGTTGTCATGATCTAGTTTTATCAATTCACCATCCTTTAGATGATATACATGATGTCCGTCATCTAATGCTCTCTTGGCAAGTTTTCTCCACATTCCATGACCATGTACAGATTGGTAGCCTGATGATGCAAGCGGTTTGGCAGATTTCTTGAAATGATTATATACAATATCTGTAATAATCCCTTTAGGAATTCCTGTTCTTGATCTGGCAACATCTGATGTCATTTCATGAGGAACATCCTTAAATGTAGATACTCCGTCTTTTCTGATTATAGCATGACCATATCTTTGACCTTCATTGTCATCATCTATTGCATAGACAGTATGACCATCTTCATGTCTTGCTTTAAGACTTTTTGTACCAATCTTCTTTACATGCTTCCAATCACCTTCATGTGATGGTAGAATGTCTGATGTATCATTGTAGTATGCCTGTCTTCGTCCAGTAGACGATTCATAAGGGCTTGGGATTTCTCCAATATCTGCTGACATTTCTGATAAAAATTGTTTGAATGATTTCATTTAATTGCCATTTAGGAATTTCTTGTATTCTATAATAGACTTGATTGACAAATTTCTGTTGCCTATATCTTTAAGGATGTACTCAAGAGATTTTACTGCCAGTTCCATATCTTCTATTCTTTTAGTTGCTTTGATGACATCTGGATCAGTTTCTATAAAGTTGTTGAACTCGCTAGATGACATCTTTAGACCTTCGTACTGATTCCAATTATATTTATCAAGGTCAGATTTGGTAAGTTCACCACGATAATACTTTCTTTTGATGTATAATAACTTGTTTTTCAAGGCATTACTTTCTATAAGTGATGATTTGAAGGTATGATAGTATCTTAGATACTTGGCATGTAGCCTAGGAGTATTTGTTAATTCAAAAGTAATCTTTAGTTCATCTATTGCCGAATCACTTGACCATTCATCCAAAATATTTTTTATAGTTAACTCATTGTTATTTATATCCATTTACAATTCCATGTTAAAAAGATCGTTACTAAATTTGACATGATGTAGACTGACAGCTATCATAACTGAACTTACCTGCGTTTACACCTTCTTTTATACTATTTCATATTTTATTGTATTTCACTCTTTATAAAGAGTTGCATAAAACTCCTTATAAAGAAAAGAATATAAACAGTATATAACTCTTGACTAAAGAAATCAAGATTAAACCTCAATAAGTTATATTATACTTCATTTTTGGTGGATAGTGTGTCTATAGTTTATAGACCATTGATAATTATAAAAAATTTATCAATTATAGGAACTATCAATAGTATTTCCATAACCTAAGAAATTGATGTAATCATAGGCAATCGTCATATTAGCAGTTACATACATCATGCCTTGTTCATTAGATGCAAATTTACTGCCAGATAATCCAACAGGGAATGCATTCATATATTGAAGTGTAGGAGTATTATTAATATACAATACAGGATTTGAAGTATTATCAATGGCTGAACCATCAACTGTAATAGACTTCATCCAGTTAAATACTGTACCCCAATTATTAAAGAATTTATCAACCTTGAATGTACAATCCCAATTTGAATAAACAACTTTCTCACCTACATGCTTTAGATCAACATAAGGTGTAGGTTGTTCATCAATACCAATTGATATATCAGGTAGAGTAAATTCTTGAAGAAAAAACATTACTTCTGTCAGATTAGGGAATGAAAGCTTTGCTGACTGAACAGGTAATATGTCAGTGATAGCAGTAGTACCATCAGTATAGGTAACATTTCCTTGATTAGCATTAGGGATTAATGATATAGTAGAAGTAGTCATTTATGGAGTTGGAGTCTTTGATTTAAGAAAACTATCAGCAAACTTTGCAAGTCCCATGACAGCACCATAAGCAAGTGTATCTTCATATGTTGCTGTACGTTCCGCTGACTTTGATATGTACCACCATGTTATAGCTAACATAGCAGTCAACATGCCAGTTTTTTCCAATGAACCCTTACCTGTAGCAACATCTTCAATGAAGTCATAGATTGTAAATTGTAGATTTGAGGAAAAATGTGCTCTAATCAGGATGATGCCTACAATAGTAAGAATCATCAAGAATGGAACATAACCGGGAATAGTGCTTGACAAGTATGATAGGATTGTTGTATAATTCATTTCATGTTTAGAAGATGATATTGGATCATCTTTATTTATGAAGGGAATTAAAATGGAACTGGAACTTGAAGTAGGAAAGTTTTATAAAACTCGTGGTGGATACAAGGTTAGGATTGATGCCACTGATTATGCTGGAAACCATCCGGTTAGTGGACTTCTTATAGCTAACAATAAACGACAAGGTTATAATTGGACTTCCAAAGGACGTGATGTTGATGACAATTTTCCCAGCTATCTTGACATTGTATCTGAATGGGTAGAACCAAATCCGGCAGAAAGTTGGCCCGAAGGTTGTTTGGTTGCAGTAAGTGATGCTTACGAAAATCCATTGGATGCTCCTAAGCTGAGAGTTGAAAAATTTAAAAAATTCGATAATTATACTCGTAAGTTTATTACGGATATTAGCAATTTCAGGTATGCTGTCCGTGTAAAGGTCGAAGAACTTAAATAAATGTTTTAATTTATGGAGAAATAATCATGAGAAGTACAGAAATTGAAAATTTCAATAATGAAATTAGTCATTGTGCTAATGAATGGGATGATATGGCAACTACTGGAATCATACGGCTAAAAAATGTTAAAGACGGAATATCTAGTGTAGATGGAGCCATTCTTAACATGAAACGTAGGCTTGAGTTTCGTCAATCTATGATGGGTAAACCTTCTAGCAAGAAAGTGTCATAAATAGATCATAAGTTACATTTTATTTATAACATTTATAATCTATGAAAAATTATATCACATCAAAAGAAGCCTGTCAACAATTATCAATATCGAAGACTACACTAAAAGCATGGAAAGATCAAGGAAAGATCAAATTTAAGCAATTTTCGTCAAAGAAAATTCTATATGATATTTCCTCATTATTTGATTCATCTGAAAGGAAACATATAGCAATTTATGGTAGAGTAAGCAACACAAAACAAAAAGATGACCTTATAAGACAACTATCATTAATTAGACAATATTGTACTGCAAATGGTATGATAGTTGATTATGAATTTAGTGACATCGCATCAGGGATGAATGAAAGTAGAAATGGACTGTTATCATTAATAGATCATGTTCATTCTGGAAAGGTTCAAGTTGTATATGTAACCTATAAAGATAGGCTTACAAGGTTTGGGTTTTCATATTTTGAGCAATGGTTTCAAAAATATGGAGTAGAAATTGTAGTAATTAATGCATCAAAAGAAGAAGATTACCAAAAAGAACTTGTAGATGATTTTATTAGTATTATACATCATTTTTCTATGAAAATGTATTCTAACAGAAGAAAGACATTGAAAGAATGTAAGACTAAATTGACTGAAATTTTGGATGAAGATGAAATTATATAAATAGTATTAGTATTATAATTTTTATCCAGTAATGATAACCCTAAAGTTTCCTATATCTTTGTCTAATGAAGAAGTTGAATTTATAAAGTCATATCAGACTATCCAGTCTTCAATGATTAGGTATGCATACAATCGTGCAAAAGATGGACTTAAAGAAATTGAAGTAAGAAAGCATATTAAAGAACTATTTTCTGGAAAATTAGATTCTTGGTTCCAACAATCCGCCATTGTATCCGGCATTGGTATGTACAGTTCAGACAAGGCAACTGGAAGGAAATCAAGAATATTTGGCGGTAAGTCTAATTTCATAAGACGTACTAAAAATCTTATAAGTAGCGATGAATGGAAAGAATATAGACTTTTGCCATTGACAATCATTGGACAGTCACCAGCAAAAGGAAATAGAAAGTTTGACTTCTATGATAATCATGTAGTATTCAAACCATTCAAAGGATATAAGATAGATATTATTCTACCTATAATGAGAAATAATTGGAAGAAGTTATGGAAGCAAGCGGTTATTTTGGCAGAAGAAAAGAAAATTCCTATTTCTGTATCATTGACATCAACTGAAATATGTCTTACTTTTGATGATAATAAGTGTAAAGAAGAACTTACATCTATCAAATCACCTATAAAGTCAAGATATGCTGGAATAGACATGAATCCTAATTATATTGGTGTATCTGTATTTGATAATGGTAAGATGATTGATGCAAAATTGTTTTCTATTAAAGAGCTTACAGGAAAGAATATTTCAGAAAACAAACTTGAGTATGAGACTATAGAAACTTCTCATGCTATTGGAAGATGGTTACAACACTTACAAGTTAATTATGTCTTCATTGAGAAGCTGTCATTTCAGCAAGGAAATAAAGGTCTTGGCAAGAATTTTAATCGTCTATGTCAAAATCAATGGAAGAAAACAAAATTTAAGTCAGCACTATCAAAATATTATAAGTTGTATGAAGTAAATGCTGCATATAGTTCAACTATAGGAAACATTTTAACAAGTTATCCCGATCCTATTGCAGCATCTACAGAAGTTGCTAGGAGAGGATTTGAGTTGGTAGTAAAGAAGTCAAAGAAATTTTATCCAGAATTGCCTACATTGAGGGATTTAGAGGATCGTTGGAAGAAAACCGACTTCCCTGTATTCAATTCTTGGAAAGAACTTCATGATTTCTTAAAAAATTCTGGATTGAAATACAGAATTTCTTTGCCACTGGCAGAGTTTTTCAGAAAATTAAAATCAAGTAAAAGTCAAGTAAGTGTTTATAATCTTGACAAATCAATTTATACTTGATATGATTTTTATTTCAGAGTTGCAGAATGCTTTACAAGACCTATATAGACTAGTTATTGGTGAATGTCCTAGTTTATTAGACGAAGATTCTGGTGGAGACATAAATCTGGCAATGAAGATTGAAGAACTATTATACAAGTGAACTAAAATGGTAGAAAATAATGTAACTTTACAATGCAAAGGGAAAATTAAATGATTGAATATCTTAATCACTTCTATAGTGTAGATCAAGAAAAAGCTGCTGCACTTGAAGCAAAACGACAAGCCGCCATTGAAAAACTTGGAAAGAATTGGATCATGCATCCAGAGTATAAGTTTAATCCAAAACATTCAATGACAGGTTCTAAAAAGTTAACCAACAAAGGAAAGAAACAATGAGTGTAGAACAAGTAGAAATCATCATCCCATCATCTGATGCAGACAAGAAGAAGCTGAAGGATGCTATCATTGAAGCTGATGGATGTCTAATCAGGATTGATGCTGAAAAAGATCAGGTAAAAACTATCCTAGAAAATCTGGCAGAAGAATTCCAGATTGACAAGAAGACTCTACGGAAAACTTTGTCTATCTATCATAAGCAAAACAAGCATAAAGTTGATAGCGAAAAGGACAATGTAGACCAGCTTTATGATGCATTATTTTGATGAATTTTAATTTCTTGTAAGTCATTGATTAAAAAGAAATGTCATGATTAAATCGCATTTAAATTGAATTTAGAAAATCATCAAGCTACTACCCTACATACCCATGCAAATAGTTGCCATTATTCCAAAATAAAGATTAATCTAATCAATGACTTACAAGGGTACTAAAATTGAGTGACAAACAGCTTTATAAAGGATTAGAAATGCAGGTTAAAATAAAAGATAGCAATGATTTCCTAGACATTCAAGGGATCAGTAAAGAAGATAAAAAGCTATTTGAAGAACATTCAATAGATGTTTCATGTGAAATTGTTGGGAATTCTATCAAGCTTTATGGCACACGAAAGTTTGGACATTATCCTATGGCAAACTACTCTAATGTAAACTATAATGATGCTATAAATACACTTATTGTAAGTCAATGGTCAGATATTAAAGGATTTATTGTAAAAAGTGTAAACTTCAATTTTGAGAACAATGTTCCTGTAAGCCTTACAATTGTCCGTGAAGGTGTATTAGTTAACCAATTTGATACAATAACCATCAAAAATATGCCAACTGATATTATTGTTGGGCTTGTTGATAGTAACATTGAATTGAAATCTGGTGATTATGTTTACTTATGTCATGGTGATTTGGCATTAGTAATTGAAAAAGTTGAATGTAATATTGCCAACAATGCATATATCTTAAAGGTTAACGAGAGTAGCTATTGACTTTTATGTCAATGATGATATAATGGTCACATGTTAAACAATTTGATTAAGGATTGGATCATGAATAAAAATCTTGGTTCTGCTAAATCTGTAATTCTTGCTGATAATTTTCATACAGTTATCCAATATTCAAAAGTAATTGATATATTAATTGGCGACTATGTGTGTTAATGACATTGATGCCATCAAGAAATCTCTGGTAGAATTGTTTGAATACATTGAAAAGAATCAGTCATGAGCAAATTTACAGACAAGTTTCTTGAAAAGTATATGTATAAAGTTCCATGTAGTACAAGCGATTACTCATATAAGTTGTTTATTGATGATGAAAGATTTCCTCCATTTAATTCTGGTGAATGGGTAATTGTAAGGTCTTCACAAGAAGCTATTGAATATGTAAAACAACATGGCACGCCAATTTTCATATCTTATGACCATGATTTAGGTGGTGATGATACTAGTATCAAGTTCATTAATTGGATGATTGAATATTATCTTGACAATTGTGATAGTTGTATTACTTACTTTAAGTTTCCTGTATATTACACAATACATTCACAAAATCCAGTTGGTGCAGCTAATATTAAAGGTTTGATAGATGGGTTTGTCAATAGGAGATTGACACTTGACAATCTCTAAATTTCCTGTATAATAGATTCTGTTGATGCAGTAATTAACTAACTTTTGAGAAGGATTAAATCATGACTAAGACTGTTACCATGAAAGAAATTTACGAAGCATGTGATGCTGCTGGCCGTAAAGCTGGTGATGAAGCATACAAAGGTATCATGGGTGGCTGTGGATTTGCATGGGTAAATATCAGGGCTTCTGGAAAGTTTTTCAAGTTCATTCAAGAAAATAGTCTTGGCAAGAAAAATTCTTATGAATCTGGTGCAACGATTTGGGTTTATCAATATGGACAACACGCAAATGCCAAGTACGCTTATGCTATGGCTTTTGCAGACAAACTCAATGAGTTTGGAATTGTAGCTACCTATGATGGTCGATTGGACTAAATTAATTTGGGACTGTAGCTCAATTGGTTAGAGCGTCCTACTCATAATCGGGGGTAGTCAGTTCAAATCTGACCAGTCCCACCAAAATTTTGATTGACAAAATAGAAATTAATGGTATAATTAATGAAATTGCGAAGGTGGCGGAACTGGTAGACGCACTTGCCTTAGAAGCAAGCACTGGAAACAGTATGAGAGTTCGATTCTCTCCCTTCGCACCAGAATATTGTTGGTGTAGGAAACGGTTACTTATGGTGAAAATATACCGTTTCCGATTTGTTCCACAATATATATTTTTTTTGGTAGTGTATTTTTCAGGTACTTATTGCTAAGAAGACTATCCTGAAACTATTTGTTCTCCAAACATTGAAAGGTATTAAAATGGCAGCATTGAATCGTAAAGCAACATCTTTATCTTCTTCTACAACTCATGAAGGTGGAGTTGCAAGGAATCAGTCAATCAACATGCAATTGGAACGAAGTGTTATGTCATGTCTTCTGTGGGAAGACTCATTCTATGAAGATGGTGTCTCTATTGCAGAAAGGATTGCAAGTCTTGTAGCAATCGCTAATCCTAGTGTTGTTGCAGATTTAGCTATTCGTGCAAGGCATGATATGAAACTTCGTCATGTAAGTCTGTTACTTATCCGTGAACTGATTCGCAAACAAGATTGTCGCAAGTATGCAAATATTCTTGAAGAAATTTGTACCCGTCCTGATGACATTACAGAATTCATGAAGTTGTATTGGAAAGACGGCAAAGTTCCAATTGCAAATTCAGTAAAGAAAGCATTGTCTAATGTATTCTCAAAGTTTGATGAGTATCAGCTTGCAAAATATAATCAAAACAAGGAAATCAAACTTCGTGATGTAATGTTTATGGTTCATGCTAAACCCGAATCTAATATGGTGCGATACAATGCACAAGACAGGAAAGCATATAAAGATGTATCACTGACTGAGCAAGAATCGTTGTATAAAAGATTGGTTGACAATCAACTAGCTTCACCTGAAACATGGGAAAATCGTCTATCTCGTGGAGAAGACAAGAAAGAAGTGTTTGAATCATTGATGTCAGAAGATAAATTTGGAGCATTGGCATTTTTACGAAATCTTCGTAATATGTCACAAGCAAATGTAGACAAGGATATTATCTATGGCTATGCAAAAAACTTGAATGTTGACAAGATTCTACCATATCAGTTTATTACTGCTGCTAGAATCAATCCAATGTACGAAGACATGTTAGAACCATTGATGATGAAATGTATGAATGGAATTGAAAAGGTTTCAGGCAAGACACGGATTCTGATTGACGTATCTGATTCAATGGATGACAATATTTCAGGTCGTGGAGAGACTAAGCGAATTGATGCTGCTACAGGTCTTGCTATTATTGCAAGAGAAATGTTTAATGATGTTGAAATCTTTACCTTTAGTCAAAAGGTAGTACAAGTCCAACCACGTCGAGGATTTGCATTGCGTGATGCTGTATTGAATTCACAAGTTCACTCTAGCACTAGACTTGGAATGGCATTGCAACATGTAGACAGTTCTGAAATTGACCGGCTAATTGTCTTGACAGATGAACAGTCAAGCGATACAATTCATTCTCCTAAAGCAAAGAATGCTTATATGATTAATGTGGCAGCTTATAAGAATTCTGTAGCATTCGGTAAATGGAATTCAATCTCTGGTTGGTCAGAAGCAGTATTGAAGTACATTGTAGCATTGGAAGCAATGTAGTATGATTTATAAATCTTCATTATCAAGATC
>JAEHJW020000777.1_pt1 | contig 39037 bp, 20 predicted proteins | sample 9271431 | NCBI WGS metagenome assembly JAEHJW02 | reverse complement strand
GTTCATCGACCGGAGATCCTGCGTTCTCAACCATTACATCAGTGGGTGGAACGATTACTTTCTCTTATGGTCCTAATTCACTGAATCTTGAAGTGACTTCGGATGTAGAGTTTGTGTACGTTGAGCAAGGGGGAACGGGCCGTACTGTTCTGACGACCTATGGCGTTATGCTCGGCGAAGGTTCTAACAATGTCAACGTGACAGCTGCCGGAACTGACGGCCAGGTGTTAATCGGTTCATCAACAGGCGATCCAGCCTTTGGAACGATTACATCGCCCTTAGGTACCCTGACATTTGGAGTAGGGCATAACAGCCTCACTGCAGATTTAGTCGTGCCAGTGATCGTAGGTTTCGGAGGAACAGGTCGAACCACTTTGACGACGTACGGTGTTGTACTTGGAGAAGGCGCGAACAATGTCAATGTGACAGCCGCAGGAACGGATGGTCAGGTCTTGATTGGTGGTACATCTATTGATCCTGCCTTTACTACCCTTGCTTCTAGCAGCGGCAGTATCCAGTTCTCCCCTGGTCCTAATTCTTTAAGTATCGATGTTGTGGGCGGAGGTCTTCCTTGGATCTACACGACAACGAGCACTTACTTTACGAATAATACCGGGATTATTGCGAACAGCTCCACTCCGACTGTGGCTGTGCTGACCCTTCCTGAGACGGCTCCTCGCGGTTCTGTCATCAGGGTAAGCGGCATGGGAACTGGTGGATGGCAGATTGCTACAAGTCCGACTACGGCAGGCCAAGTGATTAACTTTGGCGATGTCGTATCAAGTAGCAGCACGCCTTTAGCGTCAACGGAAATAGGAGACGCTGTCGAGCTTCTTTGCGTAACGGCGAATCAGACATGGTTTGTCTTGTCTGCTCAAGGCAATCTGACAGTTACTTAAAAAATAACTTCGATTGCGCCCCGCTTTTATTTATTAAAATAGAAGCGGGGTTTTTCTTTTATTTGAATGACTTTGTAATATTTCTTTTTTTTGGTTATATGTATTTTTTCGATTGTAGTTCTCTATAATTACATTTTTTTATATCAAGGTTTCTTGTGGCTGAATTTAATAATTCTTGGAATTACGGTTATATTTTAAATCAAGATGGTTTGCTTTTGATCGGAGCTTCAAGCGGTAGCCCTCAAGCTTCTTTTCTGACTTCTTCTTCAGGCACTCTCTCTTATACGTTCGGTCCAGGTTCGATCAATATTGATGTGAATCTCAGCAGTTCATTTTTTAATCCTATCCAAGTGGCCTACGGCGGAACTGGTTTGACTTTGTTGACAACGTATGGCGTTTTGCTCGGAGAAGGATCGAATAATATTCATGTGACAGACCCTGGGACGAATGGGCAAACTTTAATTGCCTCTACGACGGGAGATCCGGCTTTTGCGACGATCACCTCTTCGGGCGGGACGGTCACATTTGCTTTTGGCCCCAATTCGCTCAATATCGAGGTAGGCGACTTTAATATAACATTTCCTGCTCTTTTATCCGTTAGTTCCGGAGGAACAGGTCAAACGGTTTTGACTCTTTACGGCGTGCTTTTAGGCGAAGGATCCAACCCCATTCATGTAACTGCTGCTGGGACGAATGGCCAGGTGCTCATTGCTTCAACAACAGGAGATCCTCAATTTTCTACGATTACATCGACAGGCGGCACATTAACGTTTACATTTGGAGCCAGTTCGCTCAATATCGATGTCAACCTGTCTGGCAATAGTTTTTTCAATCCACTCCAGGTAGGCTATGGGGGAACGGGTCTTACTGTAATGACCGCTTATGGCGTGCTTCTCGGCGAAGGATCCAATAACGTGAATGTCACAGCGGCTGGAACCGACGGACAGCTCTTTCTCTCCTCTTCAACGGGAGATCCTCAATTCAATACTCTTTCATCCCCCTTAGGCACGTTGACGTTTAGCGCTGGCCACGGCAGTTTAGGAATCGATTTGAATATCCCTGTCGCCGTGACTTCTGGCGGTACAGGACAAACTATTTTGACAAGTTTTGGTGTGCTGATTGGCGAAGGCATCAACAGTGTGAACGTGACAGCTGCCGGAACGAATGGCCAAATGCTCCTTTCCGCTACAGGCGGAGATCCTGCTTTCACTACGGTGACTTCTGCTAGCGGGACGCTTACATTTACCTTTGGACCTAATTCTCTCAATATCGATGTAGCTTATTTTAGCAATACCTTTTTCAATCCTCTGCAGGTTAGCTATGGAGGAACAGGTCGCACTGTGTTCACAGTTTCCGGAGTTTTGCTCGGTGAAGGAATTGATCCCATTAATGCAACAGCTGCTGGAACCGACGGCCAGGTCTTACTAGGTTCTTCAACAGGAGACCCTCAATTTAATACTCTTACTTCGTCGCTCGGCTCGCTAACTTTTAGCGTGGACCATAATAGTTTAAATATCGATCTGAATGTTCCGGTCTCTGTGGGATTTGGAGGAACGGGTCGTACGCTTTTGACGACCTATGGGGTTATGCTTGGCGAAGGTTCTAACAATGTGAATGTGACAGAAGCCGGAACCAATGGTCAGGTGCTTCTTGGATCCTCGACTGGCGATCCTCAATTTTCGACGATCACTTCGACGGGCGGCACGATCACCTTTACCTTTGGAGTGCATTCGTTAAATCTTGAAGTGAATTTGTATGGCAGCTCGTTCTTTAATCCTTTGCAAGTCACAAGCGGCGGCACTGGTCGCACAGCACTTACAACTTTTGGCGTGCTTTTAGGAGAAGGTTCGAATCCAATCAATGCAACGGCTGCAGGAACGGATGGACAGCTCTTGATCGGATCTTCCACTGGTGATCCGAAATTCAATACTCTGACATCGTCTCTCGGCACTTTGACGTTTAGCGTATCGCATGGTGGTTTGAATATCGATCTAGTCGTCCCTGTCGCTGTGGGATTTGGCGGCACGGGAAGGACGCTTCTGACCGCCTATGGCATCTTGATAGGCGAAGGTTCGAATGGGGTCAATGTGACTGCGGCTGGCACAAATGGCCAAGTCCTCATTGCTTCATCGACTGGAGATCCCAAATTCGCTACCATGACCTCGACGGGAGGCACGATCACGTTTACATGGGGCGTCAATTCTTTAAATCTTGAAGTGAATCTTTCCAGCTATTCATTTTTCAATCCGTTGCAAGTGAGTTACGGAGGAACAGGCCGCACTGTGCTTACTTCATTTGGCGTTTTGCTTGGCGAAGGATCGAACCAAATCAACGCTACGGCAGCCGGAACCGATGGACAGATGCTCATCGGGTCATCGACGGGGGATCCTAAATTTTCCACCATGACCTCATCTTTGGGCACGCTGATATTCAGCGCGAGCCATAATGGTTTAAATATCGATTTAAATATTCCTGTCGCAGTGGGGTTTGGCGGAATAGGTCGCACAGCGCTCACAGCTTTTGGCGTTTTGCTTGGCGAAGGATCGAATCGAATCAATGTGACCGCGGCTGGAACGAATGGTCAAGTTTTTATCGCCTCGAGTACGGGAGATCCTAAATTTTCTACGATCACCTCGACGGGAGGTACCCTTACTTTCGTCTCGGGGGTCAATTCGTTAAATATTGATTTAAATATTTTTGGACACACGTTTTTTAATCCTTTGCAGGTAAGCTACGGAGGGACAGGGCGCACTCTCTTGACGACTTTTGGCGTACTCATCGGCGAAGGCTCGAATGGGGTCAATGTAACGGCGGCTGGAACGAATGGACAAGTCCTTATCGCCTCGACGACGGGCGATCCCAAATTTTTTACGATCACGTCGAGTAATCAAACGCTCACATTTGGCTGGGGGGCCAATTCGTTAAATATTGATGTAGTAAACACTTCCGGTTTGGCCTTTCAAGGCAATAGCGGACTCGCCTCTCCCTCCGGAGGCGTATTAAATCTTTTGGGCTCTTCGCCGATTACGACGACAGGATCTGGAGCTACGGTAACGGTCCAATTAAACGTTGTGCCCGTTGGCAATGGCGGCACAGGATTGACGGTGTTGACCACTTTTGGCGTTTTGCTTGGCGAAGGGTCGAATAATGTCAACGTCACAGCTCCTGGAACCAACGGACAGCTTTTACTCGCCTCGACGACGGGAGATCCCAAATTTGCTACGATTAGCTCGACTGGAAATACCGTAACGTTTTCGTTCGGTCCTAATTCCTTAAATCTTGAGGCCTTGCCTAGCATTCCTATTCCTCTGCCTTTGTCTCTTGGAGGCACTGGCCGTACGGTGATGACGACGTTTGGCGTGCTGATTGGCGAAGGATCCAATGGTCTCAACGTCACAGCGCCCGGTACAAATGGTCAAGTGCTCATCGCGTCTTCGACAGGAGATCCAAAATTTGCCACGATTACTTCAACGGGGGGCACTCTCACCTTTACGGTTGGGGTCAACTCGTTGAACATGGATATCAACCTGTATAACAATACCTTTTTGAATCCGCTTCAAGTGGGCAATGGTGGTACTGGACGTACGCTGCTGACGACGTTTGGCGTTTTGCTTGGCGAAGGATCGAATAATATCAATGTGACGGCGCCAGGCACGAATGGGCAAATTCTTTTAGCTTCGACGACTGGGGATCCAAAATTTGCGATCCTCACTTCGACCGGAGGAACGGTCACTTTTATGGTCGGGCCTAATTCGCTCAATATTGAAGTGAATATTTTCACCAATACGTTTTTCAATCCTTTGCAAGTGGCCAACGGAGGTACGGGAAGAACGGTGCTGACGACCTATGGAGTGCTGCTTGGCGAAGGGTCTAATAACGTGAATGTAACCGCGGCGGGAACGAGCGGCCAGGTGTTGATTGCGTCTTCGACAGGAGATCCTAAATTTTCGACAATCACCTCGACGGGAGGAACTCTTGCTTTAAGTGTCGGCTTCAACTCGCTGAATATCGATGTGAACATCGCTGGCAGTACGTTTTTCAATCCTTTGCAGGTGGGCAACGGCGGTACGGGAAGAACTGTGTTGACGACCTTTGGCGTTTTGCTTGGCGAGGGGTCGAACGGCGTCAACGTAACGGCGGCGGGAACAAATGGGCAAGTATTGATTGGCTCGACGACAGGAGATCCCAAATTTGCCTCGATCACCTCGACGGGAGGAACTCTTGCTTTAACCGCCGGCTTTAACTCGCTGAATATCGATGTGAACATCGATGGCAGTACGTTTTTCAATCCTTTGCAGGTAGGCAACGGCGGTACAGGGAGAACTTTGCTGACAACCTATGGCGTGCTGATCGGCGAGGGGTCGAACGGCGTCAATGTCACAGCGGCGGGAACGAATGGGCAAGTACTCATCGGTTCAACGACAGGCGATCCTAGTTTTTCAACGATTACTTCGACAGGCGGCACTCTGACGTTTACGTTCGGTTCCAACTCGCTCAATATCGATGTCAATTTTACGGGCAGTACTTTCTTTAATCCCTTGCAAGTCAGCAACGGGGGGACTGGCAATACGGTCTTGACGACGTTTGGTGTACTCATCGGCGAAGGATCGAATAATGTAAATGTGACGGCGGCTGGAACGAATGGACAGATATTGATCGCCTCGACGACAGGAGATCCTAGTTTTTCGACGATCTCTTCGACTGGCGGCTCGCTCCTCTTTACATCAGGGCCTAACTCGCTCAATATCGACGTGAATCTAGCTGGCAACACATTTTTCAATCCGCTTCTCGTGGGCAATGGCGGCACTGGCTGTACGATATTGACTACGTTCGGGGTGCTTTTGGGCGAAGGTTCGAACAATATCAACGTGACGGCAGCTGGAACCGATGGGCAAGTCTTGATGGGTTCTTCGACAGGAGATCCTCAGTTCAGTACGATCACATCTTCTTTGGGCTCCTTAGCTTTTACGGCAGGTCATGGCAGTTTAAATATCGATATCAATGGGGCTTTGAACCCTGAATTCGGGGGAACTAATCGGACGATTCTTACAGCTTTTGGCATTCTTTTGGGAGAAGGATCTAATGGTGTGAATGTCACAGCGGCGGGTACGAATGGCCAGGTGCTCATCGCCTCGACAACTGGGGATCCTCAATTTGCGACGATTTCTTCTACGGGAGGAACGATTATTTTTTCTTCTGGCCCGAATTCGCTGAACCTCGATGTCAACATTGCCGCCAGCACATTCTTTAATCCTCTCCAAGTGGGCAATGGCGGGACGGGGCGCACGCTCTTGACAGCCTACGGCGTACTCATCGGCGAAGGTTCGAAGAACATCAATGTCACGGCGGCTGGCACGAATGGCCAGGTGCTTGTGGCTTCGACAACGGGTGATCCCAAATTTGCTACGATCACCTCGACGGGCAATACGATGGTTTTCACCGCGGGATTCAACTCGCTCAATATCGATGTGAACCTTGCCGCCAGTACGTTTTTTAATCCTGTCCAAGTGGGCAATGGAGGTACGGGACAAACGCTTTTGACGACATATGGCGTGCTCATCGGCGAAGGATCGAATAGCGTGCATGTCACAGCGGCGGGTACGAATGGCCAGGTGCTCATCGCCTCGACAACTGGGGATCCTCAATTTGCGACGATTTCTTCTACGGGAGGAACGGTCCTTTTGGCTTTTGGTCCGAATTCGCTCAATATCGACGTGAATCTAACCGGAAGCAGCTTTTTTAATCCTTTGCAAGTCGGCAACGGAGGCACTGGCAATACGATTTTGACCACCTTTGGCGTACTGGTGGGCGAAGGCTCTAATAGCATTCGTGCGACCACGGCCGGTACCAATGGTCAGGTGCTGCTCGCAGCGACAAATGCAAATCCTGCCTTTGGAACGATCACCTCTTCGGGCAATACCGTGACTTTTTCTTTCGGGCCCAATTCGCTGAACATAGAATCTATCGATATTGATTTTGCTTTTGTGAATCTCGGCGGAACGGGACGTACAGTTTTGACCACTTTTGGTGTTCTCCTTGGCGAAGGATCGAACAATGTGAACGTGACAGCGGCAGGAACGAACGGTCAAGTCTTGCTCGCAGCGACGGGAGCCGATCCGAAATTTTCAACGATCACCTCTACGGGAAGTACGATTGCCTTGACTGTGGGACCCAACTCGCTCAATATCGATGTCAACCTTTCGGGCAGCACCATTTTCAATCCCGTGCAGGTGTTTAATGGAGGCACTGGACAAACTGTTCTCACAACATTCGGCGTGCTGATCGGGGAAGGTTCGAATGATGTGAATGTGACGGCAGCCGGAACGAATGGACAAATGCTTCTCGCAGCCACAGGCTCCAATCCGGCGTTCGCAACGATTACGTCTACGGGCAATACGGTCACGTTTACCTTCGGAGCCAATTCGTTAAATATTGATGTTTTGCCGACAGCGAACGTAGTGCCAGTAGGAACTGGAGGCACGGGCCGTACGATTCTCACGACCTATGGCGTACTTCTCGGCGAAGGCTCAAACAACGTTAATGTCACCGCAGCCGGCACCGACGGGCAGGTATTGATCGGTTCCTCGACGGGAGATCCTCAATTTAGCACTATCACGTCCGCTTTAGGATCTTTGCTATTGACGGGAGGCCATAACAGTTTAAACATTGATCTCAATGGCGCTGTGAATGTGGAGTTTGGCGGGACGAATCGAACGGTTTTGACGACGTTTGGCGTTTTGGTTGGCGAAGGGTCGAATAGCGTGAATGTAACGGCTGCAGGGACGAATGGCCAGGTTCTGCTCGCGGCAACAGGAGCTGATCCCAGATTCGGAACGATCACTTCGAGTGCGGGTACGCTTTCCTTTACGTTTGGAGCCAACTCCATCAATATTCAAGTCAATTTAGCCGGAGTGATCATTCCTTCTGGAAGCGGCGGCACTGGACGGACAATTTTGACGACCTTTGGCGTGTTGATTGGCGAAGGCTCTAATAATGTCAACGTCACGGCAGCGGGAACGAATGGTCAAGTGTTGATTGCAGCGACGGGCGCTGATCCTAAATTTTCTACAATTACTTCGGCGGGCGGAACCCTTACATTTACCTTTGGGGTCAATTCGCTGAATATGGAAACGTCCTTTACCACCAGTACGTTCCTTAATCCTCTGCAAGTGTCTTATGGAGGAACTGGGCGTACGATTTTGACCACGTTTGGTGTGCTCATCGGCGAAGGGTCGAACCGTGTGAACGTGACGGCAGCAGGAACGAACGGGCAAATGCTAATCGGCTCGACGGGCGCGGATCCTAGATTTGCGACGATCACCTCTTCTGGAGGGACTGTTCTTTTTACAGCAGGTGCGAATTCCCTCAATCTCGAGACTTCTACGGCAGCGGCGTCTTATAGCATAATCCGGGTGACCGCCGGCACGACGGCCATCACTTCAAGTTTTGCTTATTATTCCGTCGATTCCAGCGGAGGTACGGTGACGCTCAATTTCCCAAGCAGCCTCACTTCGAATTATTTTTGGACTGTCAAAGATAGTACAGGTTACTCATTCATCAACCCGATCATCATAACAACGTCCGGAGGAACGCTGACGTTTGATGGAGAGACGTTATTTAACTTAATCAATCCATATGGCGCTCTAAATATTATTTATAACAGTAATAGCTCGGCTTATGAGATTTTTTAAATGAATTTTTTCGGATAAGGTTTTTGTATATGGCTTATAATAGCGGCAGTTTTAGTTTATTTTCTCAAACTGGGTTCACGACGAGTACGCAAATTTATGGCCAATTGATTAAGCCGAAGATTTCGCCTCCAGCTGGGGTGCAGTATACCAACGTTTATGCTAGTTTTTTAGCTCCCTCGGTGCAAAATCGTGCAATTAAAAATGTCTATGGGCTCTCTGTCGGATTGACGATGAACGCTGCTAGCAAAAGAGTGGGCAATGCGTATTCCTTATTTATCCAGCCCCCTTCTGTTTCCTCGGGTACATTGACCAACGTGTACTCCCTGTATGTGACTGATCCTGTCAATAGCGGCGGTTCAGCTTTTGGCCAGCAGTTGTATTCTGCTTATATCGGAGGGGCTACGGGGATCGGGACGGCATCTCCGAAGAATGCTTTAGATGTAGCAGGTCCTGTGGCGGTAGGGACCTATGCTGGAGTGATTCAATCTCCAGGCAATAGCGGGATGCTCGTCAGCGGCGGCGTCGCAGTAGGGACAACGACCCCGACTTATCAATTCGATGTTGAGGGGTTGATCAATACGCTTGAAATCTTGGCTCCAGCTACAACGATCAATAACCAATCTATGTATCTTGCGCAAGGGACTGATCAGGGCTACGGCGTGGGTCTCCCTGGTACCAATTTGACGTTGAGCACCACCAACACCCTTGCATTCGACACGGCTGCAAATGTGATTGCCTCGAGCAAAGGTTTTTCTGGGGGTATTTTTGATGGCCGCTATATTTACATGGTGCCGTACAATAATGGAGCTTACTATGGTCAAATTACAAGATATGATACGTTTGGTAATTTTTCCTCCTCTTCTAGTTATGCTGTATTTAACACAAGTGTTTTGAATGCTAATGACATTGGATTTTCGACTGCTAGTTTCGATGGCAGGTATGTGTATTTTATGTCTTATACAAACGGATCAGTTTTTACATCCCGGATCATAAGATATGATACGACGCAATACTTTACAGTGACATTTAGCTACAGCACATTTGCTGTGGGGGCCCAGGGTGTAGTTGGGGATAAAAGAGGATATAAGAGTTCCTTTTTTGATGGGAAATATGTGTATTTTATTGCAGAGGGCCTTGAAGGGATTACCTATTTTGGCACCATTTTGCGATATGATATCTCGCAACCTTTTACGAGTGCGTCGAGTTATGTTGTGTTCGATACGACATTGGTCAACGTCAACAGTCGGGGTTTTTTCGGCGCAGCTTATGATGGCCAATATCTGTATTTGGCTCCTTACCTTCAAAGCTCTGGAGTCCCTTCCGGCCTCGTTACGCAGTTTGATACGACTCAATCTTTTTCAGTCTCTACGAGTTATCGTACATTCGATTTGACTTTAGTCAATTCTAATTGCGTAGGGTTTCAAGGAGCTGTTTTTGATGGGAGATTTATCTACTTTTGCAATTCGAGTTTTAATTATTTAACCAGATACGACACATTTGCTTCCTTTTCCTCGAGTTCCAGTTATCAAGTCATGAACATAGGCGTTGCCAATTCCTGGGGCGGGGGGTTTGATGGAAGATACCTCTATTTGGTAGGTCCCAGTTTGATTACCCGCTATGACTCGAGTCTTCCTTTTACCTATGGAACAAGCTATAGCTCATTGACAATTACAAATAGCTTTTCTAGAGGAACTTGTTTTGATGGAGCCAATATGTATTTCTTTTCAGGAGCGACAAGCTCGGGAATCGTGACTAAAATGCCGGCTAATCCCGGGCCTCCTGCAACAGCTCTTGCTATTGGTTATTCCGTAGGCAACTTTACTGTGACGGGGAATTTGTCTTTGATAGGAAATACAGATGTTGTAGCGACGAGCGGAAGCGGCACATTGTGTCCTACCTTAAGTTCTGGTTTTTTAGTAGTGAATATCAATGGAACGAATCAACGTATTCCTTATTTTTAGGGTTTTTATCTATGGGTTATAATGCAAACGGTCTATCCCTGTTTAACCAAAATTCTTCGGCTGCGAATCTTTATGTTACGCACAATAATACGGTGTTTTATAGACCGCAGGCTGCTTTTGGGTGGACCTCAGCTTACGGTCAATCGATCTCTCCGCTTTTATTGACGACTTCCGCAGGGACAGTTTCTTTTGCTTATGGGCAAAAGATTTTCGGTTCGATCAGCTCAAGTTCTACGATTTCCAATGTTTATGGGCTCAATGCCAGTGTGAATATCACAGGAGGAACTGTTTCGAGCGTTTATAGTTTATATGTTACTGCTCCAACGCAAACGGCAGGATCGATTGCTAATAATTATACAGCTTACTTTGGATTGCCCACGGTAGGTGCAAACCAAGGCGGCGTGGGCATGGGGACTACGACGCCAACGAACGCTTTAGATGTTTATGGCGGTATGTCCTTGGGCAGTTTTGCAGGGTCCCAAACGATCTCTTTTGGCATCGTCGCTGTCGGCGGCCTTGTGGCGACCACTCCTTACATGGGAGTGGGAACTCCTCATCCTACTTTTTATACAGACATTCAAGGGACGATGCAAGCTGGTGCGGCTTATGGATGGATGCCGATGGGGATCCAACAAAAAGGCACGCTATCTCAAGGATGGAATTCTTTGGGCGGAGGCACTGTTGGCAATAGTAAACAGATCACTACTCTTTCGGTGTCTATTTATACTCCGCAGCTCATACAACCATTTGGTATTAGCTTCGGAAATAACTGGAGTTCAGCTGGATTTGATGGGCGATATGTTTATTATGCTCCTTCGCAACTTTTAAATGATACTTATCCAGGTAATTTTATTAGATATGACACCACATTACCTTTTACCGTCTCGACTAGCTATTCTTATTTTAATATGACGATCGTGAACAGCAATTGCACGAACATTTTTGGCGGTTGTTTTGACGGCAGATATATTTATATGTGCACGTATGATACGTCTTTTTTAGTCGCTAACTATCTTTTTATAAGGTATGATACATGGTCTACCTTTAATCAAGTTTCTAGTTATTCTACTTTTGATGTCAGGCTAGTCAATAGCAGTTTGAATATATTGATTTCTCCCATATTTGAAGGTTCTTACATTTATTTTGGATCTCTTTTAGCTACCGCAGTGGTTCGCTATTCCATCGATTCCCCTTTTACATCCTCATCCAGTTATCAAGTTTTTTATGTTTCTAGTCTTGTGTCGGGCATGCAAAACGTTCAGACTCTAGGTTGCGATGGGAGATACCTTTATATAACAGGACAAGGGAGTCATACGAGCAATTTTATTGTTTCGTATGATATAACAAAGGATTTTAGTTCGCTTTCTAGTTATTCTAGTTTTAGTCTTTTTAATATAAATGGGTTTTATGCTGATTTGTTTCAGGGGATGGCTTTTGATGGAAGATTTATGTATTTTGCTCCTTTAGGTAATTATTTGGGTTTTTTCAGCGGCCAGCTTTTGAGATATGATACAACCCTTCCATTTACCTCTTCGACAAGCTATGCATTTGTTGATATGCAAGGTTATCAAGGATATAATAATACAGGTTGGCGAGGGATTTTTTTTGATGGCAGATATATATATGTTATCCCCTCTGACAACGGCTTAGCATTAGGATTGGGTGTTCTGGCGCAATATGATACACTATTACCCTTTAGCATCACCATAGGGTTTACTTTTTTACAGTTTCCTGCAGTAAATAGTAATTTGATCTCTTTTTCAGGGGCTGTTTATGATGGGAACTACGTTTATTTGCCGCCTAATTTTTATCAATGGATCATTCGTATTGATGCCTATCGAGGCTATCCATTATCTAGCTTATTTGCTTCGAATCAGGCATCGAATGGTTTTACTTTAGCCACGGGCATTACCAATCCGACGTTCTCGCCTACCGTGTCGGCGGGGACGATACAAATCCCGTCTCTTCCTGTTGGTTATATCATTTTGCAGTCAGCGCCGTATGTATTTCGTAAAATTCCTTATTACAATTAAATAGTTGGTACGTTATGGCATATAATGCAGGAGTTTCTACTTTATTTAATAAACCAGTGAATACGAATTCGGCTTATGCTGACAGCATAAACCCAACATTTTCGTTTTCTGGCAGTATTAATTCTTTGTTTGGTACGTATATTGATCCCATTATTAATATCAATTCGACAGGATCGATTGTTAATTTATACTGTCAATCTGTGACTCCAACCATCAACATAGGCTCTGGAACGATTACTCAATTGAATGCTGTCAATGTCATCGGCCCTCAGGCTTTAGCTGGGAATATCTCAAATGCCTATTCTTTATATGTCAATCCCTTTAGCGGTTCAGGAACTGTTTTGAATAATTTCACGGCGTATTTTGAAGGATCGGTCGGAATTGGCACGACCACTCCGGTGAGCGCTTTAGATGTGGCGGGAACGATGTCTGTGGGCACTTACGCTGGAGCGATTACCTCGACGGTTTCTCAATTCGTAATTTCTGGCGCTTTGGGGATCGCTACGGCTACCCCCTCTTATCTCGTGGATGTGAATGGTATTGCTGCTGCTAGACAAATGTTCTCGCCGCAAACAACGCGTGTCAGTCAAATGGCTCAGCTCGCTTCAGGATTTGATCAGAATATCGGCGGGGGGATGCCCGGCATGAATAAAGGGATTGGTACGTTTTCATGTTCCATTTTCAGTGTTCAAACGAGTTTTCCCAGTTTGAGCGGCGGTTTTGGAAATAGGACTTATGATGGGCGATATGTTTACTTAGCTTCTGGAAATTCGGCGATTTTGACTAGATATGATACGTTTCTTCCCTTTAGTAGCAGCGTTAGCTATCAGACATTTGATGTGAGCCGTCTCATAGGTGCGTCCGTGGCTGCTGGTTCAGCGCTGGGATTTGATGGGATGTTTGTTTATCAACAAGTAGGTGTGATTTATTTTATAAAATATAATACGTCGCTCTCTTTTACAAACACGAATAGTTATCAGGTTTTTAATTTAACGGCTTTGAATGCGAGCGTTTCAAATGCTTATGGTACATATTTTGATGGAACTTATCTTTATATTTCTCCAAGAGGTACACCACCTTCATTGATCCGTTATAATATAAACCTCCCTTTTAGCTTATCTTCTAGTTATCAGGTATTTTTGAATCCCCCTAGTTCCATAGGAATTCGTGGGAATAATGGGTATGGGGGAGGAACTTTTGACGGGCGATATATGTATTTTGTCCCTCAAAGCACAGCGACTGGAGCTGTTTATAATGCTATCCGTTATGATACATTTGCGACGTTCGCTGTATCTGCAAGCTATACTACCTTTAATTTGGTCTCGCTCGGAGGCAATACTCCTGTGGAGATGAACGGATTAGTATTTACCGGTAGGTATGTCTATTTTTGTCCCTTTAATGCTACAACCATTCCTGGACAATTGATACAGTATGATACAACCCTTCCTTTTACTTCTGCTTCTAGTTATGCGATTTTTAATATAACCCCCTATTATACGAGTGGAGCGTCCCCTATAGGGACTGTCTTTGATGGACGTTTTCTGTATCTTCTGATGTGGAATACGCAGACGCTAGTCCGTTATGACACCCTTCTTCCTTTTACTGCATCTACAAGCTATCTGTTTGCCAATTTAAGTCAAATTTTGTCGGCGTATACCTTTAGTGTCGGTGGAACGTTTGACGGACGTTATCTCTATCAGGCGGCTGGCTCTGCCGGGGTGTTGGTTCGTATAGATACCTACTGCGGTCCTCAAGCTACGTATCTCAATGCCTTTTCTGCTCCTCAAGGATTAACTCTCCTCAATGGAGGGAGTTTTAGTTTAGTCAATACCTCTACTTCGGGAAGCGCGATCAGCGGGACGGCGACTGTAAGCGCGGTGCCTTCGCAGGTCGCTAATTATTTAGTTGTAAATATTAACGGAACCTCTAGAAAAATTCCTTTTTATAACATGTAATATAGAAAACTAAAAAACAGCTTTTTTAGTTATATGGATTCTTGGTTTTATTTATGAATGTTTTGTGATATCTGTTTTTTTAATATTGTTTTGTCTTAAGGGTGTTTGTGCCTAATTTTAATAATTCCTGGAACTACGTTTATATTTTAAATCAAAACGGTTTGCTGCTGATTGGGGATTCTAGTTCGAATCCACAAGCTGCATTTTTGACTTCAACGGGAGCTACCCTCACTTATTCTTTGAGTCCTGGGGCGATCGACATGGAGATTAATGGTTCGGGGGGATTTTTTGGCCCTCTCCAAGTTCTTTATGGCGGCATAGGAAGGACATTTTTAACGACTTTTGGCGTCCTTTTAGGTGAAGGTTCCAATCGAGTTCATGTAACGGCTGCAGGGACCCATGGCCAGCTGCTCATTGCATCGACAACAGGCGATCCCATTTTTGCGACGCTGACATCCAGCCGAGGCTCTTTACTGATTACTGCCGGCCCCAATTCGCTCAATATTGAGGTTTCTTCATCTAATTTCACATTTCCTACGTTTTGGTCTGTTCCTATCGGCGGCACAGGGCGTACGGCGCTCACAGCTTATGGCGTCCTCTTAGGGGAAGGGAGCAATAGCGTGCATGTCACAGCTCCTGGAACCAATGGCCAGCTTTTTTTAGGAGCGACAGCGGCGGACCCTGCTTTTCAATCAATCTCTTCGACGGGAGGCACTCTCGTTTTTACGAGAGGAAATAACACTTTAAATATCGATCTGAATGTTTCTAACATTGCGCTTTTCAACCCCTTGCAAGTCATTTATGGCGGTACGGGACGTACGATTTTGACTACTAATGGCGTGCTCCTTGGCGAAGGATCGAACCGTGTTCATGTAACGCCTTTCGGAACGGATGGCCAGGTGCTTTTGGGTTCCTCGACTGGAGACCCTATCTTCAACACGATCGTCTCTTCTTTAGGTGCGCTCGTTTGGTCGGCAGGCCCTAATAGTTTAGGTGTAGATCTGAACATTCCTATTCCTATTCAATGGGGCGGTACGAGCCAAACGACCCTTACGACCTTTGGAGTTCTCATTGGCGAAGGTTCAAATTCTCTTGATGTCACAGCCCCTGGAACCGATGGCCAAGTGCTTCTTGCTGCAACGGGCTCGGATCCTGCTTTTGCAACGATTACTTCGACAGGGGCTACCGTATTGATCACGCCAGGTCCTAACTCGCTGAACCTAGAGGCAGATTTTTATGGCACAACCTATTTTAATCCTTTGCTAGTAGGCAATGGAGGAACAGGACAACAAGTTCTCTCTCCATCTGGCGTTTTACTCGGTGAAGGTTCTAACTCGATCAATGTCACAGCTCAGGGAACAGACGGTCAATTGTTGATCGGCTCGTCCACGGGAGATCCTGCCTTTTCGACAGTGACTTCCTTTTTAGGAACATTGAGTTTTGCTTTTAGCCCCGGCAGTTTAGCGATAGATGTGAATGGTCCTTTAATCCTTCCTTTCGGAGGCACTGCCGAGACTGTGCTGACGAGATTTGGCGTTTTACTCGGCGAAGGTTCAAATGGCGTTCAAGCGACAGCTTCGGGAACTAGCGGCCAGCTTCTGATCGCGTCTTCGACAGGAGATCCTCTTTTTGCCTCGATCACATCTTTAGCGAATACTTTAACGTTTACGTTCGGTCCCCATTCGCTCAATATCGAGGTGAATCTTTCGGAAACCACCTTGTGGAATCCTCTTCCTGTCAACAAGGGAGGTTTGGGGCAAACGGTCTTGACTGTATATGGCGTTTTGCTTGGAGAAGGATCGAGCCAGATCCACGTCGCCGCCGCTGGGACGGATGGTCAGCTCTTTTTGGGTTCGTCGACAGGAGATCCTCAATTTAATACAGTCACATCTTCGTTAGGAGCGTTAGCATTTTCTGCGGGTCACGGCAGTTTAAATGCAGATCTTAGAGTTCCTGTGCTTACGAGGTTCGGCGGATCTGGCGCCACGTTATTCACAACCTATGGCGTCCTCCTCGGCGAAGGGTCGAATGGCGTCCATGTAACGGCTCCAGGAACGAATGGTCAAATGCTCATCGGTTCGACGACAGGCGATCCGAGTTTTTCCTCTTTAACCTCTGTGAACCGTACCATCACGTTTACTTTTGGAGTTAACTCTCTCAATGTGGAAGCGAATGTGTATGGCCATACGTTTTTTAATCCTTTGCAGGTGAGTTTTGGCGGTACGGGAGAAACTCTTTTAACCCTCTACGGTGTCTTGCTAGGGTCTGGATCTAAAGGAGTCAATGTCACGGCCTTTGGTACAGACGGTCAGCTTTTTATCGGTTCCTCTACAGGCTCTCCTCAATTTAATACGTTGACATCTTCTTTATCGACGATTTTGTTGGCTCCTGGCCACAGCAGTTTAAATCTCGATCTCAATGGGGTTTTACCTATCAATTGGGGCGGAACCGCCCGGACTTTGTTGACAGCTTTTGGGGTGCTTTTTGGGGAAGGTTCTAGTAGTGTGAATGCTGCGGCTCCGGGGACAAGTGGGCAAACGCTCATCGCTTCGACAGGCAGCGATCCAAAATGGATGAATATCACCTCAACGGGCGGGACCTTGACGTTTACCTATGGAGTAGGATCGCTGAATATGGAGGCGATTTTTACGCCGAGCACGTTTTTTAATCCTTTGCTTGTCGGCAATGGAGGAACTGGTCTTACGCTTCTTACTCTCTATGGCGTCCTTTTAGGCGAGGGATCGAATAATATTGGTCAGACGGCTGCTGGTACAAATGGCCAGGTGCTGATGGCTGCGACAGGGGCTAATCCAAAATTTTCGACGATATCTTCTAGCAAACAAACGCTAGTTTTTATGCCAGGGCCCAATTTTTTGAATATGGATGTGGTGAGCACTCCGACATCGTTTCAAACGAATAGCGGTACCGCCTCGCCTCTAGGAGGTTTGCTGAATCTATTTAGCAGCTCGCCGCTTTCAACGGCGGGCTCAGCCTCTACACTCACGATCCAGCTGGGCGTAGCTCCTGCGGCCAATGGCGGCACAGGATTGACTCTTCTCACAAGATATGGAGTGCTCATTGGGGAGGGATCTAATGCTCTGCATGTCACAGCGGCGGGGACAAATGGTCAAGCGCTGATCGCGTCTTCGACAGGAGATCCTAAGTTCATCACCATTACATCGGTAGGCCAAACGCTGAGTTTCACGTGGGGGGCTAATTCTTTAAACATTGAAACCTCGACAACTTTCCCTCTCTCTGTGAGCACAGGCAGTACCGGCCGGACCGTTTTTACTACGTTTGGCGTTCTCATTGGCGAGGGGAGCAATAGCATCAACGTGACGGCCGCTGGAACGAATGGCCAGTTACTCGTCGCCTCGACGACAGGGGATCCTGCCTTTGCTACGATCACCTCTTCCGGCGGTACACTGACCTTTGTGCTTGGCGTCAATTCCTTAAGGATTACAGATCTTCCTTTTTCGAGTTTGGGATTTTTTAATCCTTTGCAAGCCAGTTTCGGCGGCACAGGACGAACCCTCCTTACTAGGTTTGGCGTGCTCATCGGCGAAGGGTCGAATGCAGTCGATGTCACAGCGCCTGGAACCCATGGCCAGATGCTCATTGCGTCTACGACCGGTGATCCTCAATTTGCTACCATTACATCTATAGGGGGGACCATTACCTTTACGACAGGTCCCAATGCCCTAGCTATGAATGTGAATTTCGGCACTGCGATATTTAATCCTTTGCAAGTGGGAAGCGGCGGTACAGGGAAAACGGTGTTGACCGTTTTTGGCGTGCTGATCGGCGAGGGGTCCAATAATCTCAATGTCACCGCTCGAGGAACGCATGGTCAAACGTTGATAGCCTCCACAACGGGAGACCCGATATTTGCCACGATCACATCGACAGGAAATACGATTACTTTTAGATTTGGCCCCAACTCTTTAAATATCGATGTGGTCAATTTATTTACTGGCACATATTTTAATCCTTTGCAAGTCGTTAACGGGGGAACGGGGCGAACTCTTCTCACGACCTTTGGTGTGCTGATCGGAAAAGGTTCCAATAATATCAATGTCGCCGCTCGAGGAACTCATGGTCAAACCCTCCTTGCATCTACGACTGGCGATCCCAAATTCGCTAGCATTACATCGACCGGAAACACTCTCACTTTTAGATTTGGCCCCAATTCTTTAAATGTCAATGTGATCAATTTATTTACCGGTACTTACTTTAATCCTCTCAGCGTGAGCAATGGCGGAACGAGGAGAACTCTTCTCACAACGTTTGGCGTTCTCCTTGGAGAAGGCTCGAATGCAGTCAACGTCACGGCGAGAGGGACACATGGCCAAGTGCTGATTGCTTCGACAACCGGAGATCCTAAATTTTCTACGATCACGTCTACGGGAGGTACTCTTACCTTTAGATTCGGCCCGAATTCTTTGAACATCGATGCAACAGCCCTGTTTAATAAAACTTTTTTCAATCCGTTGCAAGTGAATACGGGGGGGGCAGGACGAACCTTGCTGACAACATATGGCGTGCTCCTTGGAGAAGGCTCGAATCAAGTCAATGTCACGGCGAAAGGGACGCACGGCCAAGTGCTGATTGCCTCGACAACCGGAGATCCTAAATTTTCTACGATTACGTCTACGGGAGGCACTCTTACTTTTACATTCGGCCCCAATTCGCTCAATATCACTACAAATATTTATAATCATACGTTTTTTAATCCTTTAAGGGTTGTCACGGGAGGAACTGGCCGCACGGTTCTCACGGCTTTTGGAGTGTTATTGGGAGAGGGGTCCAATCAAATTCGGGTGACAGCCGCGGGGACGAATGGCCAATTGTTGATCGGCTCATCAACGGGCGATCCGAAATTCAATACCATCACATCTTCTTTAGCTACCTTGACCTTTACTATTTCTCCAGGCGGTTCAGGAATCAATATCGATGTGAATGGCGCTCTTCGCGTGGCTTTTGGGGGAACGGGGCAGACCATCCTTACAACCTTTGGCGTGCTGATCGGCGAGGGATCGAGAAATGTGAATGTAACCGCCGCGGGCACGCATGGTCAGTTGCTGATTGCGGCAACAGGCGCAGATCCTCAGTTTTCAACTCTTACGTACACGGGAGTTACGTTAACCTTTCAATTCGGTCCTAATTCTTTAAACATCGATGTGATCAACTTATTTAATGGGACATATTTTAACCCATTGCAAGTCGTCAATGGAGGCACAGGGCGAACGATTTTTACAGCCCGAAGAGTCCTTCTTGGCGAAGGATCTAATGCGCTCAATACTACGCTTGCGGCAACTCACGGTCAAGTGCTGATCGGGTCTACGACCGGCGATCCAACATTTACTACGATCACCTCGACGGGCAATACGCTGACATTTAAATTCGGTCCGAATTCTCTAGATATCGAGACGACGATTTTTGCGAGCACATTTTTTAAACCCTTGCTAGTGGGCAATGGAGGAACAGGCCGAACCTTGCTCACAACCTTTGGCGTTCTTTTGGGTGAAGGATCCAATAATATCAATGTCACAGCTCGAGGAACCCGCGGCCAAGTGCTGATCGCGTCTACGACTGGCGATCCTAAATTTTCCACCATCACTTCGACCGGCGGTACGTTGACTTTTGTGTTTGGCCCTAACGCCTTGAATGTCGATTGGACGCTCACGAACTATTCGTTCTTCAAGCCTTTGCAAGTCAGTTATGGAGGCACGGGACGGACGATTTTGACGACCTTTGGCGTGCTGATCGGCGAAGGATCGAGCAATATCAATGTTACAGCCGCGGGGACAAATGGCCAAGTGCTGATTGCTTCAACGACCGGCGATCCGAAGTTTGTCAACCTCACCTCTGTCGGGGGCACATTTACCTTCACATTTGGCGCCAATACGTTGAATATTGAAAGAGTTGAACTTGAGCTATACTCGGTAGATGAGGGGGGAACTAACCGCACTGTTTTGACAACCTTTGGCGTGCTGCTGGGCGAAGGATCAAACAGTGTCAACGTAACGGCGCCAGGAACGAACGGTCAACTTCTGATTGCCTCCACGACGGGAGATCCTGTATTTAAAACGATCACATCGACTGGAAATACGATTACCTTTTCTTTTGGCCCTAATTCTATCATTCTTAGTTCCAATGTTTTTACCAGCACGTTTTTTAATCCTTTGCTTGTCGGCAATGGAGGTACAGGACTAACCCTTTTGACAACGTTTGGTGTGCTGATTGGCGAAGGATCGAATAATCTTCATGTGACAGCAGCCGGAACAAACGGCCAAGTGTTGCTGGCAGGAACGGGCGTCGATCCCAGATGGGGAACAATCACTTCTTCTGGAGGAACTTTAACCTTTGCTTTTGGAGCGCGCTCATTAAATATTGATGCGGTTCGAACCACGCTTCTTCCTATTCTCCGTGGAGGGACCAACCGTACCCTGCTGACAGCTTATGGCGTGCTCTTAGGAGAAGGCTCGAATGCAATCAATGTGACGGCGCCAGGAACTGATGGGCAGGTACTTATTGGCTCTTCAACCGGCGATCCGAAATTTAGCACGATCACCTCCTCTCAAGCGACTTTATCCTTCACCTATGGCCATCATAGCCTAAATGTTGATCTCAATGGAATTCTGAACATCCAATGGGGCGGCACGAATCGGACGGTTCTGACTACATACGGTGTTTTGCTAGGAGAAGGATCGAATAGTATTCAAGTAACAGCTCCCGGAACTAGCGGCCAACTATTGATTGCAGCCACAGGCGCTAATCCTGCCTTTGCGACGATCACCACTTCACTTTCTGCTCAAGGCAACGGGCTGAGTTTTACCTTTGGCCCAAACTCCTTGAATATGGATGTTTTCATTTCAGCTGCTAAAGTTAATGCTGGCGGCACAGGTAGGACTTTATTAACCACTTATGGTGTTTTAATAGGCGAAGGATCTAATCCTATCAACGCCACTGCGGCTGGGACAAACGGCCAGCTGCTCATCGGGGGCACAGCCGGCGATCCTGTTTTTGCCACTGTTACCTCGACAGGAAGTTCGATAGCCTTTACGCCTGGCGCCAATTCTCTGGATATTGCTGTGAATTTTTCAGGCGCTGCATTTTTTAACCCATTGATTATCAGTAATGGAGGGACAGGGGGTACTCTTCTGACGAGCTATGGCGTGCTGCTGGGAGAAGGGTCGAATCCTATCAACGTCACTGCAGCGGGCACAAACGGCCAATTGCTTTTGAGTGCAACGGGAGCCGATTCAAAGTTTGCGACGCTGACTTCGACAGGAGGCTCGTTTGTTTTTGCTTTTGGCCCGAATGGATTAAATATTGATACTTTCACTGGAGCCGCTAGTTATACGATCCTTAATATAAGCGCCGGAACGACAGCAATTACAGCTAACTATGCATATTATTCGATTGATTCGAGCGGTGGTACCGTGACCTTGAATTTCCCTAATCCTCTTTCTTCGAGTAAATTTTGGACGATCAAAGATCGTACGGGTTATTCTTCTGTGTATCCTATTATTCTGACAACCGTTTTAGGAACGGTGACATTTGATGGAGAAACGGCTTTTAATTTAAATGTTCCTTTCGGTTCTTTGAATGTTTCTTATGATACTCTTACTTCGCGCTATGAGTTGTTCTAATTTTTTTATTGTTACGTCAAAATTTATACAACAACGCTAGGTGCAGTGGTTTTTTTATTTATATATAATGTTAATTGGTTTTTTTGATATTTCTTCTATTGTAGTTTTTTATAAAAAAATCTAAATTTTATTATTCTGACATTTTTGGTGACGTTTTTTATGTTAAATAATTCGTGGAATTATCGTTCTATTTTGAATCAAAATGGTCAAGTTTTAGTTGGTTCTTCTACCGGAAACCCTTTGGCTGCTTTTTTAACTTCTTCAAGTGGAACTCTTTCTTATTTATTTGGTCCAGGTTTTATTAATATCGATATAAATGGACCAATCTCTGTAGGTTTTGGCGGCACTGGTCGCACGATACTCACAACCTATGGCGTGCTCCTTGGAGAGGGCTCAAATAACGTCAATGTGACGGCAGCTGGCACTGACGGCCAAATTTTGATTGGCTCCTCCACCGGCGATCCGAATTTTAATACAATGACTTCCGTTTTAGGCACTCTGACTTTTAGTGCGGGCCATGGCAGTCTGAATATAGATCTAAACGCCCCAGTGACTGTTGGATTTGGCGGCACCGGTCTCACGATACTCACGACCTATGGCGTGCTCCTTGGAGAGGGATCAAATAACGTCAATGTAACAGCAGCTGGAACAGACGGTCAGTTGTTGATTGCTTCGACAACCGGCGATCCCAGATTTGCAACCGTTACATCCTCTGGTAATACGGTAGCGTTTACCTTTGGGCCAAACTCTCTCAATATCGAAATGAATGCTCCTGGTTTTACCTTTGTCAACCCATGGCCAGTTATTAACGGCGGCACAGGCCGCACAGCGCTTACAGCTTTTGGAGTCCTTCTTGGAGAAGGATCAAATAACGTCAATGTGACGGCAGCTGGAACTGACGGCCAAATTTTGATTGGCTCCTCCACCGGCGATCCGAATTTTAATACAATGACTTCCGTTTTAGGTACTCTGACTTTTAGTGCGGGCCACGGCAGTCTGAATATAGATCTAAACGCCCCAGTGACTGTTGGATTTGGCGGCACCGGTCTCACGATACTCACGACCTATGGCGTACTCCTCGGCGAAGGATCGAATAACATCAATGTAACAGAAGCTGGAACAGACGGTCAGTTGTTCATTGCTTCGACAACCGGCGATCCCAGATTTGCAACCGTTACATCCTCTGGTAATACGGTAGCGTTTACCTTTGGGCCAAACTCTCTCAATATCGAAATGAATGCTCCTGGTTTTACCTTTGTCAACCCATGGCCAGTTATTAACGGTGGCACAGGCCGCACCGCGCTTACAGCTTTTGGAGTCCTTCTTGGAGAGGGCTCAAATAACGTCAATGTGACGGCAGCTGGAACTGATGGCCAAGTCTTGATTGGCTCCTCTACCGGCGATCCTGCTTTTTCGACTATTACATCGAGTGGAGGAACGATTACCTTTGCATTCGGTCCTAACTCGGTGAATCTTGAAGTGACAAACCCTTCTGGAATGAGTTGGTCTACGATTTCAACTAGCACTACTTTACAAGGCGGTAATGGATATATTTGCGTAGGAGGTGGGGCTTTAACTTTTGCTCTTCCCCCAGCACCTGTTATTGGAACAGGTGTGACTTTAGCTTTATCAGGCGCTTCAAGCTGGTCGATTGTTCTATCTGGAACGCAAGTGATTCGATTTGGTTATTTAACGACAACCACAGGGACCGGTGGCATCTTGCAAAGCTCTCTTCAAGGAGATGTAGTTTTTCTTGTCTGTACCGATTCTGTATTATCACAATGGATGGTTATATATAATATTGGAACTTTAAAGTTTTATTGAATAAGTTTTACGTCGATAACATTCAATCTTTCCTTTGTAATAATTCAATTTTCAACTATTTTATCGTGTCCATATAATCTCAGAATGGTAAACGAAATAAAATATTTCAAAAATTAAACCTTCAAAAATGTGTAGCTCCTTTCAGTTAAATTACTATATATCCTAGATTTCTTGGGAGTTGCTCTTAGTCGTTTTTTGTTAATATCTTTTGTTATTGTGTTCATTTCTGTTTATTTAAATCTTTAGCCTTTATTTCTGTTTTGATATTTATGGTTTTTGGTGGTTTTTTTTATTTTTAAGGTTTTGTTTTTACTTTTGTTTCTGTGGTGTTGGTTTGATTTACGTTCTCTTGTTTAGTTGTATTTTTTTTAAGTTTTAGATAAACCTCACATTTTACTTGGTAGTACATTTTATGCTAAATAATACGTGGAATTATCGTTCTGTTTTAAATCAAAGTGGATTACTTTTGATTGGTTCGTCTTCTTCTAATCCTCAAGCTGGATTTTTAACTTCATCAAACGGGACGCTTTCCTATTTATTTGGATCAGGTTCGATCAATATTGATTTGAACATTCCTGTGACTGTGGGATTTGGAGGAACAGGCCGAACGATATTGACTGTATATGGAGTAGTTCTTGGCGAGGGCTCGAACTCCGTCAACGTAACAGCTCCAGGAACAAACGGTCAGTTGTTAGTTGCTTCGACAACTGGCGATCCAAAATTTTCAACCGTTACATCCTCTGGCAACACGGTAACGTTTACCTTTGGACCAAACTCTCTCAATATTGAAGTAAGCGCCCCTGGCTTTACTTTCGCCAACCCATGGCCTGTTATCAATGGTGGCACAGGTCGCACAGCACTTACAGCTTTTGGTGTTTTGCTAGGCGAAGGATCGAATAACGTCAATGTGACGGCAGCTGGAACTGACGGCCAAGTTTTGATTGGCTCTTCTACCGGAGATCCGAAATTTAATACGGTGACCTCTGCTTTAGGCACATTAACCTTTAGCGTAGGCCACGGAACGTTAAGCGTAGATCTGAATGTTCCTGTCACTGTTGGATTTGGAGGCACAGGCCGCACGATTCTTACGACCTATGGCGTTCTTTTGGGCGAAGGGTCGAATAACATCAACGTAACGGATCCTGGAACAAATGGTCAGTTGTTAATTGCTTCGACGACTGGCGATCCAAAATTTGTAACCGTTACATCTTCTGGCAACACGGTAACATTTACCTTTGGACCAAACTCCCTCAATATCGAAGTGAGCGCCCCTGGCTTTACCTTTGCCAACCCATGGCCAGTCAGCAATGGCGGCACAGGCCGCACAGCACTTACAGCTTTTGGCGTTTTGCTTGGCGAGGGATCGAATAACGTCAATGTGACGGCAGCGGGAACTGATGGCCAAGTTTTGATTGGCTCTTCTACCGGCGATCCGAAATTTAATACGGTGACCTCTGCTTTAGGCACACTAACCTTTAGCGTAGGTCATGGCAGTTTAAACATAGATCTGAACATTCCCGTCACTGTTGGATTTGGAGGTACAGGCCGCACAATTCTTACGACCTATGGCGTTCTTCTGGGCGAGGGATCGAACAACATCAATGTGACAGCTCCAGGAACGAATGGCCAAGTCTTAATCGCCTCGACGACCGGCGATCCGAAATTTACGACCATCACATCTTCTAGTAACACGGTAACATTTACCTTTGGACCAAACTCCCTCAATATCGAAGTAAGCGCTCCTGGCTTTACCTTTGCTAACCCATGGCCAGTCAGCAATGGCGGCACCGGGCGCACAGCGCTTACAGCTTTTGGCGTTTTGCTAGGCGAAGGATCGAATAACGTCAATGTGACGGCAGCGGGAACTGACGGCCAAGTTCTGATTGGCTCTTCTACCGGCGATCCGAAATTTAATACGGTGACCTCTGCTTTGGGTACATTAACCTTTAGCGTAGGTCATGGCAGTTTAAACGTAGATCTGAATGTTCCTGTCACTGTTGGATTTGGAGGTACAGGCCGCACGATTCTTACGACCTACGGGGTACTTCTTGGCGAGGGATCGAACAACATCAACGTCACAGCTCCTGGAACGAATGGCCAAGTCTTGATCGCCTCGACGACCGGTGATCCCAAATTTACGACCATCACATCCTCTGGTAACACGGTAACATTTACCTTTGGACCAAACTCCCTCAATATCGAAGTGAGCGCCCCTGGCTTTACCTTTGCCAACCCATGGCCGGTCATCAATGGTGGCACAGGTCGTACAGCGCTTACAGCCTTTGGCGTTTTGCTAGGCGAAGGATCGAATAACGTCAATGTGACGGCTCCTGGAACAAACGGTCAGTTGTTAATTGCTTCGACGACCGGCGACCCGAAATTTGTAACCGTTACATCTTCTAGTAACACGGTAACATTTACCTTTGGCCCCAACTCTCTCAATATCGAAGTAAGCGCCCCTGGCTTTACCTTTGCTAACCCATGGCCAGTCAGCAATGGCGGCACCGGGCGCACAGCGCTTACAGCTTTTGGCGTTTTGCTAGGCGAAGGATCGAATAACGTCAACGTAACGGCAGCTGGAACTGATGGCCAAGTGCTGATCGGCTCTTCGACCGGCGATCCGAAATTTAATACGATCACCTCTTCATTGGGTTCTTTAACGTTTGCATTTGGCCACGGAAGTTTGAATATCGATTTGAATGCTCCTGTTTCTATTGCCAATGGCGGTACGAATGCGACAACATTTGGATCCACGATCAGTAGTGTTATCTATTTTAATGGAACCTCTTTGGTACCGTTAAGTCCAGGAAGCTCAGGTCAGGTGCTACAATCTCAAGGAACGGGTGTAGCTCCTGTTTTTGGCGCTGCTACGCCCCTTTTACCGATTACCTTTGTCACGAGTGGAACTTCTTATGCTGTATCATCTACAGATTATTTTCTTTCTGTTAGTTCTGATATCGCTCGAACGATTACTCTGGCCGCCACGACGACGACAGGTCGTGTTGTTGTTGTAAAAGATCGGACGGGGAATGCTCAAAGTAATAATATTACTGTTCAAGCTACAAGTGGAACTGTAACTATTGATGGTGGTCCGACGTATAAAATTAATGTAAATTATGCGTCAATTCAGCTTTTATTTGACGGGACGGTATATCAAATATTCTAGGAGTGCTTTATGGCCTATGGTGGACAACCTCAAACATTGAATACAGCTGCTTTCGGCGAAGTATTGATTGCGGAGCCGACTGGAGAAATTCAATTAGAATTTCCTGTGAATTTAAGTCCTGAGCTAGTGAATGTAACGGTAGCCAGTTCTGGAACTGTGATCTCTTCTCCTCCTTTTGCTGTGCTCTCTACGGGGATATCTGCCACTGGATCAGCTGCTTTTCTATCTCAAGATCGGCTTCATTACCGAAATGGCGAAGGAAGCATGGTTCTATTTACCGCGGTCTTTAATGCGGGAGTCGATGGTAGTCAGCAATATGTAGGATTTGGCGATGCATTCAACGGTTTTTTCTTTGGATGGAATGGAAGTACCTTTGGGATTTTATTTCGCTCCTCTGTTTATGGCGCGAACGTTTCAAGCATCACAACGGTAGATACTTGGATTTATCAAACGTCATGGAATGGGGATCCATTTAATGGAACAGGCAGCTCGGGGGTGACGTTAGATCCGACAAAGGGAAATGTTTATAAAATTCAAATACAATGGTTAGGGTTTGGGGTTCTTAATTTTTTTATAGAAAATCCGAATACAGGAACGTTGCTTCAGGTGCACCAGATCAAGTATCCGAATACGTTTACGAATACTTCAGTTTTGAATCCCAATTTGCCTATTGGGGCTACGATTAAAAATACGACCAATACTACTAATTTAACGATGAAAGTGCCTTGTATGGCCGCTTTTACTGAAGGGCTGATTTATGCGAATAATATTCGCTATTCAGCCGCCGGAACAAATAATGGTTTTGTATCTGATAATCTGGTTTTAAGTATCCAAAATATTTATACATTCAATGGAGTTGCCAACCAAAAAGCTGTTTTACCTGATTTTGTCTCGCTCTGGAGCAATAACAATACCAATCCTGTTATGTACCGATTTTCATTGAATCCGGTGTTATCAACTTCTTCTTATCTTTTGGTCAGTGCGGGAACAAGTGTCGTCCAATACTATAGTCCAGGTAATACTCGTGTGACGCTTTCCCGTCAAAGCAACACAAGATCGATTGTTTATATGACCCAGGGAATTACAGGACAGGTAAATCTTTCTTTAGAATCTTTTGGCATTGTTTTAAATCCAGGTGATGTTTTGGCGATTTCCGTTACGAGCATTACAGCGGTAACGAGCGTTTTTAGTAGTTTAAGTTGGACAGAAGAATTTTAACCGTATGCAATAAGAGGTTTAGATGAGCATTCAGCCGCAAACGTTAAATCAAAGTGCCTTTGGCGAGGTGATGTGCGCCGAAGTGTCGGGCGTTATTCAGCTGCAGTTTCCTTATAATTTAAATCCAGAGTTAGTCTTGCCATCGGTTACAGGATCGGGGACTGTTACCTCTTCTCCTCCCTTTGCACTGATTTCGGTACCTGCGTCCGCTAGCTCGTCAGGATCTTTTCAGAGCCTTAATAAATTGCATTATAGGCCAGGACAAGGGGCTGTTGTGTTATTTACCTCTGTGTTTAATAGCGGGATTGCCAACAGCAAGCAATATGTGGGAGCGGGAAATAGCTTAAATGGCTTTTTCTTTGGATGGAATGGGAGTACTTTCGGGATTTTGTATAGGAATAATGCTGTCGATACTTGGATTTATCAAGCTTCTTGGAATCAAGATCCTTTTAATGGGACAGGAGAGTCAGGAGTGACGTTAGATCCTACCAAGGGCAATGTCTATAAAATTCAATTTCAATGGCTCGGCTTTGGGGCAATTAATTTCTTTATCGAGAATGGCAATACAGGCCAGTTTACTTTAGTACATCAGATTCAATATACAAATGCAAATGTAAACACTTCTCTAACGAATCCAACTTTACCCTTATTGGCTTGGGCCGAAAGCACCGGCGCCGCTTCGTTGGTGCAGCTTAAAGTGCCGAGTATGGCAGCCATGATCGAAGGAGTTGTTTTTAACGACAATAGCCGGTACGCAGTGGTAGGGGCTCGATCAATTCAGGCGAACGTAACAACGCTTGTCTTAACCATTTTAAATAACTTAACGTACAACGGTAATCCGAATTCTAAAGTAGTGCAGCCTAATTTTATTTCCATGGCTAACACTGGAACGAACAATGTCATATATACCTATATGTTAAACCCTTCGGTTTCTGCGACTTTTTTTCCAGTGAATACGAGCACAGGGTCGAGTATTACCTCTTTTGCAGTTGGGAGTTCCGTTTCAACTGTAGGAAGAACGATTTTAACTCAGTATATAGGAGCTAATTCTTATGACAATGTGTTTATCGATTTTATTAATTTAAATCTTAATCCCGGAGACACTTTAGGTGTGACGGCGCTAAGCTCTACGACAGCGACGGTGAGCGTGAGCTTTAGTTGGGTGGAACAATTTTGAGGTTTTTGTGGCTTATCTTGGTCAGAGACAAAATCTAAATACGAGTGCATTTGGAGAGTTTTTGGTCGCTCAGCCCAACGGCGAGACCCAATTGCAGTTTCCGTATAACTTGAATCCTGAGCTTGTTTCTGTGACAACCGCTAGCTCAGGCACTGTCATTTCTTCTCCTCCTTTCGCTGTTGTATCTACCGGGCTCTCTCCTACAGGATCTGCTTTTTTTCAAAGTAACAGTTCGTCTCATTATCGAACGGGAGAAGGGGTTTCTGTTGTTTTTACCTCTATCTTCACCAGCGGTACAGCGGGAAGTGTTCAATATGTTGGGCTTGGTGATAGTCAAAATGGTTTTTTTTTCGGGTATAACGGGGATGTTTTTGGAATTTTATACCGTCAAGCAACTTATGGAGTCACGGTAACGCAAGTTAATGTAAGCGATACGTGGATCCCTCAAGTGTCTTGGAATCAAGATCCATTTAATGGAACTGGCGTATCTGGCGTGGTTCTAGATCCTACCAAGGGAAATGTTTATAAAATCCAAATGCAATGGCTAGGCTTTGGAGATATTAATTTTTTTATAGAAAATCCAAATAATGGGCGGTTGACTTTTGTTCATAAAATTTTGTATCCAAATTTAAATACAAATACCTCTGTATTGAATTCCTCTTTACCCTTGCGGGCTGCAGCGAGCAACTCGACGAACACCAAGAATATGGTCGTTAAAGTTCCTTCGATGGCTATGTTTATTGAGGGACCGATTTATCAAAATGATATTATTTATTCTATTTCTAATAGTGGTAATGGAGATGTGTCAAATATTGTCAGTTTGCTGGCAATAAGAAATGTAACGACATTTAATAATATAGTGAACGCTAAGGTTGTTGTGTTATCGGCGATCTCTATGAGTGTGGTTGGAGGAAACTCTACTAGAGCTATTCAATTTTATCTTATTTTAAATCCAACGAATGCATTTACTTACGTTAGCGTGAATGCCAACCAAAGTTGCGTCCAATATGATAATACAAGTACAGCGACAATTGTCGGAGGCAGGACTCTTTTTGTATTTTATATAGAAGGACAAGGAGAACAGAATATAGATTTAACTTCATATGATATATATTTAAATCCAGGAGATGTCTTAAGCGTAGCCAGGATAGGAATTAATGCTGGAGCTCGAACTGCTAATACTAATCTTACATGGGTTGAGAGATTTTAATTAAAAATAGGAGTGTTCTATGCGCAAAAGAAGAGTGATTGTGATCGACGAGAAAATGGAAAGAGCGTTAACGACTCTTTGCGACGTGGCAATGAAGTTTGCCGGCATGCATATGGCGACGATTGTCGCGGATATTGCGAATGCGATCAACGATGAAGATCAGTTTTTAGAGGATGATCTGGAAGATGAGGATTGGTAATGAATAAAATCATCATAAAATCTATTTTTTTATTTTTTGTTTTTTCAATTTTTTCTCTGCAAGGGTGTACCCTTTTTTGTTTGTTTCGGCCAGAAAATAAATTCGAAGAAATTTTAGAACAGTTTGTCGAGGAAGAAATGGGAGCCTTGTCCGAGGAGAACGTCAAAAAAACAGCTCCTTCAGGCTCTTAACAAAAGGACTGATCTATTGGTAAGATCAGTCCCTTTTACGGGGCAAAAAAGTTCTTTTGTGTATCAGAAGTCGTTCTGTCCCTGCCGTGGACGAGTCCGCATCGCAAGTTATAAATTTGGATTCCGGGGATAAAGTTGATCTCTTCGTCTATATTCCTGAATAAACCAAACTCTTTAAAATAATTTAATATTTTTGTTATCGCTTGATTTTTATAAATAACAGAATGTAATTGCCATCTTCCGCCAATTTTAAAAAACTCATTTCCAAGCGGCGAGTGTTGCATAAGGTGGGTAAAAACTGCTCGATCAGGGCGTAAATGGATTGAGGTGTGTCCGTAAGGTTTAAAGTGCATGTCGTCATCTGTATGCAGCATATCCCAATGGGCCAATTGATCGAGTTGTTCGATATAGTTACTTAAAAGATGCGGATCTCGCGCAAGAGTGAAATCGTCTTCCAATATCCAAATTGTTTCATGTCCTTTATCTAAAGCATCTTGAAGACAAGAAAGATGACTTAACGTACATCCAATGGCTCCCGCACTGACACTTCGATGGACACAGGTTTTTCCATAAGAAGAAGCGTTTAAAGGTTCCCCTTGGTCTAGTTGGTCGGAAGCTAAACGAAAAAACACCTGTCTATCAAAAGTAAAATCCATGGGATGGTCGAATTTCATTCCGATATCATTGAATGCTTCTTGCGTTAAAGACCATCCATAGATGGCTGGTAGTCTTTGAACGGTTATGTCAAAAGATTGTAACTGTTCTATGCACCTTTTTAGCTTTTCAGGACGTTGATCTAAATTGATTAGATAAATCGCGTCAATTCCAGGAATGGACTGATGATTTTTAGAGTCTTTTATTTTTACTAGATGTTTTTCAATATTTGCCATGATTCGTATTCATTGATTTTTTTGCATTTATTTGGCATTTATAACAAACAGAACTTTTTTATAATAAAGGCTTATTGTGAAAATATTTTTAGATTCTGCAAATTTAAATGAATTAGAAAATTGTCTAAAACGAGGAATCGTCCGAGGGATTACTACGAATCCATCGATTATTAGCAAAGAGCCGAAAACGAATTTCGTCAAGCACATCCAAAAAATGGCAGATCTTTGCAAAAACTATAATCAGATTTTGCCCCTTAGCGTAGAGATTTTCACACCAAATGCCTCTGAGATGTACGCTCAGGCTTCCGAGCTGCTTCAAACAATCGATTACAAAAACATCAATATCAAAATTCCTATCGGCTGGGGGGAATTAGAAGTGATTTATCGTCTGAGCCGTGAAGGTATTCCAGTGAATTGCACATGTCTTTTCAATGAAGCGCAGTGTATGCTAGCTGCCAATGCAGGAGCGAAGTATGTCTCAATCTTTATGGGACGTCTAAAAGACATTGGAGCCGATCCTCTCCCGATTATCTCTAATGTCCGCGAGCTTTTAGAAAAAACAAATTCTCAAGCTGAAATCATCGTTGGTAGCATTCGTCATGCTAGGGATATTTCCGATGCACAGCAAGCAGGAGCTCATATCGTGACGGCCAACATGAAGTTTTTTGAAACCATGGCTATTCATCCCCAAACAACTAAATCCGTGGATGGCTTTTTAGAAGATTTCAAACAGTGGCTCTCGCCCATTAAGGTCTGAATGGAGAAAGGATCCGCACATTGTTCCTTTCTTCATTCTTAAGGGGTGTTGACTCATCAGTTCCTAATTTCTGGACTTGTTTCATTTCTTTTTTTCGGTATGTTTTTTATTTATTGCTTGCTTTGTTTTCACCTCTTTTACGGATAGATCAGCTCCTGGATCCATTTCAATACCAAAGAGAGCTGAAAGGTCGTTTTCAGCAAGAGCGTCTGGAGATTCCGGCGCGATGAGGGAGCTTCCTTTTCCTGCAGAGGCAATCAACTCCAGTTGGTCCACGTTTCTTAAGGTAAAGAGCCATTCAGGTTTGGTATCTAAAGAGGCTCCAATACCGTATAAAACAGCAGCGATATGCTTGCACATGCCAGCGTAATCCGGACAAGAACAGCTCATTTTGATTTCTTTAGGTTTTGGAAAAAGGCCAGATTCTTTTTCAGTGAGCAGAGTCATGACCCCTTTGGAAAATTTTCCTTGCAATAGCTCAATGAGCGAATCAATTTTTCCTGAACAGGCTTGAACCAAACTTTGCCATTTATTTTCTATCATGGTTTGAATATCAATGCTGATTTCGTAAAGATCTGATCCCATGACTTTTGCTTTGATTTGTCCCTTGGTGATCTGTAAGTCGATTACAGACCCATTGCGAACATAGGTACGGCCCCTGGGGAGCCGATTTTCAAAATCGCTAAAACTCTCTAGATGATCGCACCAAGCCTTCCCCCAAAATGTCTGGGCGATTTTTTTTCCTTCGATGACAATAGGGTTTAGTTTTTGTCCTTTTTTGGCCAATTTTTCAACTAGCTTTTTCGCTTTTGCTTTTCTTTCTGCAACAGGCACATAAGGCGCCCATCCACCGTATCTCATAGTTATTCCTTTATGTAATGACTCGCTGAATGTCTAGCGAAACGAGTTGTAATAATTGTTCGTTATTCATTTCTGTGAGGGAAATTTCCCCCTCCCCCTCCAGCAATTCTTGCGAAAGAGCTTTTTTCGAAGAGATCATGGCATCAATTTTTTCTTCAATAGTTCCCAAGCACATAAATTTATGGACAAGGACAGGATTTTTTTGTCCAATTCTGTACGCACGGTCTGTGGCTTGATTTTCTACGGCAGGATTCCACCAGCGATCGAAATGGATGACGTGGGAGGCTCTTGTCAAGGTAAGTCCTGTGCCCCCGGCTTTAAGAGACAAAACAAAAAAAGGAGCGCCGCGAGGTTCTTGGAACTTCGTGACTAGTTCACTTCGTTGGGCAATGGGCGTGTCTCCATGAAGCATCAATCCTTCTTGGCCAAAAATTTGATGTAAAAAGTGAGACAGATGGGGGATGATTTCTCGAAATTGTGTAAAAATTAAGACTTTTTCCTGTTTTTCCGAAATTTCCTCGCAAATTTCACGCAGACGCATCCATTTGCCGCTTGATTTTTCAGCGTATTCCCCATACCCGAGGCATTGTGCTGGATGATTACAAATTTGCTTGAGTTTCATAAGCGATGAGAGAATAAGGCCTCGTCGATGAATCCCTTCTGTTTTTTCTAATTGCTCGGCCAGCTCTTTGATTGTCTCGCTGTACAAGCGAATTTGTTCTTTGCTGAGCGTACAATGCGCGTGCATTTCTGTTTTATCGGGAAGATCTGTGATGATTTTCTTATCGCTTTTGAGTCTTCGTAAAATATAGGGCTGGGTTAAAGAGCGCAAAACTTCAATATGATTAGGCCTTTTCGTAAAACTTGCAAAAATTTTGCTGGACCCCAAAAGACCTGGAGAGGTGAAATCAAAAAGAGACCATAAATCGCCAAGCCGATTTTCAACAGGCGTTCCAGTTAAGGCAAACCGCACTTCCGAGTGAATCGTTTTAACAGCTCTCGTTTGTTTAGCTCCTGGATTTTTAATCGCTTGGGCCTCATCCAAAATGAGTACATCCCACTGCGTTGTTTGCAGCCAATCCAAGCGCGCTACAAACGAGTAGGTCGTCAAGACAAGATCTACGTCCTTGAGGCCGCCTTGCGCGCAGTCATTGAAGGAAGGATGGGCTACATAAATACGAAGAGAGGGGGCGAATTTGGCAGATTCAGAAAGCCAATTGCCTAAAAGAGAAGCGGGGACAATCAATAAGTGAGGTTTTTTAGAAACGGCTCGATGTCGAATTAAGAGAAGAAAGGACAACACTTGGATCGTTTTTCCTAAACCCATGTCATCTGCCAAACAGCCGCCCAATTTTAATTGATAAAGCAGCCAAAGCCATTGAACTCCTTTGTTCTGGTAGGATCTTAATTTGGCCTTAAGATGTGTCTCTAAAATAGGATCGACTTCTTCCCTCGGTTGTTTAAGTTGATCCAAAACGCTTTTAAGCCACTGGCCTGCTTTAACAGAAGACCATTCTGCCGAAACATCTGTTTCAACTTCTTCTGTCATTTTTGCGCCGCCGCTAGCTAATAGGCGAAGCCCCTCTGCCATGGAAATCCCGTGCCGAGCTCCTTTTTTAAGATGTTCCCATTTTGATAAGACAGCATTTAATTGATCTCGGTCAATTTCGACCCATTGTCCTTTGATCTTGATAAAATTCCCAGAAGTAGCCTGGATCTCTTGCCACTCGGCCATGGTAAGCTTTTCCCCATTTCCAAGAGCCAAACTGACATGAAAATCCATGAGAGCATTGAGTCCTAGTTGAGAAGTAGGTTGATCCCCTAAATGAACATGAACTTTAAGTCTTGGGCGTGAGGACGAGCTCCACCAATTGGGAACTCGAACTACGATTCCGCTAGCTTCCATAGTCGGGATCTCTTGCAAAAAGCGATGCGCTTCATGAACACTCCAAGGCAGCGCCTGAAAAACAGCTCCAGAATCAACAAGTTCTTTAATAAAGGGACAGGTCTCAGCGGCCCTTTGTACGGGTTTTAGTAGAGCCAGCAAAGCTTCTCTATGACTTTCTCCTGCGTAATCGAGCAAAGCCCGTTTTAAAGGCAAATGCTGCGCAGCAGATTGGAGAGACAATTGCGTAGTGTATGTTGCAAGAAAAGCAAAAGGGCGAGCTTCATCCCGTTTGTTTTCTGCCAAATGAAAACATACTCTTCCAACCAAATTCCATTGGGGATCATATTGTTGTAAATATTGCTGTAAAGAACCTGGAAAAGCTTTTAGTTCATCTCTAAAAGCCTGTTCTAAACGAACCCACAAATTGAAAAAGACTTCAGGAGTTAAATAATCGGCCCCCTTCATAAAAGGCGCTCTTTGAATCATCTCCAGGAGGGCTTCTTCCGAAGGGGGGGCTAGGGAAGGTAGATCTTCTAATGGACCTAATTTACAAGCTTGAATGACAAGCCCTCTAGCAAAATCTCGCCAAAATTGCACGTGAGTTGGCAAAGTGCCCATAGCCAACATACCCAGATGTAAAATAGCAAGAGGTTCAGGCTTATCGATAAAAGACTGAACAGTTTTAAAAGGAAGAAGGTGTTCTTCAGAGGAAAAGCTGAAATAAAGCCTCCCATCAGGAGAAAGGCATAAATCAACAAAGCTATCTATCATGAAACCAACATATTTTCTTAAAAAGGTAGTTATCATAACAAGATTAGATTTTAAAGAAAATAACATTTGAACAACTGGTTTGCTGCATTGGCAGCTGACCTCATCTACCGATCGTGAATCAAAAAGAGATAAGGTAGAAAAATACTCATTGCCTGCAAGGAAGTCCTCGATATAATATACGGACAGCGATTCCCGCTAAGACATTTTCTCGAGAGAAAAGTCCAGATGGAATTAGCGAACTTTTTTTCGAATCATCATTATCTAGCAATGACTTAGGATCGTTTTCAGCGGGAATCGCTGATATACGGAAATAATGGTTTTTAATGTGGGGTAAAAATGGGAACTTTTCACTATGTAAATGGAGCCTTTGTCCCGGAAGAGAAGGCCTATGTAAGCGCTCTTGATTTAAGCGTACTGAGAGGCTATGGCGTCTTTGACTATGTGCAAGTTTATCAAGGTAGAGCCTTTCACTTGCAGGATCATTTAGAGCGTTTAAAATGGTCTGCTGAACAAGTCGAACTCTCTTTACCTATGGGTCTTGCAGAATTGGATCAATTAGTTCAACAGCTGCTCGCCAAAAATCCATCCATCGATGCCGGTGTCCGCTTGATTGTCACAGGAGGTCCTAGTGGTCAAGATCAACTCCTTCCTGATGCTGGATCTCATCTAATTTTATTGTTTCATCCTTATACTCCCCCTCCTGAAAAATATTACACTCATGGAATGAAAGCTGTCACGACCAACCTTCTGAGAATTATTCCTTCCGTTAAAACAACGAATTATATGCCCGCTATTTTTGCGATGAATAAAGCAAAACAGCGTGGATTCGATGACGCGATTTATCTAAGTGACCGACAAGAGCTTTTAGAAGGAACCATTTCTAATGTTTTTTTCTTTAAAGACGGAAAAATCATCACTTCTGATTCCAATAGCATAGTCAAAGGAGTGACTCGGTCGATTCTCCTTCGGCTCGCCGAGCCCCATTTCCCTATAGAATATCGTTCTTTGCCGCTTTCGGAAGTCTCTTCTTGCCAAGAGGCCTTTTTATGCTCAAGTCGCAAAGAAGTGGCGCCCTTGGTGCAAATCGATGACATTGTGATCGGGACAGGTAAACCGGGGCCCTCTTCGGCTAAGCTGCGCTCCTTATTTCAAGACTATGTAGCAAACTACTTTGCCAAAACCCTTCAGCCGGTTTGTTAAAAAAAGTAAATCATTTTTTGCCCTAACCCTCTCTTTTTTAGAGCTTTATCTAACCTTCTGCACATTTTGAGTGATTTTACTCAGTATATTGAGTAAAATCACTCATAACAGTGAGTGAGTAGATTGATGAAAAAAAGACCCGTCTTTCGCGAGATCGTTGAACGTTTACAACAACCTCGAAAATTTATTCAGGTTCTTTTAGGGCCTAGGCAGGTGGGCAAAACAACATTAGCCCTTCAAGCGGCAGAAGAAATCCATCAACCAAGCCATTATGCCTCAGCGGATTTAGCCTCACTGCAAGATTTATCCTGGCTGGTTCAGCAATGGGAAATAGCAAGACTCAAAGTCGACTCCACCCATGGAGCGTTATTTGTCATCGATGAGATACAAAAAATCCCTAATTGGTCTGAAGTGGTGAAAGCTTTATGGGATGAAGACACAAGAAAAAAAATCAATCTTTCGGTGATGATCTTAGGCTCTTCTCCTTGGTTAGTGCAAAAAAGTCTTTTTGAAAGTTTGGCTGGTCGCTTTGAAATCATCCCGATCACTCACTGGTCTTATCCAGAAATGAAAGAGATTTTTGGTTTGTCTTTAGATGAATACATTTACTTTGGAGGCTACCCGGGATCAGCTTCGCTCATTGACAAAGAAGATCCTACTCGCTGGATGAATTATATTAGTGATTCTCTCATTGAAACAACGATATCGAGAGACATTTTATTGATGACCCAAGTGAATAAGCCTGTTTTACTTCGCAGATTGTTTCAATTGAGCTGCCAATATTCTGGACAAATTCTTTCCTATTCCAAAATGTTAGGGCCTTTACAAGATGCAGGCAATACGACAACATTAGCTCACTATCTAGATCTTCTATCGGGAGCAGGGTTATTATGCGGATTGCAAAAATTTGCAAATCAACCGGTTCGACAAAAAAATTCGAGTCCCAAATTAATGGTGTATAATACCGCTCTCATGAGCGCACAAACAGGAAAAACATTTAAAGAGGCCAGATCCGATTCAGCTTATTGGGGACGGCTTGTCGAATCGGCAGTCGGCGCCCATCTTTTAAATCAGATCCGCTCCTCGCGGTCAGAGCTTTTTTATTGGAGGGAAAAAGATCAGGAAGTGGATTTTGTCGTTCACGATAAAAAACATCTCATTGCCCTAGAGGTAAAATCGGGATCAGAATTTTTTAGACGCTCTGGCATGGATCTATTTTCGTCTGAATTTAAACCTCAAAAATGCTTGCTTATCGGAAGAGAGGGCGTTTCTTTAGAAGAATTTCTACAAGCGTCGCTTTCCAAGTTGTTTTCTTTGTCTCGACTTTGCAACTTTTAATTGCCTAGCTCAAGCCGCCCGCAGCGCCCGCTTTACTATGACCTCGGCCCATTCCGCCATGTCAGGTGTAATATTTCCCCAGGAAGGGGTGATTTTTGCCTTCCCTGGAATTAAATTTCCCTGCCAAATCGCCATCCGCACGGCCCTCAGCAT